>JAAUXU010013761.1_pt1 | contig 16686 bp, 17 predicted proteins | sample 7278151 | NCBI WGS metagenome assembly JAAUXU01 (sample SAMN14350113, study PRJNA611818) | marine sediment metagenome | isolation source: surface marine sediment (1.8m) | place: French Polynesia: Moorea | collected 2018-08 | reverse complement strand
TTTCAAATCCGGGTACTTTAAGATATTCCACCGTCAATAACTGAGGACTGCTCATCTCTACCACAGACTACTTGCATGCATCCCTATTGCTCACCCCTCCTTCTCCTCCCTCCCCTCAAGTTGTCATTCTGCCGCCAAGCTGCCTATCAGGGATCCAATAGGGGGCGCTGCCAGGCTGGAGGTCTGGGTGTAACTACTAAGTCTGTGACCGTGCTGATTAGTCACTTGACTGTGCTCACTTATGCTCGATCGAGTCAGGAGAATGCGGCCCGGTGGCTGCCGTTGCCGCCCATGTAGAACCCGTCACACTTTGCCATCTCCGTCACTTGCCTTGTCTTGCAGTGCCTTCGGCAGATACTGCTCGCCCTTTCCGCCAGTATTACTAAGCCGTCGCGAGGGATTTGTCTACGCCTCAGCAGGTCTTTAGAGCTCATCAGTGAACCTCAGGAAGAAAGTGCGATTTTGTCAGGCTGATTATACGAGCGCAGTGCAAAAGATTCACTGTTTTTTAGATGGGACAGTGCAGTGATATAATGTTAAGCAGTCTGTGACAAAAATCACATTTTTTTCGAGATCTGTCTGCTCATCCTCACCTTTGCGGTTAGGGGGGAGTTTCGTCGAGGTGGTTCAAAAGTGCCTGCAATGTAATAGCTGCATTCATACGGCATGTTTCAAACTCACCCTGATCTATAGAACTCTGCTACAGTAATCCACGCTTGATCGTGACCATGCTTTATCATGCATAATCATGCAAATTTCCAAAATCCCATTCCCAATGCACTTTTTTGTAATAATGATGTCTCCACACTTAATTGCGCATGCTCCTAACTTATTCATGCAACTAGTTACCGGAGGGTCCCTTCCAATCTGGCTTATACAGCAAAAACAACAAGGCACGTTTTGGTGTCAAAAGTCCCAGATCATTTTTGGTCACCGCACAGTCAATTTTTGCCACGATGCCCTGTGAAGGAGCCTCAGGAAAAGGATTGATCGCTCAGAGAAGGTGGAGCTGCTACGGCGTTGTCAGGCGCTCCCAAGGGTTAGTTTCCTACTCAGGCACGAGCTCCTCTTGATGAGGTTTTCATGCGGGAAATGGGACAAAAGGGAAGAGCCCTCCTATCAACTCTCTTTGTCATTTAGGGTTAGCAAGGGGTCAGCTTGGGCAGTTTCTGCTTGATTTTTGACCTCCACACTTATTTGCGCAGTTCTCTGCGCTGCTGAGACTGACCCGTTGAGCGAGAACTTCTGTACTCATGACGACTCCGCTAAGGACAGATTTCTGCATTGTGCTTCTGACTTATGTGTCGTTGAGAGTGAAACAGTAAAGTCCAGCACCTTGACAGAAGATCCAAAAGAATTACATTAGGGAGATTGATGCAGAGGGTCGTCAAAGGTTCTCAAACTGATGCTACGGTACATCAAGATGTAAAAGGAGTCCAGAGCCGCCAGGCAGTGGCGTCCAGTGGTCACTAAACTATGTCTTTGGAATGTGCACTCTGTGAGTCAGAAACACTGACCATCAAGTCACTCCTTTGGATGATTTATTGCACTGTTCGGTGAAATAATTATCGACATATATTAGGCTGGTTCGAAAAGGTACTTTTCTCAGAAAATTATTTTTTTTTCAGACTGGGTTTTTGACCTTTGACCAAAATATTTCGGTTTTACGAAAAATATCCACTTTTAAGTGCCATTCACAACCTGCACTTTTTACTCAAGGATGTTTGGCATGCTATATGCAGAACGTGTAGCGCACACTCTAGTTCTTGGAATGAGCTACCGAAGTGGCTCACCTCTCTATGGAAAGCTAAGAAGCTCCTCTAAAATTGAACTGATATTCCCTTTTGCCTCAGGACCATTCATTTGTTTGCAATATGTGGCTTAACTGTGCTACAGTACGTAACTCTGATCCCATATTGTGGAAAATGAGTGGTCCTAGAGCAAAAGTGCGTATGACTTCGGCTTGGGAGGAGCTGCTTACCTTTCCGAAGAGGGTTGAGCCACTACGGTAGCTCATTCCTGTCAAAAGTTATGGCATAAAAGGAAGTGTTCACAACACTTTATGAACTGTGTCTATCAAACTTCAAAGCCAGAGAGGGGATGGAAAGACTGATCAATTCAGTTCTTCTTTCCATCTGACTGGAATGTTTTCAAATAGAGTCTCACTGCTAGAGATTTCAAAAAGTTGGTCTAGTCAAGTGCATAGTCTTTCATTTCCTGTCATACACTTATTTGGACTCCATGGCAGATGGAACTGCTAAACATTACATGCCAGGTCAGCCGTCACAGGAGAAAACTGGTGTCCTAACAAACACTTTCAGTAGCACTATATGTGTGCACACTTACAAGAGAACATAACCTCAGAAACACTGTATGCGACAAAGCTTGCAATCTGGTATGCTGGTAACCAGAAATCACCTATTGTCCCCAAAATTAATTTTTAATCATACACATTTCGTCATGTATCCCCTACCTGTGACAGCTGATTTGTTCGATGTTTCGCATCTGGTGCCTTGCCGCTATCCAAAGTGCAGACGTCTATGGCTGCTTTGCTGCTGGTAGCAAATGATCAATGAAGGGTGACTTCGTCGGAACAAAAGATAGGGATTCCCAGAACCTCGATTTTCCGCGCCACCGTGAGCCTAATCTCTCCGTATCTCTAAACAGGAATACCTCCAACAAGCACACGATCGGAAGGCTATGAAGACCGAAGAAGACATGAGACCGATGGATCAATGCTGCCCTGCAGGGGATGACAAAAAAAGGCCAAATTTTGCAATAAGAATTGTCAAAATCTGTCAAGCACTGCATAAATTGCAAAATTGCTCTGACCAAATATTTTCAAAGAGATCTAAATTTGATATTTGTGACCCCAAACTATGCCGATCTGGCAACTAACGTTAGTAGGAGTCATGCATAAGAATTGGAGACCGCCTTCATCTCCTGCATTTCTTATAGGCATCCCTCCTCTAAATCATGCCGGAAGTGTCGAGTTGTCAAATGTTTCTCTTACGTGTAATTCATCTCCTCCTCGTTCCCGTGTACGTCCAGTGTCATGGTCAAAAAGGAAATGTACACGGATTTCAGGTACACATTATCACCCACAGCATCCCAGATGGCTCCGACTGCAGTACGGCATGAAGAGGCAAAAGAGTAATGTAACCCACCCCAGTAGGTCCAGCCAATTTACATGGAATCCTTTTCGCCATATGACAGCTGCGGCGGTTTCTACATGAGCTCTTACCGCCATGCTGCCGTGTGCTACATGAAGTACATTAACAGCGTTTTTAACTTCGCCCTGCCTTGAACGTCCGAAAGAGCAAAACCAGACAAGTTCGTGAATCTCCCCGTTTATGATGTCGCCAACCTCCAAGTAGTCAACTCTAGCACTGTGTCTCTTTTTGTATTTCTTGCTTTTGTTTCAGCTGACGGACACATTAAAAGTCACTTTTGTTGCTCCTCGAGCATCCCCAGCTGAATTCATTTTTACTCCTCGCTTCTAACGTCTCCCCGCTTATAACATCAGGTTTGGCCAGGACAAATGGTGACGTTATAAGCAGGCAGGACTGTGTATTGTTCATTAACGAGTGGCAACGTGCTCGTATGTTGTGGATACGAAGTGCACACGACCTGAGCGAGTTGTGCTGCATAGTCAGTCCGTAGTGCACACGTACTGTGCATATTGTGCACCGGCGTATTTAAGCATTTGCCACTACTCATGTGTACCTTAGGTAATAATGGAAAGAAACGTTTCTCTGCAGTATAGCGATACAGCGAAACAGCGGAAATGAATCGGGAGAGAGAAGACGAGGAAAGTTACGAGCTCTATATATGCGAGTGGCCAGTCAAGGCCTCTGCCAATGCAGCAGACTTTTAGCGGTTAGTGGCTTCTTCTGGCCTGCTCCTTGCGCTTACTCCGAAATGGTTCGGTAAGACAACCGTCAGGGACAGCAAAGGCCCGGCCTTTGGAACCGAGCTGCGTACCGAGCTGATGAGAGGAGAGAAAGTGATCATCGGCAAATGGGGAAAAGCCTATTATTGCTCGGGCCAAAACTTGGTACCTGCGTCATGCAACCTCATTACGTAGAAGCTAGAGGAGTTACTCATAGATTCCCCCCTCCCCCGAGTTAGAGGCCCGACTGACGTTGTGTGCGTACGTACGTCTTTAAGTATGCTCGTGCACTTTATCGATGCATACACGTGCTATGAGTCCCGCCTAAGGTAGAAACAATGCGTACTACAGATTAGGCAGGAACAACACAGAGTGCGTGTCAGACTGCAGCTTTTCTCCAAAGTTTGACAGTCCCTCTTCGCCGCCGCCCCCTCTCTTGCGACACGTTCTTGGTCCAGAGAGAGACTTTGAACAATTGTCAGTTAGACAGCCCGCAACTTTTTTTTATCTGCTGACCTGCTGCTGCGTGTCCGGGGACACAGAAAGGAACGTGCAACAAACGGCGGCTTTGCCAAAGCAAGGGAAAAGACGAAGGAAGACGGGAATTTGAGAGCAGCAAAGACGACTTGGCAAGGCCCATGACAAAGTTTGCCCGTTCTCTCCCATGGCTGTGTTGCAGAGGCCGAGGGGGAAGGAAGAGAGGGGCACTCAGAAGTGATTTGCGAACAAAGTCACTCAATCCAGTGGGCAAGAGGCGAAGCAACCACCTGCTCCAGTTGAGAGAGACAATTGTCCTTCCGTCAAGAGCGGGCGATGCCGGTTGCAATGAGTCATCATGCATATCGCATACAAGTCCTTGAAGTCATGCAAAAGAGAGGTGCACGAACTGTCATGGCTGCAATGATCAATTTGGGAGCCAGCCAAAAGTTTTTGTGTGGTAATTTCTGTACACAATCTGCCTGCAAAACAGTGAAGGAGCGCTCAGCAGTGACGAATTTAACCCGACTTGGTAGGTGATTTGCTGCCTCGCACAGCTCTCGCACTCAATAAGATCTTCGAGCATCGGGCAAGCTGACAAGTCGTGACATACATGGGGTGTTCAGGAGAAGTGATCGTTGCTTCACGCCCATGGCCCTCGTTCGCTTGCGCTTGTTGCGCAAGCCTTTTCATGGTACGACCGACATCTAAGCAAGTACATCGATCTTACGTCGATGCTTTCACTCCTCTCGTGGCCTCGACGTTACATAACTTACCAAAAGGAGTGGGCGGACATCTCTCGACGGTCAAACTAGACTAATTTGCACGCGGGAAACGTACAGGAACGAGCGAAAGGCGAAAGAGCAGGACGAGGGGTAAAAAGTCTCAAGCTGCCCACAGCTCAGCGCTCCCGCACACTTATTTCAAATTAGGTTTTCGGCTCTCTTTTTCCCAGGAGGAGCAATATTTCAGAGCTGCGAGCAGGTAAGCCGTTTGACTAGTGCTCAAGCATGCGTGTCACTTGGCTTTAATGTTGCATCGCGCCCCTTTTGCCCTCACATCCGCAGTAGGAGCAAGAAAATAGGAAGAGCTTCTCGAAGTCAGAGAGAAGTTGGACGAGTGAGAAGATACACACTCACATATCTATGCCCATCTGCATAGGTAGGAAGCTATGTGAAGAGGTAAGACGATCTCAGGAGCGATCTTTAATCTTGGCGTTGAAGAGTGTGCTTGTGGCCCATGAGGACGTCTGGCACTCAGGTCAGGTTCACTTTCACACTGCAAGAGTCCAGTTGATGTGGGAAGAGGTTTCAAGTCAAATAGTTTTCCCCACGTGTCACATCCCACTTAGGCTACAGATCAAGAAGCTCAGCTGTAAGAAGTACATCTTGAAGGACCTGTTACAGCGAGCTACCACCACTTCGACAGACAGTTACATTCTTTGATGGTTTCAAAGATACTTCTCCTGTTTGTTCATGTCTGCAGTTGTAGGGACACTTTTGCTTGGTATATGTCTCAGAAGTTTTCGTACCTGACATAACTGAGGCACGTGTGCTCATAAGTCATCATGACCGCACCACAGCTTTACCAGGTACCCCTGGAGTGGTCGGAAAAAAACCTTTATGCTACTGCCACACAGAGACCACTCTCCCATATCTGAGCAACATGAAGTTCTTCTTAATAGACAGGAATGAGCGTCTAGGAGATACAAAAAAAGTTGGAGTACACTACACCAAGTCAAGAATGTGCCCGAGCAGTAGAAAAAAGTGCTTAGTCCTTGTCTGTTTTCCACAGGTAGTTGCTTAAAGAAGAAATTCACGTCCGATATCGCAGACCAAGTGACATATCCTTCAAGATGCTCTCTTCACAGGAAGCAGTTTGTGACCTGTCCGGGTGACGTGAGGAAAAGCTACTTAATTTGTACTTCCCGTCACACCAATTGGACAGCGCAGAAGTGAATGTGACGTAAAGCGCAGACGCTCTCCCCGTTGCACCTTCAATCAGAATCGAAGTCTCATCCTTTCACTTTAAATCCTCCCCAGATTCCCGCACATAACAATGTCAATAAGTTGTGGGTGCTCGCCGGGGAGTGAAAGGCGTGCACTCACAACTGAGTGCGTGCGTGTTAAGAGAGGAATGGCGGGAAGGTGGAGGATGGCAAGTGCGCTTTCGTGAAGAGAGCGCCGACGACGCCGCAGCCGTAGCCGACGACGGCCGCAGGTGAGCGACTGAAAGAGTTGCTTACAACGCTGGCATTAGAACGTCGTGACCGTCGTCGCACATGCCCTGGTGTGAGACGCGGCAGAGATGAGAAGTGACCCGAGAAGACGCGAGAGTTGACACACACGAGCCGGAGGTGGCCGAGACAATCCCCTCCTTGTAACAACGAGCGCGCTCCGCTTCTGGTATAAGTACTGAAACCTTTAGACTTTTTATTTTTCGTCACAAGAACTCGAGGCAAGACCTTGACAGTGCAGAAGAAAAAGGAGGGGTTGGGGCAGGGAAGAAAGATTTACGACGACGGTGGTGGTGGATTTTTAACAATAATACAGTCAAAATAATGTCCATGAGTTGGTGCTGTCGCCGCCGCCGTCATGAGTACTCGCGAGGAGCGGCTGGAGCTGCGACTTCAGGGTGCGGCTGCCTACATCCGCAGCACCGCGGCTGCAAGCCGCAGTAGCCTTCGCCAAAATCACCAGCCGCCACAACAGCAGCAACAGCCGCAGCGGCAGTCTTTGCAGAGGCCGCTGAGGAGTGCGACCAAGTCTTTGACGCCGCTGCCGCACAGGAACAGCGAGTTATTGTTGCTGCAGGAGAAGAGGGAGAGAGCGAGGGAGCAAGAGAGGAAGGAGCGAGAGAAGGAGAAGGAGAGGCTTGACCGGGAGGAGCTCATTCCCGACTCCAAGAAGGCACCTCAGGTAAGAAGTACTCCTTTTTCCCCCCATTTCTTTCCGAGTACTTCCTATACGAATGATGAAGAAGACGGAGATGAAATTGTTGAAGTTGCGAGCTTTTGAACGGTTTTTTTTCTAGTTAAAGGCATTGCCCCCGGCTATCCTGCATTAAGGTGTGTAAACTGGCAGTACAAGTGTATATACAGACTATATCCAATGCAACGAGGCCTTGAAGGAAAAGAGAAGAAAGGGGAGAAGGCACTTAATAAAATCAAAGTTAACCCATGGGAGAAGTTCCAGGCTATTCCCACTCTCACTCTCTCTGTCAATGTATCTCTCTTCCTATACATCTATCTATCTGCCCTTTATTTGGATCGATAAGATAGCGAATGGAACGCCTGATTAGACTGGCGAATTTGTGTTATCGACGCTGCCCACAGGAATTCGAAACAATAATTTGTCAGGCTCCTCGCTGTTAAGTCTCCCCACTTTCTAATGAAATTGGTGAATTGCAACCTCTAGTCCCCCCTTTCTAATAGGCGTTTAAAGCCATTGTTGTGTTAAGCTGCCTTCTGCTCCTCCCCTCGCGGAAATTACTTTCTCCAACGCTGTTTGCTCTTATTAGCCTCATATGCACACGGCGTGCGTAAGTGTCTTGTTTATACGTACGCACATTACTGCTGCTAGTCTGTAGCTCTGCTGCGAGCAGGGTGGATTTGTTTTTGCAGTAACAGAAAACGCGTATTTATTATGGCACTGAGCTTGGTACATGCTGAAATTTTTATTTGTGCCCACTCCTCGTGGAACTTATCAGACACCTTACAATGAAACTGCGGACTGGCGTACAAGAAGTGTTTCAAACTGGGGAGCAAACTTCTTTTCCGCAGTCTTTTTCGACAGCAACTTGTATGTTGCGTAAATTAGTTTTCAACAGAAGAGCAGTAAATCCTTTTTCTAAGGAGCAAAAATCTCACCTGCAACTTTGCCAGAATATTCTCGTTGAGACGGCTAACGATGTCTTGTCAAAAAAATTTACTTTTTAAGCCTGGAATGAGTGTTGGTTACGTGAAAGGTGTGTAAGTGATCTTTTCCTGCATCTGCAAAAAAAAAAGAACTGTGCCCCCGAAGTGTCTAACCCTTCCACGTAGGCAGTGCGGCTACACTGCATACGTACACACGAGTAATCATGTTCCATGCAAGCCTCGCAGAATAAAAAGCAGCCACCGTCATCGGTATGCATGCCTGTCGCCGCAGCATATCGTGTGCCTCAGAAAAAGTTGCGCATTTTGGTGGGCCTCAGCAATCGTCCACTTTTGCATCTAATGCCCTGGGACTTCCTCAGCACGTGCTTACTCGTATGTGCCTTAGCTCCTCTACTGTATGTACAGTAGGACGAGAGTGCCCGGTACCTACAGACGCATAAGAGCAGGCACCCATGTCTGAGCGTATAGTAAAACTTTCGCCCCGTCGGTCGCGGTGTCGTCGTCCGCGTGGCGACAGAATTTACGGGTGCCGAGCCAAATATTTGACAAACTCCGAAATTGATGGCTTTTCAAACAATGAGGGCTTTTGCTGAGGGTAGCTGCTGTCATTATTACGCGTGTGGTTAGTCTTCATTTATAACAAGTTGACGCAACAATGAAAGGTGCAGCAGGGTGAGGAAGCCAAGTGAAACTCAAGTCCACAGCTGAACGACCGTGTGAGTTTTTCGACGTCGGTGTGAAAGTCCAGTGTTTGCTTAAGTGCACAAGCAGTCGAGTAGCAGCGGGTGGAACCTAGGACGGACTTGATCCCATCATCCATTGCTTAAGAGACGCAAGGAGAAACAAATGTGGCATGTCTAATGTCTTTTAAGGAGTATGAATCTTTGCTTTCACATAAGCAATGGAGGAGGATATAGATTATCTATAAGGGGAGCTAGGGGCCCATTTGTCAGGTGCAATATGAACCGGCGCTGCTTCAACCAAAATTTATGCTGCCTGATACAGTTCTTCACTCTCCTGAAATGCAGTGGGTTGCAGTATCCTGCCACTCATATATGTATGTGTGCACGTTTGGACTTCCTTGATTCCTTGGCTCGATCGAGTGCTGATATCACTGCTCCAAGAACCTCACCCGCCCACAGAATGTATCATACATACATCAAAGCGCAAATATTCTCGGTCACGAATTCGGCTCAACACAGCATTCTGAGATCTTAAAAATTTAGTAAGGGTAGCATCGAGGTCACAGACCACGTACGAATCCCCCCCCTTTGTGACCTCTGCATGTACTATGGCAGGGAGCAAGACCTGTTCCTTCTGAGAAGTCGGCATGACGAACCCATCCAAGTTGTCCTCGCCCTTCGAGGTAAAGGTAAGACCTGTTATCCTACTTTCGCTAGGTCTTGGAACGGTAAGAGGACAGTCAAAGCAAGAAAAAAGTGGAAAGGGCGGAGGAGACCTGAGCATACATTCACGTGTAAAGCTGGCGCGTACATAGAGTTGAAGGCCAGCAATAAGTCACACAGGATCAGCACACATGCCGAAGACCTAAAGTTGTGATGTCGGCCCGGCCAAGGGACTTTCCCTTTGCTGACGCCCTCTTTCGTCCCACGATCCTTCCCCGCATCTCCTTAGCTTCTCACGTTTTGCGGTCTGTGTTTGCCGGTGGAATCTTCTGCCTGATGTGGTCAGGGAGGAGCCTCCGCAAAGGAATACCACAACCTGCACACACACTTTGACAGGTCACGAGAGCACAAATTATGAGAAGCAGTTTCTCTTCGGTCGAGAAGTGATATCTTTACGGAAGGAGCAGGATAAATGGAGGAAGAAACAGGGACGCAACATGCCGCAGAGGATAAAGAAAATGCGGAAATAATAAATCCACTCATTAGTGCCGCGGAGCATCTCTTTTTCGTACGTTGGAGTTTTTCCCTCAGCATGGTGAGCCTTTATAACCCAGGAGTGAAAAGACCAACACTCACACACACAATTTTTCCTCTTTCATTAGCAAAAATCAAACGCTTTTGGGGAACACTTTTAACCCTAAGTGTTGCAGTTGGCAGCGACTCTGATGCTTTGCTGCACTCAAGCTATGCGCAGAGAGGATTTATGTAGTCTACACTTGCTTTGATGAGGCCTCAACTTCTTTTCCTAGTCTAACATGTCTGCTATCCCCCCTCACTTGCTTGCGTTGGCTCATATAACTTTTATTGGAGGTACTGCTGTAGCGCAAACATAAGCCCCTCTTTTCATTTCCCCTCTGCTTTTACTGCCGTGACATTCGTTTGTCTGCGCAAATTTCTTTTCTTCCTCCTCCTCCTCATTATCCTTTACCCCTTTTTCAACAGGACCCACCCATCAAGTGGCCAATTGCGCAGATGTGGCAGTAGAGGGAATTTTTCGTCCTCTTCGTTAAGGGGTAATCCTTTCGCCCCCCTCTCCCTGCAAATCTCATGACACAATCTTGTGCGATCGTTATTCCCAAAATAGGGGGAATTTGCAAAAAAAGGTGTATGACCCACGAGAGCTTTCAGGTCCGTGATGGCGTAGAGAACAAAGCAAGAGGCTGCGGCATCCACGATGCAAACGGTTAGAAGTACACACAATACATAAGCGGGGCGAAGGCTGGCTGTCACACACACTTGTGCGCTGGCAACGAGCACGCTGCAGTCTTCGCCATATTGCGGTGCATTCAAATCAAATTGCTATGCTTTACTGCCACGTCAAACTGTTAATGGTAATTCCTCCCTTGCCATCGAAACAGAGCTTTCCTTCTGTCCCTCCTTCCTTCATTCTCTCTCTCTTTCCTTCTCTCTCTCTTTCCTTCTCTCTCTTTCCTTCTCTCGCTCTCTTTCCTTTATTCTCTCTCTTTCACTGGCATTCGTCGTGATTCCCCCCCCCTCCTCCCCCAGGTTCGTTGTTGGCAAAGCTCTCTGACCTTGCACCTTTTTTGACATATCGTCGTCGACGTCGACTTTTTCGCTTTTCTGCTAAAGCTCAGCCTTCCTCAAAAGAGGTCCATTTGTCATGAGGAACCGGGAAAGAAGCGGCTGGCAGGTCCAACCACTTGTCTACTTTTTTGTCTAGTCTTTCCGCGATAAATCTGTTCAAGTATACGTACACCGTAAGAGGTACAACATATGTTTGTAATCTCTTTAACAGCGGCTACTGTGTGTACAGAGAGTAATGACTGCGCGCAGTATGTACATGCCGGAGTCGCTTCATAGGTAGCCATCTATCTGTCTTCTACTTCTTAAAATATGGTTGGCATCAATAATGCAGGAATAGAAAGCTTGCCCGGCCAGGCGGTTAAAAGCGCGCCGGAGCTAGTGTATACAATACACTGCAACTACAGTACGTACCCTGACGCACATGTAATTTGCATTAGATGTTCTAATGTTTCTCTGCGGCCCAAGCATAAAATGTCATGTCTACGAGTTGTTTGACAAGTAAAGGCAAAAAAGCTTTTAGTAGCTAGGCTTTCCCCTGCTCGCCACATCTCGAAATAATTTCCTCCATTCGCCTTTTGTTCCCTGCCATGACAATTCCACGTACAGAGCGGAGAACCTCGGGTTCTGAACATAATCAGTTTTGTTCGAACGCCTTGTCATGCCTGAAACCACACATATGCCCGAGGCAGAGCTAAAACCTCAGTCTGTAAGTACGGGTATACAAGCTCTGAAAACAACCAAAAGAGGAGAAAAAGGGCTTTTCTGCGTAGCACGTATGCATAAGTCATGACACCCCCACACATACACACACACACACACATGTAGGCTTTTCTTTTTTTTCTCGGACCTACTGAAAAGAGCGCGGTGAGGGGCGAGGGAGGCTAGCAAAAGCCGCTTTCAATTTCGCGCTGGCACATTTTGTAGCTGTTGCTTTCCTTGAATCGTCGTATGTTTCGTACTCTCCTTTGCTTTCTTCGTTCTCCTGTGCTTGTTATGTACTCACACTCCAACCGTCTGTCTCATAAAAGCTCCGGGCAGAGGGTGCGTTATGTATCGCATCTATTCGTTTCTTTTTGGCCCGATTTACGGAGACTCAGCCAGGGTGCTCTCGTCATCGGGCTGCCTCGCTTGCACTCTCAGACGTCTTGTCACTGCAGGTCAGCGCATAATCTCAGAAATTGTTCGTACTCACCGATGCTCTTTTTGCTGGAAAGTCTCTCTAGAGACTTTGTTTTTTCTTTGCACATGTGTGCGTGTGTCCAGACGCGCGAGCGAGTGTGTGCAGCGACCAGAGGTGTGAAGGTCGACAACAACATAAACTTTCGAATGTAAAAAAAGAAAACAGTCAAGAGCCATAAGCCCACGCTCTGATCCCCACCCACCTTGCTCACCGCATTGAAGCAAGTACATAAATGACACCACTGGGCTGCCTTGTCCAGGAAAGGCAATGTTGTCATGAGGAAGGAGGAGGAGGAGGAGGAGTGGAGTGGATGGCATGTTTGCGCCATGCCGAAGAAGGGCCAGGAGGACAAGAGGACAAACGGACGCACGGGACAAGACCACCGTTGACGAACAGCGGCGGCGAGAACAGGAGCAGGTGGGACAGAGTCCAACAGAGAGGAAGAAAGTTAATATCTCCGTGTAACTTTTTAAGTCGATTGTACCTCTTTAAGCGGTGAAGTGACCCTGCCGTCCCAGCAAGCGAGGGAGAGAAACTCCCGACGTCGTCAGCTCTACGTAAGATAGATATATTAGTTTTTCCACCAACAGTTATGCGCGCGCCCGCTCTCGCTCTCTGCCTGCGCGTCCACCTTTTTTTCGTACCACTCGTCTCTTTTCTCCAGCCGGACAAATGTGCGCACCGATTGGTGAGATCATTCAGGAGGAAATAACTTGGCAGCATCGTCTGGGGCCCTGCTGCTCCTCCGTCGGGTTGGTCCTCTTTTCCTTTGTCGCGAAATGAATCCCTTGGAAACCTCCCCCCCTCGAACCGCTTTCTTCTGCGAAACGAAGAAGGCCTTTAGTTTGATCAAGAGCCACCTGAGAGAAGGTTCTTCAGAGTGAAGAAACTGAAGGAATTGACTTTTCGTGTTACGATCATATATCGAGAAAGAAGAGAAGTTCCAAAGAGAAGAGAGGAAAAAGACAAGGCTGCAAGAAGAACGACCTTTAGCCCGTCCCAATGAGAATGAAGAGTACTATTCCGGTAAGAACAACTGCAGTTGGTAATAACTAATGACTAAGAAGTGTGCCGAGGGGGCGTTTTTAAGTGATTTTGAGTTATGGCCGCAATTTTGCAAAAGTATGCCCGTCAATCTTGGCTGCATTATGCACTGGAGGACTCAATACGCGGATCATGCTAATGGTTGTACGTTGCAGTCAATACGTTTGTGTGTTTTCACAGCCATTGATATCGCATACGGTTCCCAGCGACAAAAGTATGCACGTATGTGCGTGTGTGTTGTACCTGCCTGAAAGAAATAAGTGAAACAGCAGGGCCTATTTGCAGTAAGAGGCAATCAAGTCACGACATTGCTCAATGACGGTTCTTTAAGTCCTCCGATTGATTCGACCACAAAATGGCTTTCTTTTTCTTGACGAGACTTGAATTTACCCCTTTTTTAGGTCCTCGCCGCGGTGTCTGTGTCTACAGGGTGTATCTCGTACGGCATCTGCATGGCTTACACCTCCTCGGCCATCCCTTCCATGCTGTCTCCCAACAACTCGCTCACAATTGACATAGGAATCCACGAGACTACTTGGATGAGTAAGAACAATGCTAAAGTTGTTGTATGTGCTCAGGTTCTTGTCTGCGTGGTGAAAGAGCTTTATGGATAGTACGTTTATGGGAGAGTCTTCCTTCTGATGGGGTTGGAATGTACGAAATAGCCCGGGGGCATGCTGCTGGTGCCGCCGTTGGCAAAAAGTGACGTGTTCAACAATCGTTGCCCCTGCAGAACAAACTATCGCTGCAAAATTAACAAAAGCCATGCATGCTGTCAGTAGCAACTGTGCTCATATCTAATATTGTACGGAATATGCCCGTTTACTTTTGTTACGTCTGTGTATGGGTACGCTTTGCCAATGGCGCTTGCAGCTGAATCTGTGAAGTCTTTTTATGGGCAGCTTATGCTGCAAGCTTAACCTCTCTTGACAAAAGAGGATTTTTCATCATGCGTTGCTTCTGGACATGACAGGTACAAGTACTATGCTGCATATGGTAGGTTATGCATCGGCTTTATCCACAAGTTGGAAGAATAAAGAATGGTGACGAAACAGGTCACAATGATCCCCATCAACATGCTCTGCATCCTAAACTTATCGTATGGACTGGACGTACAGTGCTGCACTGCGCAGTGTTGTGCCAAGAATGTGTATGCTTTTGATAGTACGTATGCGGGAGGAAACACCCCACTCGATTCTAGAAGGTATGTGCACCTCAGTGGAACCTCCTAATTCTGCGCTGAAAACTTTGTTAGAACAGCATACGTATGCATGCATTATGCATGCGCGTATGAACAGCAGTTTCACTCATACACCAAAGTACCGTATGTGTTACATTAGCTGGTGCTATGTCACCACGCGGGCCCTGCAAAGCGAACCATTGATGTAGAATGAACCTCACTATGTGCTGTGCATACTGTCCTTAACTTTAACCCGTTGCCTCTGTGTTTACGGCGAGTCTTTGTGTAAACACAAGGACAAATGTTTAGCTGCCCTGTTTTAAGACAGAAGTCATTTTCTAAGCCACAAGGGCCCAAGAGAGTTACATGACCAAATCGTTACGCAGAAAGCCTTTAATAAAGTGTAAGTCTACGTTTGTGCCAGTGTTGTCCCCACATACTTCAAATGGTTGCATTGAGTGCCTGCTCGGAGGGCCAAACAGGTGACGGGTGTATTATTACCTTCAGGGGCAATCTCGAATAATACAAGCATGTGGCGACTTGGAAATGCAATCGTGTGAAAGTTGCACTCCTTCGTAAATTGATGGCCTGAAGGCAAGACAAATGACATTATCTCAGCCGCTGTAGCTCCCTTTGAAAAGAGCGCGAAGGCGGGGGGGGGGACTGAAATCTAAGCGGAGGTTTTGCCGCTTGTCAAAACCGTAGAGAGCCGACATTTCTCAAAAAGCAGAAAAAACTGTCACTACTGACTTGTTCCCAAGCGTCCTTCGTCGCACGGGAAATGGACAGTGTCTTACAAGCGTGCCAAGTTCAGTGCTAGTGAGCGTACGTAGAAACGCACCCAGCATTTTTATCACGACGCCTCCAGAAGACCGAGTCTTTCATAAAATATGCATCCGCAGAGTGTAGCTGCACCTATGGCCATGCTTTACCATACCTCTGACTGTGGACTCGGTTTTCCCGTGTTGTAATGCGTAGGCATGAATGGATTCTTGCATACGTAGCCTTTTCACGTGCCATTGACAGTCGTGTCATTTATCGCGGACTTTTTTTTGCAACAGACAAAGCAAGTCGCGTCCTCGTCCACGTGCACTGTTGTGCATTCCACGAGAGAGCGGAAATCATCGATACTCAAGTATCCGTCATTAAAAGTCATATCGGGGCTTTGTTCCCTCATTCTCTCACTGCCAAATGATGCAAGGCTGGCAGATGGGATAATGACGGAACGTGGCAATGTGCAAGGCACAGAGACAGTGCAACAGCGTCAGCAAGGCCACACACATTTACACATGTCCGACCGAACCCCTCAATTGTCACTGTACACAAAAAAGGGGACGAAGACAACACTTTGTCACTGCTCCGCTTTTTTTTCGCAGGCAGTCTCTTGGCCCTGGGTGCGCTCGTCGGGTCATTAAGCGCCGTGTACCTAATGGACGCCGTGGGCCGCAAGGCATCGCTGCTGGCCTTCTCCGTGATGAGTCTCTTCATCGGTTGGACTCTTCTCATGGCAGCTTCTCAGTTCTGGCAGCTGTACGCCGGGCGATTTCTGTTGGGACTGGGAGCCGGATTGGAAATTACTATCTCTCCAGTCTACATACATGAGATCTGCCGCCCGGTGCTCCGGGACGTGTGCGGTTCATTTCCTCAGGTGAGTGTCTTTTTGCAAACTGCAGTTCCGAGCCTGGCCTTACTACAGGCAACTTGAGGTCCATGCCTAGTCGGCAAAGTAGAGGCCGACGAGCAAGAGTCCACACGGCATCCTTGCTTGCTTTCTTTTGGCACGATAATATTGTAGGTAGGTATCGTTTACGAGACAACAATTTTTCGACTATCTACCCTATTGTGGAAGAGAAATTTCCCAGACAATGCTTCACTTAATTATTTAGGAGAATGGAGACTCTCCCTTACCCTCGCTGGAGAGCCTCTGAGTCGATTATTGCTCTCCTTCGGCGGGTACACGTGGGTGACAATTGCCCCAACTGTTCTCATATTTCATAGTGAAGCAAACAGAACACTATTGAAAGTTTGGTTGAAATCGGCACTGGAGAGTTCCTCACAGCATCGCAATCTGCTTTCTTCCCATGT
>JAAUXU010158918.1_pt1 | contig 16689 bp, 22 predicted proteins | sample 7278151 | NCBI WGS metagenome assembly JAAUXU01 (sample SAMN14350113, study PRJNA611818) | marine sediment metagenome | isolation source: surface marine sediment (1.8m) | place: French Polynesia: Moorea | collected 2018-08 | reverse complement strand
GACGACGCGGTTGTCGACGGCGACCCCCACAAGCGGTGGAGCTAGCAAAATGGCAGCAATTATCCCCCGACGCCATTATAACTCCTAACTTTTGGCCTCCCAATTGGGGGGGGAATTCGTTATGTGTCGTCCCCCCCCCCCCCCCCTGTTGTGCTGGCAATAACGACTCACTTGCAAACAGCCACAAAGGTTGCCTGCCTGCCATAATCTCTCTTTCTCCAGGATGAAAACTGTTATCCTGTAACAAAGCGTGCGTAGAAGCGAGAAAATGTTTAAAAATAAAGGGACTTTACAGTCCTCTCTTTTACTTCCTTTTCTTTGTAGTATGGTAATTACTGTTACAACCTCAGCGTGCGCGCCTCATTCTAAGAAGCGATTTTGAAGGAACAAAAAATCCTTTGCCTCTTTACAACCTCGTGTCTGGGCCCCCTCTGGGGGTTCGTCCTCGTCGTCCTCGTCCCCAATTTCCATTGTAAATTCGAATGAAGGACGACGACGACGGCGGCGGCGGCGACGGCAGCGGGAGCCAATTTAAAAAGTGAACTCGATTGTTAAATTGAAACGTCCGCTCTGCATTCGCTTCCTCGTTTATTTTGGAACGGAAAATGCCTTTTCCCTCATCTCTCTTTTTCACAGCAGGAAACACTTTTCGGCCGCCTCCGCCTCCTCCTCCCACCCCCCTTTTATCCACGGAAAAAACGGAAATGTATTCATGGAAAAAATAAAGGAGGGGAAGCAAAAAGATACGTATCTGAGAGGTTTTTTTTCCGCGAAAAAAAAGCGGAATTTCCCCCCCTTTTTTTTTTTCGCCTCCCGCTTTTTTAATGCGCAGTGTCCGCCTCGCTGTGCTTGGCCCCCAGCTGCGTCTCCGCCGCCTCGACCAACTTCTCTGGATTGAGAGTTTAAGGGGAGACTTTTAGGGTCATTAAAAGAGTCGCCTTTTTCCCCCGGACATTCAAGAGCGCACGAAAAGAGTTTTTTTCCGCGCCATCAAACCCATCGGGGACTGAGTGAGTGAGTGCAGGGCCAGGAAAATTTTCCGTCTGGCCGGAGACAAAAATGCGGGAAGGCAGAGATACTTTTCCCCCTCCCCCTTTTTTCTTCCACGTATCCGCCGCCTGTCATGGCTTTTCTGCAGGGGGAAAAAAAAACCCCAATATCTCTTTCTGTGCACGCCTCCCATAGGGCCATGAAAATGAGCTGTCGGTCCACACACGCACGCACGCACGCACGCACGCCAGACCCTTATGCGCACACTTGGCAGGCAGCCTGAGCCCACGTTAGAGACCAGGCTGAGCTGGAACGAGCGAGCGAGATCGCTGCTCATGTTTTTGAATGCGCCCAAGTCCCATGAATTATAGATGAGGCGAGACGATGAGCCATGGTCGTCATCAGCTGCATTCTGGCTAAAGAGAGCACAGAACGCCCAAAGTTCCTCCTCCCCATAAAAACCGACTCATTAGACGCCATGAATTTTAAAATCTCCCTCGCCCTTTTCCTGACCAATCCGCATAATGGGGATTATCATTCTGGTTGGGCGACTCCCCAAAGTTCCTGGGGGGCTCTCAGAAGATTGTGGGAGAGAGATGTCGGAGGCTTCATCTCTCCCAGATCTCGAGACAGCTGCCAGCAATAGCAACCGTGATCTGTCTGCGCAGATGTAACCTTTCTAATGCAGACGCAGAAAAGAAAGAAATTCTCCCTATTGAGCTAAATGACGAACGCCTCATAAATATTCCATCGATCTCCTGTGGCCTGACCCCTCCCCCTGGGGAATGAGAAGACGGAGAAAATATCCTGCTGGTCACCCTGTCCCACTCGCCCAGGGGCGTCTCCGTCTCCTTGGCCCCCAGCTTCAGTCGCATTTTTGCGGTGAGACACAGAGAGAGAATCATTACAGGGTTGGCCAAGGAACCGGCACAAATTGCATTTTTTCCCTGTCACCCGGTTTTAATTAAGGAGATGGAAGAGCAGCCCGGACTGAGGATCCGGGGGAGTCTCGTTATCGCCGATTCAAATCGCCGACAAGGACAAGAGTGCAGCTAATGAATCGCCCCAGAGGATTGTGTCGGGGGGTATGTTGGACACCTCGTCCACGCCCGCGTCCGACTTGGCCGGGGTCGACCCGATGGATATTTGTCCGTTCACGGATCAAAAGCCGCATGGAAATCATCTCCCTTCTCCTCATCCTCCACCAGCTTCTCTTGGATCTCATTAGAGACTCTTTCATGTGTGTGACGGGCGGAGGAAGAAGTTGTGTATGTAGCTCAGAGTCTTTTGCTGAGGCAGCTCAAAAACATGGCCCCAGTCGCTCTTTCAGCTATAGAGAGCAGCTTCGTCGTTCAATGCGGGGTATTCATCTAAAGAAATCGCCCGTACACACTATGTACAGAAGAAAATACACTCAATAGTACAGATAAGAAGAACTGAAAGAAGGGGGTCTCTGTGCGTGTGTAAACTGCTAGGCTGAACAGTAGTTGGCTCTTTTCTAAGAAACCCAATCTCCCCCCGCCGCCTTTCATCTTTCTTAGTACGCAGCAGGATTCATTGATTAAAGTTTACGTCCTCTCATTTAACCATTGGCGGTGGTGTCGACGACGACGACGACGACGACGACGACGACGACGACGACGACGACGACGACGACGACGACGGCGGCGGCGGCGGCGGCGACGGCGACATCGGGGAACTTGATCTGGGGTTAGTTAGCGGCTCTTTTCCCTTCACCCTCCCCGACGACGGTGGCTGAGGAGAAATCCAAGTCGGGAGGCAATTTCATGAGCAAACGGCCGCTGCATACTTTTTTCCCAAGGGGAATTTTCCTCTCGCCGTCCGGGCCGAATGCGGACTCTTGAGAGGTATTTTGGCGGGAAAATAAAAGTGCTCGCGAATTCATTAACTGGCCCAGGGGGGAAAGCGACTGCGAGATGGGCAAAGACGTGGAAGTTTCCCCCCCCCCTCTCTTTTTTTTTACAGGGACACAGTAGTAAAAGTGTAATTGGAGCAACTGCAGCTAGTAAAATGCGTGACTTTGAGGGCAACCGGAGTGTTTAAAAACATTCCGGCTCTCTTTTTTTTTTTGCAGAATGCACTCGCCAAAGTGCAGCGGACAAAAGGAAAGTAGCAACGCTGTTAAAAATCCATCAAAAGAGGTGAAAAACGAACCCGAGAAGCAGAGGGGAAAATTCAAAAAAGTAAAAGAAGGTTGAGAGAGAAAAGTATCCCCCAGAGGAGAAGTGTTCCCCTTTTTTTGCACTCGCACATACTATCTTTTCTCGCCTTTTCGGCCCCAGAAAAGAAGTGGAAAAAAAGTAGTGGGTGAGTGAAAAAAAATGCTCTCTTTCCACACCCTGACGCAGGCATGCGAAATGCGTAACGCTTTATCTTCCTCTGTGCACTTGTGCTCTACTCACTCCTCACTCGCGGCCGCCGCCACTGCTGCGAGGCCATAATGAGGGTATTCGTCGGCCAAGTCAGGAAAGGGGGGGGGGGGAACACAAGGGGGATGGGAAATTACAGCCTCGCGAAATTGTACACCGCGGGGCAATTTCGCAGAATGCAGCGGGCGGAAATTGCAACGACTGCTGCTGCTCTCTCACGTGGAATTCACAATAGGACATGATTGCCGCCATTAGAAAGACGAGGCTGGGCTGGCTTGGCCGGCCCGGCCAGCTGGCTGCCCGCCGGCCCGGTCGGCCCGCCGGCCCCCACCGATCGCTTAACTACAAAACGATTACTCTTAAAAAGTGTAGCAATCCTCGCTCTCGCTTGCCGCTCACTCAAGAACAGAAAGCCGTTGCCATTGTTCAAGCCGTCAAATGCAGTAACGACGTCGTTTTCTTCGGGAAACGATAACATCCTCTTTGGAGGAAAAAAAAAGCCGATGCGTTCAGTGCAGCATTGCTGGCACTATCAACCCCTCCATCCATCCCTAACCCCGCCATAAAAGCCGGGCGTCCAAGCCCTGAAAATGGGAATCGACGTCGACGGCAGCCTCGTGTGTGTCGGCAATTCAGCTTAATTCGTTCTCCGCCGAGAGAGTCTGTGACGTGCGTGCAGCCTTGGTAGGATCTCCCAAGGCGGAATGACATTGTCATTTGGCGCCTCCTCCTCCCAATGCTGAAAGCTTTTACAGCCCAGGTGCTTAAGCAGAGCAAACATGCGCAACTGCCAATCAGCAGCGTGGACTGCACACACAGAGACGCAAATGACAGCTACTCGGATTATAATCACGACCAGAACTTGAGGGCGGGCGTCTGTTACTGCCAGCAGCTGTTATCGAGCATTGATCTTTATAGAAAAGTTCCCTTAATCATCATTGCTCTTCTTTTGTGATGGTTGGGTTGGCAAAGATGATGGCACAGCATTCTCTGTCTCCAGTCCCAATCCCCCCCCCCCCGGATGAGCCCCTGGGGAGCTGTGGCGGAGAACGCTGGGGATATTATTTCGCCCCACATGCGATTTCTCCCCCATTTTTTTTTTCGCAGATGCCGCCACCGCCGCATTGGAGCTCCAGCGTCTCAAAGGCGCCGTTGTGAGAGTAGCTGCAGAAATATGTTTCTTCACTGTTGGTGCAGCCGCATGACATCATTAGGAGTGAGGAGAATAACGTACGCAGAGAGTACAACGACGTCCATGTGTGTGTGTACACGTAGCAGGGTGGCAGGGAAGAAAAGAGCGTTGCAACCAAGTCGTCGTAGAAGTACTGAGAAGACTTTCCTCCTCAACAGCAGACACATTCTCCATTGAGAAAGACAACAATAGGTCTTTTATGGATGAAAAGCGCCCATTGTTTTCCCTATCTGTGCTAGCATGCGGCCGGGCTCGGGCAGGCGGACGAAATTGCCCTGTCAGACCGTTCCGGACGATTTTTCAAACCTCCTTTTTTCCCGCGGAAAAAGGGATGAAAGGGAACAAATGGACGGCGGCGGGGCCTGCCTGCCGGGGCTGGACTCCCTCGCCATCGTGTCCAGCCGTGACTTGGACGAAAACTGCTGCGAAAAATCCAAAGAGAATTGCTCCGTGCGTGCCTCCACTCCCCTTTTTTTGTTGTTGTCAGCCCAATGCTCGTCCTAACCAACGTCTTTGTTAATACAAATCTTTTTTAATCGTCCCGGATTCATGCAAAAGTTCGCCTAAGAATCTTGCATGCCAACGAGTTCCCCCTCCTTTAATATAATTGCAGCCGCTCAGGGAGGGAGACTAAGCCTCCAATTAGCCCCCGGAATACTAATGCCAAGTTACCCCCCTTTTCCTCCCCAGAGGACTACACAGCTTGTTAGCTGAAGGGGGGGGGTAAAAATGAGTGCTAGTTGTTGGTCTTACGCACGCCAGAGCAGAACAAGTCTCTCAATCTCCCAAACTGCCTCGTTCCTTTTACTGCCTCCTCCGTCATTGAAGAAGGATTTCTTCCTTCCCTCCCCATTTCGAGTAATCCCATGCAGAAATCTCACTGTACAGAGGAAGCGATTAGTGAGGGCTTAAGGAGGACAAATAACTCTTTAGTGCTGCCAGAGCCATGGGATCTTGGACAAACAGCAGAAGAAAAGTTTTCAGTTACTCACTAAGACTTTAGCCTCTAAGGTCTAGCACGAGCGCCACCTATTACAGCCATCATCTTTTTTGTCGGAGATGTTGTTGGGATGGAAGCGACAGGAAACTTAATTTCCCCAAAGTTCTCCCTCCCCCCCCCTCAACAACAGAGAGGCCATGAACTTTTAATGACGGCTCAGTTGTTAGCGTGCAGAAGCTCCATCAATTTCCCTCATTACGCCCCAAAGAGTGTGCGAAGTCGTCGTCGTTGTTGCTTTCATTAGCGCTCCAACTCCAGCTGCTGCCAGAACCTTTTTTATGCTACAATCTCCTCTCTGCAGCAGCTTAATTCCGGACGACGACGAGGAGGGGGAAGGCGTTTCCCTCCTTCAATTCGAGAACATTGTTGCCTTTTGAGCTCTCGCCCGTCATTATTCCCATTGTTGGTGGCGCCGTGTGGGGGTCCGAGGCCCCCTCGCTCCTCGTCGTCGTCGTCGTCGTCGTCGCTATAGACGACGACAGGGCGGTGGTGGCGGTGGTCGCCGCTCCTCCGGCCAGTACAGTGCTATTACCAATAGTAGTAGTAGTGAAAAGACGTCAGTAGTGGCTGGGATCGTCTGCGCCGTGATGAATGAAAATTGATACGGCTCCGAACTGAGCTAGCTGCCTGCCTGCCCGCCCACCAGCCGGCCGGCCCGCCCGGGGAGGGGCTCCTGCGTTTGTCGTCGTCACACCCCATCGTCTCCAATCCTTTGTATATTATACACATTCACACTTTTCACACCGCCGCCGCCGCCGCCGCCGCCGAGCATACAGAATTCGCGATCTATGAGGAATGGCACGCAGCTGTGGGTTCGGGAGGGGAATAACAATGCAATGGGATTATTGCGAGGATGGTGACACATGAAAGAGAGAAAAAGGAGATATTTTTCATACCAAATGGAGACTTTTTGGTCGCATACCCTTCCCTCAGCTGCCATAGAAATTCTCCTTTGGTGTCTAAATTTTGAGGGGCGTCGCTAACGTCTCGAGCATGTGCACGAGGCAGAAGATGTATCGCCTGTGCGCTAATCAGCAGGCAGCCTGGTGTCAATTAAGGGCGGCCGCGGCCGCCGCGGCCGGGATGGAGGACCCCGTGTACGGTCATTAGAAGGAGGCAGGAAAAAGAGATGGCAAAGAAGAGACGCCAATTGGCGACCCCCCTGTAATGATAATGAAGGAGCAGCCACCGAACCCCAAGAGGCCGCGAAAAATCGTTCTCTCGAGGCTTGGAAGAAGAAGAAAACGAGCCGTTACTTGTTTTTTCCATTAGCCGGGGAAAGAAAAATGGGGGCTTGACCAAAAATTCACTTTTCTTCCTCCTCGTGACGAGCTAAAATGGGCCAGCGAAGGTGGAATCTGCCCAAAGATGGGGGGTGAAGGAAAAACGAGGAAATTCCTCAACAATATAATTCCACGTTTGTCACCGTTCTCTGTTAAGAGCTGCTTGCAGCGCCCGAGGCCACACAAGACAGACGGACGGACGGACGGACAGACAGACAGACAGACAGACAGACAGAGAACTTGCCCACTCATCCTCTCCCTCCCCATGAAGAATGGGCGTAATGACTACCATCAAAGGAGGGGGAGAAGAAGAAAAGTAGAAGCTGCCGTGCACTTGAGCTGCACTGTACACGTTACTACCACTAAGCAGATCGAATTGCGATCGGCGTGTCTGCACTAATGACTTTCAGGAATTCCTTGGGCGATTTCTATCGCAAGGAGGAGGAGAAGTCTCTGCTCAGCTGGCAGAAGAGTAATTCCTCTAAAAAGGAGTCCATTGAAACGAATGGGGTCCACTTGAGGCTGGAGGAGGGAGGGACGGAGCTACATAAGTTGTCTCGCCTCCGCCCCTGGCGGCGGCGGGGACGTCCGGAACGAGCCTCCCAACGCGTTGATTGCAGCCGCGTAATACTCCGATAGGAGGATTTAGGCTGCTTCATTTTCCTAAATCTGCGTGTGAGAGAATCTCTCACAGTTATATACACACACATGAACCGTCCATATCATACAGTGGGGGGGGGGGTGAAGGGGGTCGAGACCAAACGCACATCCATCAAATCGGAGAAAGGGAAAGAAAAATACGTCGCCATCGCGAGAAAAGTTCTCTTTCAAGATCTATTATGCATGCGAGATGAATGCCACGTTGTACGTCCCTCTAGCCACGCACACTTAGCCAGTGCGACTCCTTTTCTGATCCCCATGAAAAGCTTCCCCCCCCTCCAAAGGCGGCACCGGCAAAAGCGACAACGATCAAAAGAGTGACTACAGCGACAAAGGGAATTTTTGCATGAGCCGGCACTTTTTGGCATTGAGCTCCAGATCTCAAAAAGGCAAGGGGAGGCAGAATTTACACGTACGTGCGCGCGTGTGTACGCGGTGCTTAAGCACTAAATAACCGGGGGGGGGAAAAAAAGCAGCGTTGCCAAGGCAAATAGCATTCACATTCGCTCATTTAACAAGCGGGCAAAAAAAATAATAGATCGGCAGCTGGGGATCACTAAGGAGACTTGCAATGTGTCAACCGACCAAAGAAGCGCAGTTATCTAACTGATTCCCATTTATTTTTGTTTATTCTTTACTACTTTAACCCTTTCCACCCCCCTTCGTCCATAACAAATGGCACTTGCAAGATGACTGACAGACTTGTGCTCAGACAAGCATTTATAAAGGGGGAAAAAAGAATATGGGAAAAGCTGAGCTGGAAGGGCAGATTTTTTTTTCAAAAAAAAAGAATGAAAGAAAAGGGAAAGGCCGAATAGCAAAAAGTCGATTGCAGAAGCAGTTTTGGTCCGGATTAGCCCGGGCGTGACGAAAAAAAAAGTATCGACGCAAAGGCTGAATGAGGAGGGAAAAAAGGTGGATGGTAGAATTTTTTTTTGCCCACTCATTTCTTCTTTTCAGAACCAACCTTTAACTGCTGCTGCACCCTGTGAGAGCCACGCAGAACGCTTACTAAGGCAGCAGCTCTGTGTACTTCCACCACTACTACTACAGGATCGACCGCGTAGAACCCGTGCAAAAAGTCCGAACCGGTGGTGCTGATGCTTACCTTGCTGGGTGCTGTTGGGGACGACGGCATGATGCTGGTGGGTGCTTCCACCGGACATCTTGTATCTTTGGGAATGGTCTTGCTGTTGAGCTACAACGGAGCCGTTGTAGTTTCTCTTCACAGCCTGTTGTTGTTGGAAGAACAGTTGCATCTGCAACTGCTGAGTCAGCCTCCTCCTCCGAGCCTCCGAGCACTGGCAGCCTTTGATGTTGCACGCGGCCGCCATCATCGGCCTGGCCGAGGAGGTGGAAGAAGACGAGGGCCTTTTCGGAGGAGAAGTGGCCTTCTTCTTGTCCTCGTATCCCGGAGCCACCATGAGGATGGGCTCGCTGTTCTTTGGAATCTTGGGCGCATTCGGCAGGTCGTACTCGATGCTGCAGTCGACGAACAGGGGCTTGTTGTAGTCTTTGCCTGGAACGCCTGGACGGAGTCCAGACGAGGAGGAAGAAGGTAGCGACGCGGTCGGAGGACACGAGGCTTTGGAGCAACTACTCCTTCGCTGGGGACTGGACGAATTCGAGGAAGCGGTTGAAGTGGTGGGAGGTAGTCTGACAGATGAGTAGCGATGTTGCTGGTACTGTTGCTGTTTCAGCATCTGGAACTGCTGCTGTTGTTGTTGCTGTTGCTGGTGGCTACCGCTCGGCCAGCAACAAGAGTTGTTGTTGTTGTTGTTGGGCTCCCACTTGGCCGCAGCCACTGCGGCCGATTCCGTCGCCCACTTGGGAGGCGTGGCAGAAGACGCGGCCGTCGGGTAAAAGTGCGACAGCCCGAAGTTGCTCACCACCGCTGACGTGGCGAACAGGTCTGTGGGTGTGATGGCGGCCGAGTAAGCCGGGTAATGCGACGGGGCAGGGCCGCAGGCGCCGCGCGGCAACGCGCAGAAGTTGCCGCCGGCCGCCACCGAGGGAGGGATCACCGAAAGCATCTTGATTTTCTTCAGATCTATTATCAATATATTTTTTTTCTTCTTTTCCTGCCTTTTTTTTTCTTCTTCAATATTATGTTTCTTCTTCAGTTGTTCGTAACTCTGCCTTTCAGTTGTTGCTCCGTCCGCAGTCGGAGGCGCACTGAAGAGGGCGACGAGCTGACTCGACCAGACGTTTGTGAGTCAGCGCTGGTCTACGACGGGGGCGGCAGCGGCGGCGGCCAGAACGAGCGCAACATCAGCTGAGCGCGCGCGCAGACCCTGCAACTCGTCAGGGGAGACGAGAAAGCAATGATGTTCGTGGAGGAGGACGAGGAGGACTGCGACGACGACGACGACGACGACGACGACGACGACGACGACGACGACGACGACGACGACGACGTCAGAGGCGTGATCAGACAGAACAATGGAAATGAGATTCGATGCTATCTGGATGATTGAAAAGCCAGCCTCATTCATCCCTTCACCCTTACGGTTACCCTTCCCCCAACCCCGCACGCCGTCGACCTGCCCGCTTCAGCCTGTCAGCCCGCCCACGAGAGGATCAAAGGCCGCGCGGACATCAAGTGCAGCGTCGTCATCAAAGGATAGACGCCCTCCGACCTCATCACCCTCGCCGAAGATCCCGTCTGAATTACTGGGCGCTTTATTAACTGAGCGTGCGACAGCGGCCGTGGACCAGCAGGCGACGCAGTAGTTCAGGCTGCACATGGAGCGGGGAAAGGGGGGGGGGGTTGAGGAAGAAACCAATAAATATTTGATATCGTTTATTGCTCCTCAGGCATTTCGCATGTTTGGCGAATATTTCTTTTCTCTTCTTCATCCTCCAAATGGCGAGGTCGTTTGTTGTCCACGTTGTAGCTGCTGTTGCCGTCGTTGCCGTCGCCGCTGCTCCTCGGATTTGGTTGTTATATCCCTACGGGGAAGGCGAAGGCGGCGGCCGGGGGAAAAGTTCGACTGCGATAAAACTTTCGGTGCTCTTGAATCGACTGGATGATGCGTGGCACGTTCTGGAGGCGAAATGGGGTCATAAAAACTGATACCCAGATCCTCTCTTGCTTTAGAGCTTCCCTTTCCCCCCCAGTACTTTTATTGTGTGCAGTACTGGCAATGTGGGAGTACCAGGGACAGATATGGACCTCAGTCAAGGTGGGTCAACAGGATTTTCTTGAATTAGGCGTCGTCTGCAGTGTTTTCACGACCTCCAAGCAAATTGGGTCCTCGGGCTGGGGGTCAACTGCGGGGATAATATTTGTGCCGTCGTTGACTCCTCCGCCCTCAAAAGTGTTGCCAGAAGAAGTGATCTGACACACTTTTCTCGGCCAAGCCTTTATTCTGCCCATCACGTCTCTCTCAATCTTTTCCTCTCTTTCACTGATGTCTTAGGGAAGACTTTTTTTTTCCCCTGTAGCCTCAGGAATCCCCGAATTCTGCCTCCATGAAATTAGACGTCTCAATTTCCCCTCTTCTCTCTCCTATCCCGAAATTGCGTGCGACGAACGAGGAGGACCGAAGTTACGTCAATTTCCCAGAAATTGGAGGAGAGAAAGAAAAACCGCAGGGGAAAAATAGAAACCGACGACGAATGGAAAAGAGGGGGTTGTCCGCTTTTTTTTCCATTTCCTCCGCAGCCACGTTTTCCAATATTTCTCCTCCGCCCGCAATCCTTATCTGATATGGGCCAGGCAGAAAGAGAGACCGCACGCTCCGCAATTTCCCCCGATAAACGCTGCTGGCGCTGCCGGCGCTGCCGGCGCAGCCGGCGCAGCCGGCGCAGTCGCCACTTAGGCATCGGTATTTCCTATGCGCACTCAGAGGTAGTAACGTGCGTTTGGTCAGCTGTAACTGTTGCGGAACTGCTCAGGTTCGATACTTTCTCATATTCCTTTGTTCGTGTGCAAATGAATTATACATGCTCGAAAAGGAGGCTATTTTGAGCTGTGAGAAACTGCAGCACCAGCCCTTTTTTTTGGGGGGGGGAGGGGGGGGGGGAATTCTGCGGGAAATTGATTGAGCAGATTTAATTTTCACAGCTAAGGCTGTTCCAATTCCCCCACTTCTTTCCACCCGATTTGTTGATATCGTCGGTGGAGAGAGAGAGGAAGGCTCATTCCACGCATTCAGAAATTGGATTACACCCAGCAGCTGAGCTCGTGGAGCAAAAAAAGGCGCAGGTTCCTCCTCCCTAACCTTTTTTCTGGCCTTCTTCCTCAATCCGCCCTCTTGTGGATTATTGGAAAGAACGAGAATAATAGCGAAGATGCGAAAACAGAGCTTCTTTTGAGAAAGAAAACTTTTTCGAGGGTCTCTTTCTTCGAAACCTCCTGCAAACAAATAGAAGAAGAACAAGGCTTTACAATTCTTTCAAGGAAATTCGCCGCGTTTCCGTTTGATAATGTTCCCCCCTTTCTTTCTGAAATGTCAGATGTGCGATATTGGCTGTGCAATTTCCGTTAACCTTCCATTAAAAGATACCGAGCGCCTTTCGGAGTGTGGCTTAGGAAAGAAAAAGGACAAAAATTAAACTGCGTCCCTAAAAAGGGTGGCGCTGCTCTTCTATGCAGTGCAGCTGGACGTGGGGACGTCCCGGTTTCGTTGGTGTTGTTGCTGCTGCTGCTGTGCTGCTATCAGTGCAGTCTCCGTTTTTGTCATTTCCCCCCCCCCCTAATCAACGACGAGCCATGCGTTGGCGTCTGGCCCAAGAGGGGCACGCACAAGCAGGGGAGGCCACCGGTCCAGAATGGGCCCATTTACATATTCATAGCAAATTTAGCCAGACTGCAGCGATGGAGGACGAAAAGATAGTGATGATCAACACAGGGGAGAGTTAATTGTCTTGCTATGAGAGCAAGGAGAAGTAGACGAAGAAGGGGGAGAAGGTGAAGGAGAGGAAGGAGAAGAGGGTGAAGGAGGAGAAGAAGAAGGAGAAGAAGAAGAAGGAGAAGGAGAAGGATGTTGTTTTTCATTAGTCCTCGTTCCCCTTCCTCTGATTGAAGGCTGAGTCCCCCACACCGAAAAATGAAAATTGATGGCGAAAGTTCGTGATTGTGACGAATGAGGAGGCCACAAGTTCTTGGGGGAGAAGGAGGGAGCCGAAATATTCTCCCTTCCTCCGACTTTTTTTTGGGGGGTGACGTCCAAAATTTTTGGTCACGATCAGTTTTTTTTAAGAAGTCACACTTTTCATTCCGGCGATGCAATGCAGATTCGCTATGACAAAGACAGTCGCAGGCGCTGATATATGTTAATGTCAAGGCTTCATTTGATGTCATGATCATGTTACATCACTGGAGAATGCACTCAAATACAGACTTGTGCTCGTGCAGACATCAGTGCTGCAGGTTTCTCGCTCTACCATGTATGTACGAAGCTGTTTGGCATGTCTGTCTGTCTGTGCGAGTCCGGGGCACAACGACCAGTGACACTCTCATCCATCTTAATCCCGGTCAAAAGGCCATCGCAGATAAATCTGAGCACCCTGATCGCGCTCTTCTGAACCGGACGCCTGAGAAGAAAAACACTAGATTAGAATGCTATATGGTTGGAAGTCAGCCGGCTGCAGAGAGGTCACAACATCAAAGCTGAACAGTGAGTAAGCCTTAAAACGCACACAGAGATGTTGTTCTATCATGAGGGTGAAACGCCCTGGAGAAGCGGGCAAGATTGTCGACTCAGGCAATCCCTGCAGCCGTTGCTACTGCACTGGGGACATGCTGTGGATTTATGTGACGCTTTAGCTGTGGCCTGAGTGCGTGCACACACAAACACAAAGGCTCCGTCAATCTATTTTCTCCTCGTCCATGGGGCACAGTTAGAGTACATACACTGCGTACAGGATGTACAGAGCACTCCACAAAACTTTGTGCAGTCACCCAAGACCATGAAAAAAGAAACCTGAAATGTGACAGGGGTCACGACTACACCGTGTTGTTTGAGTGAGAGGAGAAGGATCATCGCTTATACCGAACCGTCCTGCAACAAGCAGCCAAGCAGGCAGGCGTGGCAGGCGGGCAGGCGGGCGGGCAGGCGGGCAAATAAGCGCTGCACCGAGGCTAATCCGATATTCGCTGCTGGCAAGAGGTGGATTAGTTCTTTTCGGGAGGCCGAAATGAGCCAGATAAAGTGAAGCCCCCCAGAGAAATGAGAGATCAGTGTTTACGTCGTCAGAGGAAATGTATTCTGATCCACTACTCTAAGTAGGAACGGCTTTTGTTGCCCCTCCTGGAACAACCTCTACAGTACACAGGGGTTGACTGGAGGGAATTTAAGTTTATTTTCTGGAAAAGCTGCTGCCGCGGTGCTGTTGTTGCCGGCGCTGAAGCTGTTCAGACAGATTGGATTCCTCTCGTGACTGGACATGGATCGATGGAAGGAATGCTGCTGCTACCGTGCATCATTTCTCCAAGGAGCAATCTGGAAACCAGCAATCATTTAGAAACTTGTGCTGTATAAGTACACAATTTAGTCGCTTTTGAATAGAGGGTTGGCCTTTTTTTGTTAATCGATTCATTGCCTGATCTCTTCTCCATCTACCCGGTTCTTTAACTTTGTTGTCTTTTCTCTTTTCACCATCGAGGCTCTCTGAAATCTCTATGGTCTCTCCTTTTTTCGCCTGCACAACATAAGTTAGGACCAGTTATCAATCGAATAAAACAAACAGACAAAGTAAACACCGATAAATCGATTAATAGGTACCATAAGGTGCAGCAGAATGGAGCCATAGAGAGAGTACACCAATACTTTATTCGGTACTTTGCGCCAAATGGAATAGCTGAGTACTGTAATTGGCACCCAGTGCAATTTCTGGAAGAAGGGTTATAAATAGAATTTTGTAAGTGCACCTAACAGCCATGTCAAAGTGGCAGCAGCAGTACAACTCCCTCCACTAGTGCTTCCACCACACACATGTGCAGCGAGAGTAAGGTTTGAACGTGAGGTTCTTGAAATATATGTGCTAAATGGAGTGCTATCCTGCTATGAGGCGGCCTCCATTTAGTATTTACAAGCAGGGCTGAATACATAAGAGTCAGCAGCAATACGGTTGGGATGCTTGGTTTCCCACTGTCCCGAGTTAATTTAAAATTACAACGCATTTTCTTGGCCAGTAAAAGAATTACATTAACTGAAAATTGCGTTCGTTCCTCCGCAGTCCACTGCATGTTTATGTATGACAAACAGTCGAGGTCGAAAGTATTCGTGTGGCATGAAATGCTGAATTTTGAGGTGCACAATGAGAAAACTGTACATATTTTTTCGCATTAAAGTGGATATGCAGTTTATTTAACTGCCTACGGAAAATGACTTGTAACATCACTATTTGGCCACCAAACTGCTCATGCACAAGCGTGTCCACATGTATAATTTGTTCATCAAGTCATCTGCGGCCAGCATGAGCAACATTCTAGGCAGCAATCAGTGACATTTCATGCCATACGAATACTCTGGGGACCGCCTCTTGATTCAATGTTGCTCTTTAAGGCGTTGGCATCTTTTTATGTGGTTTTAAGTGTGTTTTTGTTTAACAAATGGCACATGTGGATGGATGGGCACTGTGACTGCTATTCTTCCTAGGCGTCAGTGCAGTGGCGCACCCTGTACAGACACTTTTATACGAAAAAATGATGTACAAGACACACCATTTCTCAGTCGTAACAGACAGAACGAAATAACTTCTTTCTGCTAAGTATGAGTAATTTATCACTGTTTTTTAACGCTCTCTCTCTTCCCAGCCGTACGAATAAATATACTTTTGACCTCGACTGTGTACAATAAGTGTATGCACAGACGGTGAGCGAGAGTTATTCCATGTGCTCTGGAGATAAGAATAACAAGCTCGGGGATCAAAGTTGTCTTTCCGCCCAAGCCGAGGAAATTTGTCACTGTTTCCTTGTGGCGCTCGGCAAACTCGAGTTGAAAGACGACGGAGTTTTTCCCAGGCAAACGAGCAACAGAAGTTTGTTTTTTCCTTCGTCGGCAGAAGTTTGATCGGGGTTAATCTCTCTGTCCCCCAGCTCGTCCGGAGCCATCTGGTCCCCGCTGCTGTCAAAGGTCTGAATGGGCCGCTGATGATCAGGCTGCCTGAGCAACTGGGGGAAAATGACTCTATTTCCTGCATGGCAGCTGGGGGGGGGGGGGGGATTACTGGAACACACGCACGCAAGTGCAACACGCCGGACTTGAGCTGGAGCCACGTGAACATTAACCCCGGAAGGGGCTTTACGCTCAGGTGTGTGATTTGACACACACCTTCGGGCGAGCTTTACATATTGTACCGTATAATTTCTTGGCCGAGTCTTCCTGTTCGAGCACGCGTGGTTCGGCAAGTGCTACTTCTATGATAGGTATCACTTGTGTATTATTTGAGTGACTGTCGAGGAGAAAAAAAAATGAATCACAGTGTCTAAACATGAAAGTCGCGTGACGTGAGCTACAGTTTAAAAGGCTATAGTAGTCACATGTGAACAAGCCCCGGAAAAAAAACGAAAACGTCGTTTGAATCGAATCAGGAGGCAGAAAGAGAAACCAAATCTGTCAGTGAATGATCGCTACCAGTCTTTATTGTTAAGGTAGACACACACACACACACACACACAGGGTGTGCATGACTAAAACAGAAGCGATTCTTCAATCCTTTACTGTGAATTTGATGGCGTGATCCTCACATTCATATCGTGTAGATATAGACACATACATATAAGCGGTAAAAAAGGCACAAGTATGGTCGTATTCAAAAAAAAGATGAGAAAAAACTTTGTTGCGTGCACGATTTTTGCCATTTTTTTTTCTTCAGCAGTTCACTCAACTTCTGCTGGACAGACATGCATGTTGAGCTTTCCAGGAAGAGTAGACGCGGTCGGTTTTTTTCCTCCAATACCTAAAGAATATCCACAATAATAAATAGGGTTGTCTGTGGCTTCTCCGAAAAAGCCGGCCTACGTGCGTGCGCGTGCACGCGCGAGTTGCCCTTGCTGACGACAGTTTTCCTCCTACTCCACAATGATTTTCTGATGGATAAGTGCGCGTCGGTCTCAGCGACCAAGTACAGAGAAATGAGAACCAATCATGCGCTCACCCGTTCGTTCACTCAGCCAAAAAGACAGAGGCACAGTTGTTAGGGGGGGTTCGTCGAAAAATGTTG
>JAAUXU010079538.1_pt1 | contig 16690 bp, 20 predicted proteins | sample 7278151 | NCBI WGS metagenome assembly JAAUXU01 (sample SAMN14350113, study PRJNA611818) | marine sediment metagenome | isolation source: surface marine sediment (1.8m) | place: French Polynesia: Moorea | collected 2018-08 | reverse complement strand
TCAGAAGGCCGGACTTTGTCTGCCGCAGCAAAGCTGAAGCAGATAAAGGGTTGCCACGCGTGCACGTGCTCAGAGGGGCCAGGACAGAGAAGGAGGCTCAAAAAATGCTCTGTTCTAGGAGTGGACGATGACGATTTCTGTTTAAATGTTGCTTTGGGTCTGGGGCAGGAGAGTGGCTGTCCAAGTTTATAACACAAGTGCATAACTAACCTATCACTTCCCAGCAATGCAAACTCCCGTTGAGTAACCAGTAATAAAAATCCAGCGTGATTAGCATAGCAATATTTAAAGTGAAAAAAATTAGCAAATGAGGACAAAAAAGTCTGAAGAAAATGAGTGAAAAAAGTGAAAAAGAACGAAAAAAGTTACTTTTTTTCACTGTTTTTACTTTCTTTCACTGACTTTGCTGAACTGAAGGTGAACTGTCCAAGGGGGTGAGTTGCAGCAGTCGTACATTCTACATTCAGCTCATGTCTATGTCTCACTGATTTCCCACACAGGAAAGTTGACCAAGCTACTTCACTTTTTTTCACTGATTTTCTAGGCAGGAAAGTGGATTCGTCAAAGAAAATCTCACGTTCCCAAAAATAAGGCATTTTTTCACTTATGATCAACCTGACTCGTGAAAATCAGGGCGTGAAAAAAAGTCTTGCTGATCTTTTTTCGAACAAATAGTATTTTTGTCAGCTCTTTTCCGGAAAAAAGCGACATTTTTACAGAAAAAAATGGAGAGTCAGTGAAAAGAAGACTTTTTTTGACTGATTTTTCAATCAGGGTTGACACAAACGGGTTCACACGTGCCACGGCTGGGATGACGCTGAAGTGCACGCGATGCTGCTGACTCCTGATGATCAAGGAGCACGTGAGGATGACGACGAGCACGTCGAACATCTTCGTGCAGCTCTGTCACACGCCGAACACACACGCGGGCAAGAATTCCGTGGCAAATTTATTGCAGCTGCACCATCTGATTGCACTATTACGTGTACTTCTCCGCCAGATAGAAGCTGATGTACTCGCCGGAGTTGTACTTGTCGGCCAGCAGCACCTGCACCAGCTTTTCGGCGGTCCGGATAGGTTGGGCGTAGCCTCCGTAGCGCTCATTGACAAATCTGTTGGGGCAAAGAATGACCTCCTCATCGCCCTCACCATAATCGACATTGCCAGGTTACTTGATGTGCGCAGAGTCCTTTCCCACGACCTTCCTGATGTCCCTCGTCAGCTTGGTGTCCATGGCCCCGGCGGCGTACACGAGCACGCGATACGACGGGTTCTCCTTCGCAAACACCTGCAAAATACTCATTCTAACAATTTGAACGAACACACAACACAAAATCATGCTTACACACGTACCTACAGACATGGACATGCAGGGTGAAGTCGTTCTAGCGCGAATTGTTGGCCGGTCGCCGTTATTGGCCATGGCAAAGTAGGACATGGGGATGCAATGTGGACAGTTTGTATTTTCACTACAAACAAGTACAAGGAGTTACAGCAGTGTTTGAAGCTGCGACAAATAAGTTCAAGTTGGCGTTATGCAATCGAGTTGCCACAGGCAGCCAGAGCATCACTGTGGCAACTCCAGGCCAGGATGATCTAGTCTGAGTCCAGAATGTCTACTTGACCTTGTCTATGACCAGGATCCGACACTTTCGCCACTAAAATGACAGTCATAGCTGTGAGGTGCGTTTAAAAAATGTCAAAATAAATTCTTGGGGTGGAAATTTGGCGTTAGACACTGTTAGAGCTGGTCTCATTTTTGGAAAAAGAAATGTTTTACCATCTGCACTTTTAACGCACAATTTTGTAACAAACTGTGTGTAACAAGAATAGCAGCCACTTCTTTTTTCAGCCACAGCTTTTGACTGGATTGAGCTTCAGAAGTGCTTGACCCCTTTAAGGTCAGTGCTAAGAATCTTCTTTCAAGCTTAACTGATATGCACTTTTGCTCTAGGGTCCCTCGGTTGTTCACAATATGGGACGAAAGTTATGAACTGTAGCAAGGTTTATTTTATAAAAGTTGGACTCCATTGTGAACGAATGCGTGGTTGTAGAGCAAAAATGTACATCAGTTCAGCTTTAAAGAAGATTCTTTGCTTTCCATGGAGGAATCAAACGCATCTGTAGCTCAACCCAATCACAGGAATTATGCACTTACTGAGTACAGTATGTTGTAAGATTAAGAGTTACAAGTGCAGATAATAAATGGTCCTTAAGAAAGATGTGGTTTTAGTGAAATCTTAATATTTCTGCCAAGGCCGAACACCTCAACCAAGAGAAAAGTACCTTTTCTAACTAGCCTGATAGTTACGTAATCAATTTCAGTATTTTCTTTGACTGATCGACTTTTTTTCACTAAGTAAAAGAATCGGGTTTTTTTTCTTTCTCCAATTTCCTACGTTTTTTCTCTGATTTTCATTTTGGGCAAGCCTTTCCTTACATGGCAAGAATTAATATCCTGTGTGCGATTTATTGGTTAGTGACTGCACTGTAAAAAAGCCCATTAGTTTAGGAAAATTACGTCTTTGACAAAAAAGGGTTGTTCCTACTCGCAAATCTAACTCTGATGGGCCTTTAACACTTTTTTCACTCGTTCGTCATGGGAAGAAAGTGTTCGAGCTTCACCCATGAATCAGTCAAATTTGCTCATGACAAGAACTCTACTCATTTGGCGCCAAATCGTTGATAAAATCCTCCTTTGACTGCCTTTTAACTTTTAAAAGTTTGACCTTTGTCTGCTTTAATGTGTGAAGGTATCAGTAGACTTGTTTTGTAATGTTCTATCTAAGAGAGGAAGGCAGGCAATGTTAGATGAATTTTGGCACTGAAGATACTTAACTTCAGTTCCATGGCAATAAAAGTCACTTGCTTCTATTCATGTCACTTATACATGGTAACGTTCATCAAGATCTTGGGTCCTGAATTGATGTTGACAACCAGTAGTATTAGTTTCTGTTTATATTTCGACCGTTCCTCTGCAGATTTGCTTGAAACTTTCCAAACACCTTTCTGTGCCTATGAAAAAAGTGTGACTGAAATTTGAAGGCCAAATTGAGCTGGTTTTTTGCGTCATCCGGCCTCGAACGCATTCGCGCCAAAACGGCCTCACCCTTGACTACGCACGAGGACGTGGGCACCTTGAGGAAATGTTCTCTAGCTGCCTTTGCTGCAGTGTAGTTTCCAGAATTCACGGGCGGATTTCTCGTCAGGCCGGAGTTGATGTCGACCACCAACTTGTTCTCGATGCACGCGTCGAACAGCTCGAAGCAGACCGAGTTGAGGAGGATGACTGAAACGACAATGGCCCTGCACTTCTTGTTCAGGTCACGTCGAGCGTCACTCCTTTGACAAATATCGACTCCATGTGACAAAAGTCATGTGACCATGTACCGTATGTGGCACAAATTTTGTCCTCCTCTAGCAAAAAGGTGTTTTGCAATCATATTTGACAGGGTTTGGGCTCTACTAATACTTTTTTTTGCATAACTGACGTGAGATCAGGTTGAGGTTGTAGTACTTGATCAACTCCTCTCTGTCGTCAAAGTTGGCGGTGAACTCCTTCTCCTTGCTGCCGGGCATCATGACGCTTCCCACATTGTGGAAGAGCAGGAGATTACTGAAGTCCTCGGGATGACTGCCGACCAAATCCAGACCTTCCTGAGAAAGGAGCATCGTATGAAGGAGCAGCATTACGTGTACGAGAAGCCTGCCTTGATGACCGAGCGAAGGGAATTTGCGTCAGCTTCCATAAGATCAACTTCCTTTAAAGCAACTCCCACTTGTGGATTCTTGTCCAGGACCAATCGGCGAGTCTTCTCCATGCCTTCCTTAGTCCTGGCCAGCAAAAGAAAGGCCGATTTGGCAGCTGCAAGAGATTTGATGAAGTAGCACTAGACGACGCTGAAGTCAGTGAGGATCACCTAGCACTGGTGCCAGCGCTTCAGCGATGGCTTGTCCAATCCCTCTGCTTGCTCCAGTGATCACCACCAGTGACGCCTTTTTTCTCTCCATATTGGAAATCACGCATTCACTGGCTTTGTTGAATGACTTCACTAACACACTTTTTTTTATCAGCACTTGTGGTCCGGTTTCGCTGTAGCTATTGCTCATGCCTTGCTGTCAGCCTCACGCTGTCTGGACTCGTGATGTGCAGAGAGGACTCGAGTCCGGACCCGAGCGAGCCGGTCCTGATCTCAGCACTGACCAGGTTCTGTGGACAATGAAGAAGCCACCAACGATGCAACGAACCGAATGCCACATTACTCGGATATGTGCAACTTCCCTAGTGATGCAGAGGAGTTCAATACAGGGTTGTCCAGGTAAATGGGGAATGACGTCTGCACAAGATGGCGGTGGCACGACTTTGGTCCTGTCTCTGTGACATCGTCTCTGCCAACCCTGCAAGGAGTTGGTCAACAATGACGACGACAACGAGTGGGTGGACGGAGGAGATGACGAAGACTCCCCCTGCTCCGCTGTCTTGGACGTGGTCGAGGTGTTGTCAGTGGAGCCGGACCAGGCTCTCCTCAGCATCTGTTACAGCCATCCAAAGACAGTCCTGGTGTATCATGCATATGCTGTACAAACACATAACGTACATTCTGTTAGAGTGTTCATAGCTCTGGAACTCTCGGCCAGAGGCTGCTGAGACTTTACTCAGAAAGTTGCCAGAGGAGGCGAGGACACGCGTCCTCGGAGGCCGGAGCATCAGTATGCAGTGCCAGGGACCTCCCGGGCTTTGCTAAGAGGGCTGTTTTCCGCCGGATCGCATCCTGGAAAGTCCTGTTTTGGGCCTGAGGCCTTACAAATGTTAATGCTGTTTTTTATATTTTCAGCCGTATTAAACGTGGTAGTTCTGCACTGCGCGGTGCTGCTCGACTGAGACACGAAGTGTGTGACGTCATGAGCTGTCCGGACCACCCCAAGGTGCCGTCCGGGCTCGAACAAACTTAAAACTGGTCCATCAAATATATACGAGTTACGCTATCAGACTAGGTCAAAAAGGGGTCAATTTTGGAATTTGTCTACGTCCACTTGTGCTTCAGGTGATGGAAATGCAGTCAAAGACTTTCTCTTTTTTTTTTTTTAAAAAAAAGTCACTTTCAACTCCATGAGGGTTTAGGTTCTAAAACTCAAGGCAAGACGTAAACAAGTATTAAAACTTTCAAGGGCTCCGGGTGAGCAAAAACACCACGTATTTTTTTCCAATCTCATTTTGAAAAAAGGGCTTTAAAGAATCCCACCAATTATGTAGTACCCTTCACATTTCAGGTAGTCGACCTAATATCTTGAAGGAAAATGATTACAAATCTTTTAAATGATCTTTAATAGATTGCAAACCATTTCAATGCTGCGGGGCAAAGCTAAGACACTTTTTTCATTTCACTATGAAGTCTCAAAAAACTGTTACACGTCCACCTGGAACTTTAGCCCTAGTCTAAAACACAAGTACCTGTGAGAACATTCATAACACAATCCCTGCGAATCTTCTGTTGAAAAAAGAATCCTACTTATGCTGCTCCATGCGCGAGCTCGAATAAGTCATGTTTGTGTCTAAATGTGATTCGTGACTTTCCAACTCGAGACACATCCCTAGTCCAAACCGCATGAACGGGGTCGATTGAATTCAAACTTTCTGCTGCTTCTCTGCTTTTCTCCTTCAAATCTGCTGCTAAAAACCTATACTTTCAACACTCGTTTTATTTACGCTTCACATTGCACCTTCTGGTAGAAGAACTTCATATATGCGCACTCGTGAACGTCTCACACGATCTCACCAGCGTTGAGCTCAAGTATTTTTTTCTCTTCATACTTTTTTACACGCAGTCATTTGATCTCACAGGTGTTCCCAAAAGGCATGATTCAATCGGGATGTGGTTTGATTTGATGGGCAAAACAAAAGTCTCAATAATAAATACGCACAAATAAATATACAGAACAATGATGATACGTGATAATATGTTAAATACGCTTTTGTGTTGCCTCATTCTCCGGGTAGGCGCTGGACGAAGCGCCTACTTTATACAGACTAAGAGATTGTGCATTTTTTCGTATTTACCTACATGACTTTTTGTGATTTCGGGCACTTTTTTGCTTAACCGCAAGACTTTGTGCATGTACACAATCACAGTTTTGCATCATAATGCGATTTCCTCCATTTTTGTAACTCTTCATTTTTTTTTCATTTTTTTTCTTTGTTGTGGTTGTCGTTGTTGTTCGCTTCAGAAGTTCTCCTTCCTGTAGTCGAAGCCGAACTCGTCGCACTTGAGCTTGAGGATCTTCCCCAGCTGGGGCGAGCCGCAGAAGAAGACGGTGACTTTCCCCTTCCGCTGCTCGGAGATCTGCTTGAACACCCTGTCCCAGTTGGGCCTGCCCGCGTTCGTCCGGGTCTTGAGGCCCGTGATCAGATCGCGCTTCGACTAGGGGGGGAGGACAAACAAAAGATAGAACGTCAGCTAACGGTCGTTTCCCGCTTGCTCCGCTAGATGGCGCTAATGGAAGCGGCCGAAAATACGCTTATTATCATCATTTCTAAAAATAATGTCTGCTTACTTAAGCGCATACCACCTAACGTGGCCTCTGTGCCAGTGGAATTCTTTCATAATTCGCCCAATTTCTGAGCAACAGCGCAGAAGTCACTGCCTGGATCCTTTTGGGTCACTCGGCGATCACTGATCAGTCATCACTGAGTCAGTCAGTGAGGCCGAGAGAAAAGTACAGGAATTGCTTGCTTGCCTTCTTGTGGAGCAGATCCAGAGCCAGCTGCAGCCCCACCGCCTTCATGTCTGTCTTCTGCAGCGCGGACGTGATGTACATGTGCATGTCGAGGAACCTCTCCATGGCGCCTCCCTGCTCAGCCTGCTCGATCTCCAGCTGGGACAGCAAGTTGACGAACCACTCGAAGGAGCGCTGGTCGCGGTTGATCCAGAAGAAGTCGACCTGCGAAAGGTTCAAGAGCCCTGTGACAGCAGCAAGAGCGGCGGCGGCGGCGGTTGCGGCGGCGACGACGACGACGACGACGACAACAACAACAACAACAACAACAACAACAACAACTGACCTTCCTCAGGTTGAGCACCGACGCTGAGAGGTCGTTGGTCCACTTGTAGTGGCACTTTGGACACGTGTTCCTGGCCTGCCAATACCTGTGCATAATGGACTGCAGGATGGACGCGAACGGAGTCACGCCAATGCCGGTGCCGATCAGCACCGCGTGCTGCGCGCGGAAGATCTGGGAAGTGGGGGCGCCGAACGGACCGTCGATGTACACCTGCGAGGACGAGGCGGTGTCCAACACCATGGACATGCGTTTAGAGACAGAGCACGACAACTTGCTCAAACGGTTCTGCAAGAGACTTACCGTGAGAGGCTTGGTGAGCCTGATGAAGTCCTCCGATGACTCCCGCACCCTTCTGAGCCTGAGCTGCTCTGGCTTGGCGGCCACCGAGGTCTTCTTGGTGTGATGCGTGACCGTGACCACGGGATCGCCGCCGGCAAAGCCGCTGCCGGAGCCGCTTCCCGAGCCGCCGCCGGAGCCGCCCTCGCGCTCGTTCACTCTGTCCAGGATGTAGTGGTCGGAGGCGCACGCGTCGGAGCTGCTCTCGATCGACGGCTCTTCCTCGATGTCGGCTGCAAGAACGTGAGCGTCATCGACGCGATTCACATGTGTTCTTGGCACAGACTTATGTAGGGTTTACAAAGCACAAACGTTGGAACTTGAAAGCAACTCTTCCCACCTTCTGGCGGCTTGTAGCTGATGATGGTCGGCTTCCTGCGCATGTATCTGAAGGTCCTGGCCACGATCTTGGCCTCCGACTGCGCCGTGTGCGCCGTGGCAGGGCCGGCAGATTCCGCCGCCGTGACCGCCGCGGAAGTCGCGGCGCCGCCGCCCTTGCCACTGTTGCCGCTGCCGCCGTTGCCCTCCTCGTCCTCGTCGTCTTCCTCGTCGAGCTTCTCCAAGTCTGGGTCGCGTTGGCGGCTGGAAAAGCAAGCTTTTTCTGTTGGATTTTACTTCACATGAAGTTGTTAGTGCCATTAGAAAAAAGTTTTAAGCAACACCTCTTGAAATGACTTGAAAAATTCGTACGAGTGCGTTTTTTGAACGCATTTTTTTATGCTTTCAAATCCACATGAACTGGGCAAAAAGTGCAGCGTTTCAGCCATAGCAAGTGGGTTTTTTTAAGTGTTCACAACTACAAGTTGTAGACTATTATTAGCATGTTTAACCAAAGCTAAGTCTCTACTCTCTGTGCACGTTGCGTTCGTTCGATAAATATGCGTCGTTTGGCTCCCAGTATCGGCTTATGCATCGAGGGTCGATGGAGAGATAATTCTGACCCACCCTGTTCGTATAAGGTGAGACGATTTTTTCCTTGGACACCCAATTTTCCGCCTCAATTTGTATTCCCAGACGAATGGGTCGTGTCATTAAGGAGCCATTGAAGTCAGATGAAGCCAGGTCAGGGGTTAGCATCCGATGAGCACACCCAACATTTGTACTTATGGGGGAAAAAAATGGGCAATCGAAGTCGTGCCCCAAAGCAATTTGGCCCCGATTCAGTGCCAGACGTGGACTAATGCACGTCTCGATCTCGGAATGTTAATAGAGACCAGAGAAATATAACTTTTGGGTGAGTAATGAGGCATTTTCGGGGTTGGGTGGGGGAAATGCGAAAATGGGGGAAAGATTGGGCAGCTCAAGCCAATCTTGATAAGAGAACCCAAAGAATTTTAAAAAGATTCGTCCTCCTGGGGCGATTGGGGAACACACTTGATTTATTCCTCTGCCTTTTCTCTCATGAGCAGCTCAAGGATACGTTTTTGGGTAAATAATGGATGGCATCCCCCAAAATTTGGCCGCTTTGTCAGTTACGTGGACAGGAACGTTTGGAAAAGACTCGATGAAATGGATGGGGCGGGGCAGGGGGCGGGGCAGGGGCAGGGGGAGGGGAGACAGAGACCCTGAGAGGAAGAAAAAACACCGGAAGAAGAAAAAGGCGAAATCCACCTTGGATAAGGATCTCTCTTGTGCATTCTGGAGGCCTTGAAGTCGTTGTTGTTCTCCTCTCCTTCCTCGATGGAGATGGCGGACGCGCCGTCGAAGGCCAGGTTGGTGGCCGCGGCCACTTCTTTGCGGCTCTCGCGGCGGTCAGCAGAACCGGCCACGACGCCGCCCCCCAGGATGGTGACCGAGGTCTTCCTCACGCGCTCCTTGGCGCTGTTCACGGTCTTCTGAAGGCGCTCCAACTTGGTCTCTGGCTCCTGCAATCAAACTGCATCAGTCACTTCTGTCTGGTGGAGTTTTTATCTCTCTCTCTCTTTCTTTCTTTCTTTCTTTCTATTCAGGATTGAGGCCTGATTTCAATTTTGGGCGTGATTGAAAGGCTTAAATCTCAGAACTGAAGTTTCAATCCCAGAATCATTTAGCCTTTGTTATTTACCCTGAGTGAAAAAAAAAAGCTACGAAGACACTTGATAATCTTCCTCCGCACCTTTGTTCTTCTCTTCTTCACTGTCTCATCTGCTCTATACTGACAAAAAAAGGCCCAGGATGAGTCTGATAGGCCTGGATTCGCGCTGACTGAGGCAAGATTGTTCACAATCGTCAAATGTGGAACGAGAAACGTCATGCGTCCAACGTCCAAACGTGACAGAGCTTGAAATGGGACGCTCTGAAGCGGCCTCAGGCCCCGTTGGGAGGCCTCAATCTCAGTCATGATGTGCAGAAAAGTCTTTTTTGGCAAGAAAAGACGTCCTTTCACAATTGAAAAGTAACTCTTTTATTGTAGAAAAGAGAAATACCCACTGCACTGCCACAACTGCTTGGGCTCAGTGCAGTGCTGCAGTGACTACAATGAACAAGAATGGGTGCGAAACCTTTCCTTTAAAATTTGCTCATCCAGGTGAGTGAGCAAAAGAAAAACACACTTTCTGACTTCAGTGAAATCAGGCCTAATTTTATGCTCGCGAGTCAGACCAGCTTGGGGGCTTAATATTCACCCCAACTTTGACGTCGCCTAAGTTTTTGGGCTAGCCCCAAAAGCCTCCGAAACAGTATTTTCAGGACTTGCAAAGTGAGATATCACCGAAAATAGCTGCTTCCTACCCACCCACGCAAGAGCTAAAGAGAAAAACAGGAAATGTTATGTCAAACCTGTAATATTTAAACTTTGCCGCCAGATTCTGCCCTCCCAGCCAGAATCATTTCGGCCGAGGGGGCATTTTGGGGCCAAAATAACCGGCTAAGACAAAGAGCAACAAACAGCTGCTGCCCTAGCAGAGTCGGGCCAAGTTATCTGGTTATTATTACAGCTGACAACTGTTTCTTTGTCCTTCTGTCTAATATGTGGTCGAAAAAACCTAACATGTGTAAGTACAAGTCTGAACTTTGCTGATATGAGGGACAGTGTATGATTTTGAGATTAGGTAAGACACTTCAGACGCATCCTTTAAGTTTCGTAGTAGTCGAGACTAAAGCTCATTTTAAGCTTGCTTTTCATCAATTTAAATGGTTATGTAAGTTTTGAGGCCTTAAAGTATAGAATCCCTTGGCTACCCCAAACTGCGCAACAGTCCTAGAAGCGTTCTACACTCTCCGCCCCTGATGGAGTCGGCCAACACGTCGCACAAACTGACCTGGCAGACTCCTCCCTCCATGGTGCATTGCAGCCTCCTCTGCTCAGCCTCGAAGTACTCGTACAGCTTGCTGGTCCAGTGCCCGACGACCCTGATGTGGAGGCTCATGACGTTGCTCTGCTCGGGGGCCGAGCTGATGGTGAACGGATGCCACTCGAACGTCGCAATCCGAGGGATGTTGATGAAGATGTAGTCGCCGGGCTTGAAGGCGAAGTGCGGAGGCCGCTTGATCACCAGCGACACCACTCGGCTCGGCAACACCACGCCCGTCGTCACCCACGACTTGCCCTTCTGGCTCAGGGAGTTCCCGATGCGATAAACCTGACGTGCAAAGTGTTCTTCAGTCAGGAGCAACAAACCGTTGCTGTATAACAAAACTTAACACAGTCTGCAAATGTTGCACAACAGAAACTGACTCTGTACAGGGTGCGTCGGAATTTTGGCCAGTCCCAAGACAAATTTTGATAAATAGTTTAGACGCTCATAAACACTTTGCCCCCTAAGCCCTTAGTCAGGTGTTGAGAGCTTGAAGTGGATCAAGGTCAAGTCCCCTTTCCAGGTAAGAAAAAAAAAATCATTTTTTTGCAATTTGTAAAAGCACAATTAATGGAAAATCTTCCATTTTCCCTCAAATGCGTTGTCCCGACCCGACCTAACCTCTTCTCTCCTGTCGACAGACCCACAGGGCTCCTCTGACCCTCACGGAGAGGTTGCGTCATAGAAAATGCAGCCATTGCACACCAATTTTCAAATACACTTTTGGGATCACTTTTTCAAAAATTCTCAAGAAAGGGAGTGTCGAATCTCTACTGTCCTTTGTTGCTCTCAAAAGGTTTTACTCATGGTCAAAGGAGCAGGTTTGGGGTGTTGTTCGGCTCTAGAAGGCTCCTGCAGAAAAGCCTGCATTATAATGTTAGAGTTTTTGCATTAAACAGTTTATACCAAGTTAACATAATGTTTCTTCTTGCCTCCCATATTGATCCCCCAGCAGTTAAACATGTAATTCCCCATTTTGCAATTGCCCAAAAATTCAGTTCAGCCTTAACTTATACTGCAGTGACAAAAACTTAAGCTGTATAACGGAACCGAATGCAATGGAGGAAAAACTAGTTCAGCAAATCAAACTAATATAGCTTGAGGAAAACTAACATGGCCAATAAAACTAACATAGAATGAGAGAAACTAAAATGCGTAAGGACGACTAAGAAAGGTAGGAAAACTGATGTAAAGAGTAATAACAATGGTTGTTGCTGTAGAAGTAGGTTGGGACCACCCAATTTTGGGAGGGAACCCTAGATTTCGTTATTGTGACTGCGTCAAATTTTCAGTCCTATGCTACTTATACAGCAACAGCTATTGTTATTTATATTATTACTCTTCGCAGTCACAATGACGAAATCTCGAGCTCCCTCCCAGAATTGGGTGGGCCTTTTCTACTTGTACAACAGCAACTTTCACCGTGCTCGACAGACACTTGTACGTTGCTTTCAAGGTTGTCGTGGACTCCATGACGACCACGCTGCTCACCTTCTCGATGATGAAGATGATGCATGGCACAATGAACCACTTCCAGAAGTTCGGCGCGTGCAGGATGAGCAAGACCCAGTAAACCACGAACAGCAAGTGCGACCAGTAGAAAACCTGCAAGAGCACACAAAACACTCATCAAGGTTTGGTCCCACATCAATAATACTTCTCATATCTTTTTTTTATTGTTGAATCATCAAAAAAATGTGGGAAGCTCCTTTGCTCCAATTTGCGCACAAATTAGCCCTGGGCTAAAGGGAGTAGTTAAAGTACTTATGAGAGGAAAGAAAATTAATGATTTTTTTGCCAGCAAAACAGATCGGACGAGGTAATTATTGCTTTCTGTCTGTACTGCATGAAGGAAGGGGGGGGGCAGTGGTCGAAGTCCCCTCGCATCACGACCTGGACCGACTTTTTTCCCTCCTCCTTAAGGCGCGCTCGCACATGCGTAAACGGACCGGGCGGGGACGATCGGCCGGGCCGGCCGGCCGGGCAAGGAAGTTTGGGCTAGTGCGAGCGCGTCCTTAACGGCCAGTAGTGACAGCCCAATCATTGGAAATTGGTCTGGCCCAAATTTTCGCCAATTGGAACGACGTGATAGGGGGGGGGGAGGGAAAAACTGCCAATTCCTCTAGGATAAACATGTATATTCTTGTCCACATTTCTTATAAGAAATGGGGAGGGGGAAGGGATAAAATTCCTCCTCCAGCACGATTCTCCGGAGATATTTGTTATTTTTTAAGCACGACTGACAGCATTCTTGTGTGTACTCTCTGAGAATGCTCATCATATCATGTTGGCAAGTGTGAAAGTGAGGATATTTCTGATGTTGGCACATTTCAGTTGTTATGCATGTGACATATGTGAAACACGCGCAATTGAAGCAGTTCAAAGGACTGTCGCTCTCACTGTGCAGATGACTTTTGACATGCATTGTCTTCACAATTTATTACCATGAGGTTCAATAAATATAATAAGACCTTACCAGTTTTGACATTGCAAAGAATTCAGCACAACTTGCAGAGAAGTCGGTTGTCATGGAACTGACAAAATGTACACTGTATCAACCTGACAAGAAGCACACAAAGTTGTACACAGGCTGGGCGAGAGCAAACCAAACAAAATTCAAATCTCTCAGACCCAATCTTAGTAACTTGTGCAAAACGACTTGCCAGGTCCAATTTTTTTAGGTCTCATCAGGTTTACTGCCACTCAACCTAAAAATTCATGCAAAATTCTTCATCAGGTCAAAACTGGTTAGCTTTTATTAGGTTTATTGTCACTCTTGACTATAAATTGTGAAGACAATGCATGTCAAAAGTCATCTGCACAGTGAGAGCGACAGTCCTTTGAACTGCTTCAATTGCGCGTGTTTCACATATGTCACACGCATAACAAGTGAAATGTGCCAACATCAGGAATATCCTCACTTTCACACTTGTTTCCTCTTGCCAACATGATATGATGAGAATTCTGGGAGTGCTTATCAATGCACATTTTCCCACGAGTTTGTTCTTTCATCTTTCGCCCTTGTTTCCCCTGTTGTGTCAGCTCCTCTCATCTCAAGACCACTTGGTGTCGTGATGGGCGTGTGCGTGCGTGCATGTGTGTCAAACCACATACTCCTGTCAACAATGGGCATGCCCGAAAAAGGCTTTTGGGGCTATAATCTGAGCAGTAAAAGAGTTGAGGCATTGTTGCTGACGTCGATTTTCTCTGGTGGGATTTTTACCTTTTCAGCAGCTGATTAACCTTGGCTAATTGCCTTCTCGCATGCCAGACCTGCTCATTGTAGCAAAGCAAAAAAAACTTGTGTGTTTTTTATAAAAAAGAAGAATGTGGAAAAGTTGGCATTTTTCAAGTTCTGTCAGCAACGTCACCGATTCCACCTCCTTTGTGCTCGTCTCTTTTCCTCTCCTGTCTGTCATGAGATCTTTGTCTGGTGGAGTTATCAAGCCATCAAATCTGCACAAGGAGGCCTGACATAAATTGCACTCGTGAGCATAAAGAGAACAATGAAAGCGGAATGAAAAAAGACATCAAACTTCCTCCCTCACATGCAAAACTTGGTCGTGTTCAAGAGGATCTCCAGCATCTCTTTTCCGCACACAGGATCGTAAATATCACTTTTGGAGAGAGACTTTTTTTTCAACTTCAACCTGTAACATCTAGACATGAAATTATCGCATTTGATCGGCATATTTCTGGGTTTGGGCGGTTTGTTCCAACGCATGCACACATGAGGATGGGGGGGGGGCAGCACTTGTGTACAGGGTGCTGCAGATAAATCAGGAGTCTTTCCTGAAAGGTCAGCTTCCACATTAAGGCTGTCGTCAATGCTGCTGCTGCTGTTGGCCACATTGAGTAATTTTCTACCTTGTAGTATAAGTAATTATGCAAAATTACTCTGTCACTTGGCTATTGCTTCCTTAATTATCGGTAGTTTATGATCGGGACCATTTATCTGCAAGATCCTGCACTGTGTACAAAGAAAAATGGGGAAAAACCCTTTCATCGCATCAAAACTGACTGACCTCGAAGTATCCGCCCTTCCTGACCCAGGTCATGGAACAGATGAACATGACGGTGAGGACGACCATGAGGGCGACGCCCGTGGGGTTGGCGAATCCCCCGATGGTGCCGAAGACGCCGGGCCGATTCGTCATCAGCCAGTCCCAAAAGTCGTAGTCGGGGACGTCATCGGGGTCCGTCCCGGCCGGCGCGTGGGCGGACGGCGGCGTGAACACGGACAGAGGAATTCCATTCTCGCGCAAGATCCCGGCGGGATTCGGCACCATGTTGATGCCTGTGGACGATTGAGATGTCGTGAGACTGTGCGATGACTCAGATCGATCGACATCGCAGTATTCGATATGCGGAGACCGAGCAGATATCGCGATGCTCGAAACCGGTACGATATGACGAATAGTTTGATATTTATGAAAGATGGCATCAGGCTTGGCTTATTCCTCTGGGACTTCAGATACTGGGATTTTTCACTGCTCGCTGGACCCACCCGGGGGCTGGAGGCGCCGGAGAAGTCGCAAGGTTCCGAGGGCTGTTGGCAGCTTCTGTGTGATATCGTCAAAACATGGCGCGATACATTGTGATATCCGATATTTTGCAAAACATCGCGATGGACTTACCGATTCGATATTGGGCATAAATATCCATAATGGCGATATTCGCTCATTCTTAAGTTGTTGAGTGTGCTTTCCCCAAATGCACACTTGGGGGTTGCCTTAATACTTAAAGGTAGACATGTTTTAGGCCCGGTTTACACTGGCTCACTTCTGCCGTGTGACAAAGGCTCCCCACACAAATTGCCACCTGACAACAACCCGAGCTACAGCGTGAGTCAGAAAAAGAGGCGTCCGACGGAAGCTGCGTGAGAGAAGACGACACCTTTTTTGTCACCCTGTAACCAGATGCAGCCCGATTCAGGCAAATTGTACCTGTCGGAATGATGATTACCAATCACCTGTCGTTAGGCGCGCAGTCGTCTAAGTGCTGGTCTGGAGGAGCTGGCACAGATGCCTCTGACAGATAGCAAAGTTGAGAAAAAACTTACTTTGAATTAAAAGAGAGAGACTCGATGTGGCCTGACGCAAAAAAAACAGTGCAAAAAACAATTGAACTTTTGCTCCCTCCCTGTGTGCAGTGCTCAAGGCCCAGGGCCCAAGGCCCAAGGCCCAGACCAGACACACCCTTGCATGGCAGATCTGTTAATAGAGCAATGATGCAAGGCCGAGATGGGCTGCCCAAAATGGGTCAGGCCCTGAATTAGCTGGGCTGACACTGAAAACCCATGGGTGTGGGTAGCTCAAGAATGGTAATTATTGATTTATGGCACTCTCATTTCGTAATTTTGCCCAAGAAGTTGGGAAACCTTCTTCGGTTCCCAGCCCAGGGGGGCCAAGCATTTTTTATTTATTGCTCAGCGATGCGAGGAGAGAGAAGCAGCTGAGGACTTCACTGATTTCGGACTGAGTAAACAATAAAAAACTTTCCCTGGCACAGTAGCGAAGAGCGAACTTTCCACCGGAAAGATCGACTGCAGCTGCACTGATCCCTGAGTCCCCGCTGCACCTTGCGCAGCTCCGGACTCTGGCAGGAGTCGTGCGCGGGATCTGCGTGATTAATGACCAGCCAGAAGCCAACAACGATCCTTCCTCATCCATATCTCGGACAATGAGAGTGCAGCAAATAAAGTATTGGTCAGCCAAGAAGAAGAAAAACCGGAGCATTCGCATATGTGCAGCCGCCACGAAAGTAGGCCCACCAGGCCCACCGCGTCAGGCCTACACGTCGGGCCTACGGCTCCCAGGAGTGTCGGACACGCGCGCGCGCATCAAGAGGAGGAGAAAGTGAATTTGAAGAGGGATAATTGGCTCATGCTCACTGATGCCAAAAAATTAAAATGCCTCCTTGTTCCCTCTCCTCCGCTTCGCACACTCGAGTGACTGAACGAGAGTCGCCGCCGGTTTCGGCCCAGGTTTCGGCCCAGGTTTCGGCCCAGGTTTCGGCC
>JAAUXU010026456.1_pt1 | contig 16692 bp, 19 predicted proteins | sample 7278151 | NCBI WGS metagenome assembly JAAUXU01 (sample SAMN14350113, study PRJNA611818) | marine sediment metagenome | isolation source: surface marine sediment (1.8m) | place: French Polynesia: Moorea | collected 2018-08 | reverse complement strand
TCAATGGTGAGAGCCATGGGAAAAGGTTTACCATGGCTCATCTCTTTTTCCATTCCTGGCAACAGCTGCACACACCGCAACAGCTGCACCCGAGTTGTGGATTTAAGCCCAATATCTCTTTGGAGCAAGCAGCGACGTCGGCTACCGTGCCGCAGGACGACAAAACGTAAACAAACCTGTTCAGCGTTGCTAGATGTCTACTCAGTCGTAGACCTCCCTCTCTCTGTGCCTCTCACTCACTCACTCACTTGTGCCTGCCCGCCTGCCCTGCTGCCGCCCTGCCTGCCTATGCAGGCATGCGCACGCACGCAGGATGCGTCGTAGACATCTAAAAAAGTTGAGCTTTTTTCCTGTGCATGACATTCGTGGGCCGCCCGTTAAATTGGGCCCGGCTCGGATATTCGATTTCGACTCAATCCGAGCTTTACCTACTGGCAAATTTGCAGTACAGTGCAGCAAACTACACATTTTGTCACAGTTTGAACTGTCTTTGGCAGAAGCCGAAAGAAGTGGAGTAAAACCGCTTCATTGTGGGTCCATCCCTAGCCTGGAGAGGGCAAAGCCGTTGAGTGCGCCAGCGCCACCAAGGGGCTGGCGGACAGGCAGTAGTGACAGGAGAGAGGGAGGGAAGAAGAAAAAGATGCACGCACGCACGCAGGCACACGGGCACGTACGCGAGCACGCACGCACACAAGAACGCACACGGCTGCAGTGGAGCGGAACTGGGGAGACAAAAGAAAGAAGTGCTGCAGCTGCCTCGGGTTTGTGTGTGTGCGCGCGTGTGTGAATGCGCGCGCGTGTGTGTGCGTGCGCGCGTGTGTGAGCTGAAGGGGGGAGGGAGGACAGAGGTGACTCCAAGAGTGGACTCGGGATAGGAAAGTGTCGAGTCTTCCTCAACCGAAATTGGCCTAACGTGTGAGATTTCACATAATTTGATCATCGTAGGTAAACAAAAAACGCAGGAAGTAAAAATGCCTTTTTTGCGGTGGCTTAAATTTCAGATGAAAGCTCGAGTCCGTGACTCGAGCCGAAATCATCGACAAGCCTAGTCCTAGTGAAAAGAACACAGCGAAGTGCTCGAGTCGAGGGCTCGGGATCGACAAACCGTGCGTCCGGGTGCCTTCGGGACCCTCGGGGTGGAGTGAGATGGATACGCGGACGTGAGAGCCGCTAACGACGGACACTGTGAGTGAAACAGGGCGAGCTGAATGAAATACTTTATTCATGCAAAGTATTAGTTAGAGGAATGGCTAAACATAACTGAATTTAGCCTTAAAAGTGAGCAATTGGTCTGTCCGGCAGAGCGAATTGTCGCCGGTCACCATGGCCATGTTCCAGTGGGACGACGTCGAGCAGCTCTCCTTCGAGGACTCGGACAGATTCGAAGAGGTTGGTCCGACCCTAAACGAGGAAGTGTCTATGAACTTTACTTGTTTTTTTTTGACACGTTCGGTCTTGGCAGGACTCTATATGTTCGTGGATCTCCGAGCCGGAGTCTGTGGTCACCAACTGGCGCGGCTGGAGGAAGCAGAGTTCGGCCGCCCAACTCTTGGCTGCCGCCGCCACAGCCACTGCAGCAGCCGCCGAAACCGGAGGAGGCAACGGCTCAACGGATCCTCAACCCAGAGTGGCCAAGAAGGACATGGGTGAGTGGCCTCATCCAGTCATACGCATCGATACTCTATGACCCGTGGCTGTTCAGGCCAATGTTGCGAAATTTGGTAATACCGTATGTATCGCTTTAATCCGCCATGGTGGATTATTTTTCAATGCTTTGCAAGGTAGCAGATTATTTTTCAACCCCATAGGGGAAGGGGGGATTACTACAGGCTTCCGGGTAAAAAAAAGAGTCCATTGGATAGTAGTTACTTTGTGCTTACTTTCTTGCTGTTGCAGCCACCACTGTCTTCAGCTTGAGTGAGTTGGCGGCCCGCGAGGTCGCGTCAAGCCTACCCTTCGAGCTGGTCGAGATCTACCAGCCACCGGTGCCAGAACAGTTGCAGCTGAGGATTGCCTACTGGAGCTTTCCAGAAGACGAAGAAGACATCAGGTAAGCCAAAAGGACACCACACACGTAAAGTCTTGTGAAGCAACTTGCCTGACAAGAGTGAACATCATCTGAAGTGTCACATGGAGTGGCCGCTCAAGGGGATATCTTTCTCTCCATTTTCCTCTTACTTGACCTTGATCTAATGTGCTGCACATCAGTAGAATCAGGATGGCGCCATCATGATTAGGATGACTCGAATTGAAGCAATTTAAGGACAAATCACTCATTCATGTTCACCCTCCAATGGGTGGATTTTTGTGGTGATGGGTGAACCTTTTGTGACTGACATACCGGAAAGAAGAGCCGCAGTTTCTATTGAAGTGTTCATGAAGTTAGAAGCGGTTGCTGCTAAAAGATGGTTACTATTTCCTAAACTGAAACTTAGTTAAGTTGCCTCAGATGTGCAGTTACTATTGGAGGACTGTTACTCTTCAAGGGTGGTTCTACTCCCGAGTTTATGGTGCGAGTGCTCAGTAGCACCTTGCAAAGTGAACTACAGTGGCGCGAGATGAAGTCATTTAGGTGATTCACTTGTCTTCACACAAGCTCTGTCTTCCTTCACACACATCAGTGTGACGTCATTTTTAGGTACAATCGCAAGCATTGGAGTAGGCTTGTGAATCAAGACGTTTCTCTCCAAGTTATTCCCTGCTTTACTCATCATAGTCTCCAGTCCAAACCCAAACTTCACTCAACCCATTTTCATTATAGCTTTATCCAAGGCTTCCATGGTCTCTGTGAATTTCATTGGACAAAGGTCCACATTTGAAAGGCTGATTCAGTTGGCCTTTCTGTCCCCTTTGCCTACAAAATATTTTAAAAAAGTCACAAGAGTTTAAATCAAGTGAAGACAGCAGCGAAATTGTCTTGTACTCGAGTTGCAACTTCGGAAGCTTTGGCTTCAGCCTGTTCTAGATGAGCTTAGGCACATGTGTCGGAACCCTTGTGTTCAAAGATGTATGATACTCGTGGAGTCACCTCTTCCTTCCAAGGAACAATCTTATCTTGCTGAAGTGTTAGGTAAATCTCCTTAACACTGTCTCATCCTTTCGGAAAAGAATGGAGACGTGATATTGCCATTGCTTGAAGTGACGGCAAAAATCAAGACAGTGGCCCAATTTTTGCTTCTCATAACAACATCCTCTGGGTCATGGGTGAGCCTGTGGTCATTGTGGCAATGGATAGACCTATATGTTGCAAAAATAATCTCATCTCTAAAGCATTGTGGCATTGCTTTTTCTTTATTACCTTCAGCAATTGCTGAGACCGATCTCAGGCAACTTCTGCTTCCATAAAGCAGTCAGAATGTCCCTGACCTTGAGAGCATAAGATTTTTAATGCAAATATTCATGAATGGCATGCCACATGACAGCAAAGAGATCTTATATTTCTTTGCCCTGTCCCAGAATGACTGGACTGTATTTGCTTCAGTGTTGGCCTGCAGGTCTGCTGGAAGGGACTCATCCCTCTTGCAGTCAAAATGCCTGGTCTTCTTTCTATTAGGGTCTTCATCACCCTCCTGAAACCTTTTCTGCCTGTCTTCACATAACTGTCTTTAAGATTTTTCAATTGAAAATGATCAGGACCTCCCATGGGGATCATCTGGAGCACCAAGTCAGACTGGTAAAGCGATCAGTAAAAGTACACCAGATTGCGCTATTTTGCCACGCTTTGGAAGTCAACAACACCTTGGTCTGGCGCCCCATGAGTCTCACCAGACGAAAAGGAAAAGAATTAACCTAATGGGAACTAGTTTGGCACGTATTGTCCATGCCTCAAAGGTCACATGGGTCTACAGTTGCCGCCGCTTATACCGACATCATGGGGACTGGGCAAAATTGTCGGTATATCCGAAGTGTCGGTATATCCGGTAGGGGCTTCTTTTGTAGAAGCTGTTCTGTCCTCGGACATTTTGTCGGTATATCCGATGTCGGTATAAGCGGCGGCAACTGTATTTTGATGTTTTTGAAGATTATGATGATGGAGACAAGGCCTTCCTGCCCTTAACTTATTGAAAGGCAAGAAAGAACTAGGGGAGCTAGTTAAAAAAGGTTAATACAATCATGGAACTATTAGGTTTGAACTGGTCCTAGTTTTACCCACAGATTGTATAACTTCCATTGGCCTGTTCTTGCCTCTGGCCTCCTGAAAAATTGGAAAGGGGCATGACGAAACACTAAATGAGGAGATTTATTGGTCATCATCACCTCCCTCTGACTTCACTTCTCTTCCTCCTTCTCAGTTCCAAGCTCAATTTCTACTCCTGGTAACTCAGGTTTTGGTTTTAGTCTGATTGGCTGTAATTATTACAGCATTGTAGGTCTAAATAGCTGCTTCAGAAAATCCCTACCACTCTGTACTTCACAAAACAAGTGCGTACGGCTTTTACTTGGATATCAATATGGCTTGTGAAGTGTGGTGGAATATAATGGACTGAAAATTATTTCCTCTAATTCACCCTCCCACATCCCGGAACTCTGTCACTTTACACTTGGATACAAACAGGATCCACGTTAGGTGGAATACATGGGAATTTGTGACTTTGGTATCTCGTGCTATTTGTATTAAGTTGAATTTCCCGCTAAGTTTGTTAATGCAGTGTGGGAACAATCTAAATCTATCAGCTGTAACTACACATGTGCATTGTTAGTGACTATATTATTGGGGACTGCAGAGAGACAATTGTCACTCTGCATTCGCTGGCTATTCCAGCCCAAAGATTAAGATATTGAAGGGTTTCAAAATCACCTACAATTTCATCAAACAGTATAAAGGGACTTGCTTAAGTGATGATAGTCGACTTGGAGCAAGGAGACAAAAGAGGCTATTGACAATATGCTGGAGGAGATCCTCCAAAACCCGGCCCAAATCATGAGAAAGATGGCCAAGGAGGACATAGGCCCATGAACCATGAAACACCTCACCACGTAGGTAGGACCTGGGATTTCCCCCTTCAAAAATTCTGTGGGGAGCTCGTATCTGATATGTCGAAGGTCAAGAGGGCCAAAGTTCAAAGCTCCTTGTTCTGCATGGAGGGGCCTGTTGTCCTCGCAGATGAAAAGCTTTTCACCCTCCAAGCCATCTACACACCCACAGCGAGAAACGCCATGAAAGAGGCAAATCCCAACTCGAAAGAAACAAATCCTGAAGACCAAATCGGAATCAAACTCAAGATGTAGCTTTTCAAATCTTTTTGAAATGATCCCACACCACAGCCAGAGTCGACTCTATTCTTGACTCGACTGAGCACTAGCATGGAACTCTGTTTTTCTTTGCTCAGGCTCTACTCCTGCTTGGCCAACGGCTCCTCGGATGAGTTCAACAAGGGTGAGAACCTCTTCATCTCCAAAGCCGTCAAGGAACCATTGCAAATTGGTAACACAATACTTATGGGAAGCTTCACGCTCATGGTTTCATGCGATGTACTCCGTCCTCAGGTTTCCACCTGTCTGCCACAATCTGCCCGAGCACCGGGAGGCAAGGCCAGAGTCACACCTCGGTCACCTTCGACCGCAGGAAGATTGTTAGCTGTCAGTGCAGCTGCAACTCCCAGGCCGATTGGTGTGCGCACGTCGTCGCCCTCTGCCTCCACAGGATACTCATGGTGAGGGGAGAAAATAGGCCAGGAAAGAGATGAGATGCTCAAGACAAGTAGTGATGGCATCAAATTTTTCACCTCGACGAACAGGGGCTGTTCGTCCACCCTTGGCGCAGCAACTTGTGGAACTCGCGTATCCTGCATCGCTACAGCCTTTATGTTACTCCAATAATGAAGTTCTGCATTTGAAATTGCCTTAGAAACACCTGAATGTGAGCAGGAAGGGTCTTATATCGATCTGGACTATCTGAAAGTATGATCTGAAAATGTTGACGAAAAGTGGCTTCGGCTTGTCAAGTTGTGTGATCATGCAAAACTCATCTTTTTCTCTTCCCCGCAGCCCACATCTGTCCGATTGAGGGCGCCGGTGTCCGAGTCGCTGTCGCGGTTGGAGCGCGACCAGTTGAGGAAGTTCGCGCAGTACTTGATCGCCAGGCTGCCGGAGCAGATCCTGCCGGTGGCACAAAAGATCCTCGACGACCTTCTGTCCCAGGCAGAGACAGGTGGGGTGGAAAGCAATTCTTTGTCGGGGAAGGGGGCTAACTTGGGTCAAAACATTTGGGAGAAGAAGCTTGTGCGTGCAATTCTGGGGCATTTTGACCACGTGCTGCACTCCTTACCCCACTTAGTCAGTATATCAGAAATCTATCTGTTTTTGTGCCTTTTGCCGAAAACGAAATGTCCGAGATTTGCATGCAATGAGCGTTCGATTAAGTAATATTACACGTTGAATTTTGTCATCAGAAGAGTAATCAGCACGTACCAATGGATGCCGGACAAAGCGTCCTCGGATACGGCGACCAGCTGCTCATAGCACCCATTTTAGCATAATCCCAAAGATAGGATAAACTTTGCTTTATCACTTCGGATATAATGCCCCAAGAGCCGGATATAGCGTCCAGTTGAAACAAGGCTTGGCATTTTGCGATTTAAAAAGTTCATCCTTGTATAATTTTGCAATTGTGAGTGGACGGTCTGAAGATTGACAAGACCCTTGTGGAAATCTGCAGTCCTTTTCTTTGGCGTAAGTCTGCAGCCCCTTAGGTATTTCTCAGCGACTGAGAAAAGAAGTCGGATATAGCGCCCAGCCGTTTATACCGACCTCATCCCATAGTGGTCGTTGTATCCGGCGCCAACTGTAGTAACCAAAAGCGACCTCCAACGGCCCAAAAGCTGAGGCTTTGGCCACGAAGTCATATCACGAGCAACCTCACCTACTCCTCAGCTAGAAAAGTGACCAAGCGAATTAATCCTAACAATGTCCAATCTGTGGTTGCCAGACATCAACACGGTCGCGGGCGCGCCTGACCCCACCTTGGTGGGCGCAGCGGGCGAACAGGTGTCGTTCTGCCTGGACGCCAAGAATCTTAAGGATAACATCAGGAAGATACTCATCAAATTCTGCGTGCCAGCGCCGATTGTCTTGAGGTGAAATTTCAGCCGGATTTGCACGCGTGTCGCTTTTTTCCAAGTTTTTTTTTTTTCTCAGCGATGTGAACTGCCTGTCCTCGTCGGCGCCGCCGTCGGCCTCCGAGTGGTGCTCTTTCCTCAGGCCCCTGAGGGGTAGAGAGCCCGAGGGGATGTGGAACTTGGTAAGAGCCACCAAAGTTAAGCCGCCTCCCTTTTTTAAAAACAAGAAGACTTATGTAACTCTTGCAGCTGTCCATCGTGAGGGAGATGTACCGGAGGAATGACCGTAACAGCATCCCCCTGCTCGAGATCGTGACACAGCAGTGTCTGGAGATGAGCCAGGTAAGTTGGCTTCGAACTGGACGCCGAAGAAAAGTGACTTCTGAACCAAAACGAACCAACCAAACCCCAGGGTTTTTAACTTTTGAGTCATCACCTAAAGTGGTCATTAAAATGACGACTTTTTTTTCTTCCTTTAGATCATGGTATGGTGGTTTGTGACCAAGGTCGCCTTGCAACAGAAGAGCGGCGGCGGCTCGAACAAGCACAGCAATGTGAACTCGAACACCCAGGCGTCCCAGAACGCCTGTGCCAGCCTCTGCGACGAAATCGTCACGTTGTGGAAGCTGGCGGCCCTCAACCCATGCATCTCTCCAGCGGAAAGGAAGATTCTCAAGCAGCGGCTGGTTCAGTACCACATGGCAGTAGTAGAGAAAGTTCAGGTAGGCGCCAAAGCCTATTGAAAGGGTGTCATTTATCTAGCTTCAGTCAGGACCATCCTTGACGTGCTATCGTACAAACAAGAGAACTCACTATAGGAGACTCAGGAATGTTAGTAACAGCTCTGGCAGCTCCCCGAGTGGACCTACAGAAGTTGGACATCGTAGACACATTTCTTTAGGCTGTTGATACATTTACTTAGAGACAAATTGACCCTGACGTTGACCTTGGACGTCTTGATGTCTGTAGACATGAACCTGACAGCAAAAAGTTGCCTCTGTTCTGTTCTGCTGCTGTTTATAGAGATTCTCTCGAGCTGATGCAGCCTTTTAAAGTTGCATTGAGGCTTGCCTGGCCAAGAAGTGAACTTAACTGAAATCGGATGAAAACAGATGGTTCTCGTGTTCGTTGATAACCGTCCTATTTTCTTTTAGGCCAACCACACTGGCGGTGGCAGCAACGGGGTTCAGCAGAATGGGGGCGGCCGATCAGCCGCGACCGCAGCAGGGGGCGGGACGCAGCAGCCGCGGCCGGGGAAGCCGTCGGACATTGAACTCTTTCCCGGCTTTAAACCTGCCATTGAGGTACACACGGCGAAACAGATGTACACCAGTGTGACCTAGAGAAAATGGACTTCTTCTTCCAGGCTTGTTCGCTCGATTGGTCCGACTACCCGATCGCCGGGGTGACGTTCGGCCAGAACTCGCACTACCTCACCCCCTTTACTGTCTTCAGACTCAAGCAGGACGACTCCAAACCTGCGACGCAGGTAGGCTCAACAGCTCTGCTAAGTTGAGCTGCACTAAGCTAAAGCTACTTCATTCCACTTCTCCTAGGTCAACTCTTCTCAGGCAGTTCTTCGTTGTGAGTACCCACAGCGGCCAAGAAGTGCTAACGAACTGCCAGCGGCTGGAGGACAGCAAGAAGAAATTGCTCCAGATGAAGGTGCATACACGGGGTTTAGCTATATTAACGATAAATTTTTCTTACTGCCGATGCAGAGGAAATCTCGACGTAGCGGAAATTCTAGGTAGATGAGAACTTTTCACTGACGACCACAAAATCAGTTATATGGAGACACTACTGTGGGCTGTAGAGACTTTGACGTAACTGTGAAATTTTGAAAAATTCTGAACAACGTGATTGAGATTTGTCTGTGGTATCTGCAGGCGTTTGTGGAGATGAGCAACAACTGCAGCAGCTGCCACAACAGCGCGGAGAGCCTTCGAAGGCTTTGGAGTCTTCTGGTAACGAGGATGAGGAGCAGTACAAGGTCTACTTCTACGACACCAAGACCCCCGTGAGTTCTGGCCACCAATCAACAATAAGTTCAGAAATAAATGGATTCGTTGACCTTTTTTTTGTTGTTGTTAATTTTCAGCTAAACCATCGTTTTTCGGAGACCCCCGAGCAGCAGCAACAGCAAAGTGGGGTCGACGTCTTCAGGAACCTCAGGAAAACCATCGAAGACCCTTGGGAGGTAAAGATTTATACGCGTCTTCTGCTTATCTTGGCAGTCAAAGTTTCATTTATTTGTTGTTGACGAATTAATCAGGTCTTGTTCATGCGTGCCGAGGGCATCCACGCGCACGGGTACCACCTGGAGGCCTCCAGCATGGCCGTCGACCTCGCCAACGACTTGCTGAAGAACCCACCAGATCTCACGGCAACAAATAGCAGAATTGACAGAGAAAACAAGACTGAATCAAGTGAAAATGGAGCTGCAACTGCTACTTCAAGTAACACTGGAGCTATCTCCAAGGTAAACACAAGACTCTTAACTTATTGTGTGTCTTCTTTTTCTGTTTGTATTGCTTTGTTAACTTATTTGGGAGTGGTAAAAATAAGAACAATTCATTCAGGATTCTTTGACAACCTTTGTCTCAATGACAATATTTGCGCACAATGTGATTTTTTTTCTCCAGAATCACGGCAAGAATCACCACAAGAAGTCTTCCGTGAAGTCTGCCTCCCACGCAGTGACTCAGACGGCCTCCACCACCTTGTCGCACTGCGCCTTCCTGTGCACGGTGCTTTCAGAGGACCCAGCCCACAGACATTTGGCATTCCAGGTTGGCATGTTCGGCCTGGAGCTGACGAGGCCTCCGGCGTCGACGAAGCCCATGGAGGTGAAACTGGCGCATCAGGAGAGCGAGCTCGTCAACCTACTCAAGCGAATACCTCTAGGTAAGACTGTTGCTTATCTCTGTGACTTGCAGCTGATGCAGGTGCACAGTTGTGTGGACAATGACATCAATGACATTAGTTTCATTATCACTGTTGTCGACAGTATCATTCATGTTATTATTTATGTTATCATTTTTGTCGTTATTCATACCAGCCGAAATTAGCTCTCTGGGCTCTTTTCGCTAGCTTTTCAATTCCGATCCGGCTAACAAACAACTTTCATCATACAGATTCGGGGGCTCTGATCATATTGTATTTTGTATTCTACAAATGAGAAAAGAAATTTGTTTCATTAGTCAACAACTGAAGTTTGTTTAGTGAGCCAACTAAGTTTCTATAAGGTACAATAATGGGGAGAGGAAAAGATAGGATATTGAAAACATAAATTCGTTTTGTCCCTTGAGGCTCTTAGTAATCCCTGTAAGTTTAGTCAAGATCGACCCGGTGGTTTTTGAGATTTGGGTCACAGACTGACAGATGCTTCACCGCTATGTGATTACCGTAGATGTTATTAACATTAATGATACAAGCAGAAACGAGCACTACGAGCTCTCTTCGCTAGCTCCTCCTGTGGAGGCCGAGGGCCTATGACCCTCGGTGAGAGAAAAGTGTACGTGCCGCTGTTCAGTGGGGACGGACAACAAACAGACCGAAGCTCTATTGTCATGTAATAATCATTAAAAGGTTTATGACTTACTCATTGATCAGGTCCAGCCGAGATGTCTGTGATCCGGGAACGCGCCCGCCAACTTAAAGACGGCGTTCTGCGTATGCGCGGAGAAGCCCTCCTCCCCCTCATGCTCGCCAGCTACATCTTCGAGAGCTTGGCACTCTCCACTGCCTGCAACGGCAGCGCGGACGAACTGGTAAGCGAGACAAAACTACGAGAGACCTTCTATCAAGGATGCCGTGACTTACGATGCCATGATCACCAACTTCTTTTCCCAGCTGGGCTTCGAAGCCGCCGTGGCAGCCATCGGGCTGAAGGCGTCGGTGAGCGAGGCCGACCATCCGTTGCTATGCGAGGGTACGCGGAGGCAGCGCGGAGATTTGGCCTTGTTGCTCCTTACCCACTATAAGGACTGCCCCGAGGCCGTGGCCAGGGTCATGGACCGACTCCTCGACCGGGAAGTCCACCCGCACTTTAAGGCTGTAGTAATGGCCTCCTACTATGTGTGCGACAACAGGAACAACTCGTACTCCGGCAACAACCAGATGGAGGCGCTGTTTGGGCGCCTGAATCTGGCGCAAGCTCCCCAAGTTGCGCCACTCTTGGCGCAAAATTCTCCTCTGGTGCAGCTACCCTTGCACCCCCCGCCGTCGTTGGCAGCGCAAGACGCGGCCCACGGTTGGGAGGCCACGGCCGCCGTAGCCGGTTGGGCAGCTGATGCGGCAGTTGCGGCCGCCGCGACGGCTTCCTCGCCAGGTTTAGACGCAGGCGCCGCCGCCCCCAGCAGAGGTGGCGGTGGCGGTGGCGCCGGTGGTGGCGGTGGCGGTGGCGCCGGTGGTGGCGGCAGCGGCCGCAGCGGCGCCAGCGGTGGCAGCAACGGTAGAGCCTCCAAAAAGGGACAACCACAGGAGCCGCAGGCGGCCTCTGGGGCTGAAAATTCGCGGCGCAGTCGCCCCGGGGACGCCGCAAACGGTCCTGGTTCAGACTCCGGGTCGTCAGGCAACTCTACTGGCGGCGACTCCGTGGCTTCTTCGGGGTCCTCGGCGGCTGCCGCCGCAACGTCAACCGCCGTGACGTCAACCGCCGCAACCACGAGCTCACAAGAACCGACGAGAAGGACTCAGCCGCTGCAATTGCGGCCGCAGGCTCCCCAGGCACTACAACCGCCGCCGGCTGTCCCCGCCTCTGCCGCCACGCCACCAGCCGCGGCGGCAAACCCCCTGATGGAGAACTTCTTGGCCGCGGTGAACGGCGCTGCCAGGCAGCAAAAGCAACAATTAAGAATGTAAGCACTTTCATCTGGACAAGTCGAATATCAAATTAATGCATACATTTCTTTTGCCTCACAGGCCTGTGGCGCCGCAGATGGAAATGTCTCACTTGACTCGCACCACCTTGCCCAACATCAAGGTCACGCGATACAAGGGCAAGCGCCAGTACCCGAACATCCCTAACCACCCCTCCGAAGCCTCGGCGCACTTCATGTTCGAGCTTGCGAAGACGGTAAATCTTGATAAGAATCGCCACACTTTTTTTTTTTTTTTTGGCTTACACTCGTTTACGATAGGTGCTGAACAAGGCAGGCGGAAGCAGCGCGACGTCACTATTCACGCAGCCGCCGGCGGCCAACCAGAACCCCTGTGGGCCCCACAGAGCACTGCACATGTGCGCCTTTCAGATCGGCCTCTACGCACTCGGGCTGCACAACAGGGTGAGCCACAACTGGCTCCTCAGGACCTACTCCTCGCACGTGTCCTGGATCACCGGTAGGTCTTTGTCTGCGGCCGTCATGTGACAACTTCTTGGTAACGCATGTCTTTGCTCCAACTCTGTAGCGCTGTCTGAAAGCCCTCGTGGTCTTTCCAAAAATGGGGGAGATTTTGGCGTCGTATTTGCAGGCAATTTTTTGTATGCATTAATTTTTATGCAAACAACTGTTTAACATAGTTTAGTATAGAAATTATCAATGGTTTATACGTGGCATTATAGCGTAACAACTCCTCCGGACTCAAGTGACGTAACGAGTCCTCCGGCAGCGATATAGGCCTTGATTGGCGATATCGTTGCCTCAACCACAGACTGAATTTCGAAAGGTTTTCCAAGCACAACCGGACCCTTCTGAATGTTGGCAGGCATCGACAGTCGTGCTCAAGCTGCTGTCAAGTGGATTGGACAGCATGACAGAATGAGCGGAGTGAGAAGGGTTGGCCAAGCTTTAATCAGTCACTTCTCCCATCCAAAATAGGTCAAGCTATGGAATTGGGGGCGTCCGCGCTCACCTTCCTTATCTCTACTTGGGAATACCACTTGACCCCGCCCGAGGCCGCGAGCGTGGCGGACAAGGCGTCCAAGTGCAGAGACGCCGCCATGGTCAGGGCAGGTAAGCTAGTGCACGATCATTTTGAAGCTCATGATTCCTCCAGCTCAATTTGGGTAATATTGCATGTCCCTCTCGACTGTTTCTGACCTCTTGTTGCCCTTCAGGTGCCTCCCTGGCGTTGTCCGTATTGCCGCACTCGTCTGCGCTGAACCCGAACGAGATCCGGAGGGCGATCCAACAGTGCAAGGAGCACAGAAACGAGATGTTGGAGAAGGCATGCGAGGCAGTCGAAGGAGCTGCCCAAAGCTCAGGTATGACGTGTTATGCATAACATGAAAAATGATGGTTTGGCTACATCGACTCGCCCACTTGGGCAATCAGATTAGGTTTAATAAGGTTAGCACAATTACATGATAACATGTGGAAATCTAGGAAATAATAGAAATTGGTGGATGGCGTCAGCATCGCCAAACTATGTGTTTTACGTGTTCATGGGGCGAAAAAGTTATTTGCTTTTTGGTGCATTCTGGTTGTAGCCAGGTGATTCATTTGATTGTTCTTCTACACAGGAGGCGGCGTCTACCCCGAGGTGCTCTTCGAAGTTGCGCGGCACTGGTACGACCTGTTCAAAAAACACCAGCCGCAGGTCAACACCGCAGCTGCGGCTGCGGCCGCTGCAGCGGCCGCAGTGGCCGCCCCAGGTGGACCGATGGGCGTCGAAGATCAGCCGCCGCCCACGGGAGGTGACGCGGCTGCTGTCAATCAGCCGCCGCAACTCCTGGCACTGCAGCAGGACCAGCCGCCGCCGCCGCCGCATAACGTCTTGCTGAGCGTCAGCAGCGCCATGGCCGCTACAGCCCAAGTCACCTCCTCCAACTTTCCTCCTGTCACTGCCTCACACTCACATCTGCAGGTACGCATTGGAAAAGGGCATACGCATGAGTACTTTCAATATTTCCTTACAACATTTGAAAATAAAAAGGAGTTTTAATAATATCCCGCACATGCAGAGCTGGCAGGAAGTCATGTGCCTTTTCAAACAGCATGAATACTGAGTATGTCAATATACGGGGCGTCCTTCGAAGCCTGAACCATGGAAGCAAGTGTGATTAAACTAGTAACTGTGTATGATCGATTGAATTTTGAGCACAGTTGGGCAGCTTCTTGTTATTTGCAATACATTCTAGTATGTTTGTGCATTCGTTTTTAGGGTCTTGAAGCTTTTATGACCTCAGCCTCAGTGCTTGCATCGTATGGTATCATATGCATCGTACGATATGAACAAACTGAAAAAGAAAAGGTACAAAAAAAGCTGGGGACATGCAAGGGGTTTTGAAAATTCAGAAAAGTCTAGAAAAGGATGCAGTCATTGAGGCCTGAAGAAAAGGACTGCAACTTTATGCTGCCTGCATGAGTCGGTTGCACTTCGAAATCAGGCCTCGCTGGCTGTGATGATAATCGCACCAGAGAAATGAGCAGTGTTATGAGTCAACATCTTCACCAACCCCAGATGAACTCAGCGTAACCCAAAATGTTTTTATTTGGGTCTGACCTAAGAAGCTTACTTGAATTTCACATTGTAGGTCACTGGTCTGCCCTTCCCAGCTGTTTACAGCCTTGTCCCCGGCTTCCCACCTAACCAGGCCTTGGCCGCGGCGGCCGCCGCAGCCGCCCAGCCGCTCATGTTCGTCACTCCTCCGCCCAACAGCGCCGCAGCGGCCGCTGCAGCAGCAGCGCTTCAACTTCAAGCCGCTGCGGCCACCAGCGGCGGAATGCAGGCGCGTTACGGGCAGATCTACTCTCTGGGTGTCGCTGCGCCACTGTTGCCCGCGCCGCCGCCGACCACCCCGCTGCAGGCCGCGCACCATCACGCGGCGGCCATCATGGCGGCCGTCTCGCCTGCGTCGGGAGGAGCAGCGGCACCCACGGCCGCGCCGTCGGCCGTGCAAGCACCGCCGCCTCAACAGCCGCCGCCCACGCCTCCTCCAGTAGCTGCTGCGGCTGGTGTCGGACCGCAGCAACAACCGGTGGCGGCGGCGGCCATTTCTTCCGCGGCGCACAAGTATCTCATGTCCGCATACCGAGTGGCCATGCTGGCACTGGAAAACCTCGGCCGGCGCATCGCGGAGGACCGCCCACAGGCCAAGTACGCCAAGACGCCCAGCTACGCCGAAGACGTCAAGTGGCTGCATTCAGTGGCGCAAAAACTAGGTAAGGACAACGTTAGTTGCCGCTTCAGTTGGAGGCTGACATGTGTGGTTCCAGGACTTGCCTACGTGGAGAAGTTCTTCTTGTTCGCCATGCGGTCCATCCAGTCGCCGTTCGTCTTGCAGGTGAGCTCGCTCTTGATTTTTAAAATAAGACATATTACAACTTGTAATAATGCGTTCATCGAGTGCTTGGAGCCTCATGTTTCTCTTTCTACCCCTCTGCTCACAGGAGCTGGTTTGGGAGTGCGGCGCATTCCTGGCGTCTGCGACCACCGGGTTGCCGCCCTCAAGCGTGCAGTTCAACACTGTCGTGCATCACATCAGGACGCAGCCCTACCTGTCTAACCTGCTGCACAGGTGCTTCCAGGCGTAAGTGACGAGAGAGACCTACGAGACTTCCACTATTCTTAAAATGGAACTTTGCTTGTCTCCCAGCTATTATGACTGCCTGATGCACCGGCTGCTACACCTGACCCCCAACGACTACGACGAGTTCATCTCCATCCTGATGACCGCGAAGCAGACGTTTATGTGGAGCCTGGACGGGACTTCGGTCTGGCACTCGGTCGTGCACGCTATCAAGAGGCAAGTTACAGGTCCTCCTTAGTTTTCTAAGGACTAGAGAGCTTTTTAGTTCGGTTAGGACACTGGTAGATGCACGCCCCGTGTAGCAAAATCGCCCGCCCGTGACGAACGGGATAGGATGGAAAGCCTTCTTTGTCTAGAACTATGCTTGACACCATTTGGTATTACTTGGCATTCACTGTCACTTGTAATTCAGTGGGATATCTATCACGATTCACAGACGTTTCACCCCTGAACAAATTGACCCCCCCACACACACACACTCACAGATTGACCCCTTTTGCGGTTTACACATGCTTCACCCCTGGCAGGTTGACCCTTACACAAATTGACTCCTATATAAGTTGACCCCAAAGACAAGCTGGACCCCTGACAGATTGACTCCTGAGTGAGAAATTCTTATATTCCTTTTTATTCTGAAAATTCTATATATTGTTTTATATCATAAATGCTTCAGAATGTGACCATAAAAGAAGACACATTTGACATGAAATCTGGATGTTTTAGTCAGTCACTGAATTCTTCAAACAACTTCAAAGGGGTTGCTATTTCTGTTGTCAAGGTAGACATTGACATTGGCACCATCCCCATGAGGCAACCATTGGTGGCCTTGCCTGCCATACCTTGCCCATGTAACCACATTGAGCACACGGGCAATAGCTAAGACCTCATCAGTTGTGGCCCATGTGCTGACTTTGCACGTCTTGGTCCTGGCCAAGTACTCAGCCCCTCTCTCTTGCTTCCCAGTTTGGGGGTTGAGGACGTTGTCACATCCTGCAATGTCATGACAGATGGCTGCATGCAATTCAAGGTGATGCTCCTCACTGCCTGTGACTATGTGTGACAGGACCTGAAAAAAGCATGCCCCATCACCCTCAATGGCTTTTGTTTTCTCTGGGGGGCTCACTGTGCTGAAGGTCATGCACTTCCTCCCTCATAGTC
>JAAUXU010088161.1_pt1 | contig 16694 bp, 15 predicted proteins | sample 7278151 | NCBI WGS metagenome assembly JAAUXU01 (sample SAMN14350113, study PRJNA611818) | marine sediment metagenome | isolation source: surface marine sediment (1.8m) | place: French Polynesia: Moorea | collected 2018-08 | reverse complement strand
TATTTAGAGATTATTGACTGTCATACGAGTAGTCTTGTTGATGCTTGAACACCCAATCCCATCACACTTTCCTGGATCTAAGAAATGGCAAATGGGCCTTGGTCTGGCAGACCAGACTATTTTTGCTGGGACATCAGGAACGGGGGGTGAGAGACGGCGTCCAGCAAGATCCTCCAGGTGGGGGACGACGTTCCAATGGCAACGAGAAGGTGGGAGTGACAAGGAGGAACAACAAGCTTTGCTCCTACTCTTTTCATGATAAAAGTCACCAAATGATCGGAGCAACCCACAGTCATGAACAGGTTGTCCAGAAGTCTGTTTCAATCGCTCCCGGGTCGACAGCCAGAAGTTGTTGGACCATGTCAAAAGAGCTACAAAAGATGTCGATTTTGAAAGAGCAAAAAGAATGAAAATTGTCTGGATTTTTCTTTTCTGCTTTGGAACTGCACGTTTATGCATGGAAACCCTATGCAGCAGCAGCAGCTCTGGACGCCTGACTTTTGCTTCGCTGTCGACTTTTTTTTTCTTCCTTCTGGATCCGGGCCTTAGAGCACACTTTACTGCAGCGAGGCCGGACGGTTTGAGGCCCCCCTCAGAACGAGAGCAAAAAAAGAAGTCAAAAAAAGGGGGGGGGGGAAATTGCAGTCAAAAAAGGCGGTTGACCCCACCTGACGAGATCCTCGGGGTTTTAACTCCGTCCACCAGAAGTTCCGACCCATTTTGTGCCGGAAAAGCAAAAATCTGGCGTCAAATTACAAAGTGCATCGCTGTACGTGGGCTTAATTTTCCTGGTCATTTTGACGTGTCCTCGGCCTTGCACTGTGCTCGGCCCCGTACCTCCCCACGGCCGCCCGCCCTCGCTCGGCCTTATGTTGTCCCCGGGCCTCCACCCTCGGACTTGACAAGGACTTGGACAGGCACGTCCAATTGACTGGGATCAAAAATAAAGCCCTACTTTACAGTGATGCACAAAGAAACTTGAGCTCAATCCTGCACACTTTTACTGCATAGCATTTTTGGGGTCACTCATTCACTTTACAGCAGTCATTTGTGATTCCATAAAAGCCATGTGGCAAAAGTATGACCGATCGAGCTCAAATTTTAGGTGGTAACAGGAGACATCTGGAGTTGGGCTCGCTCCAAATTCTGCGTCTGAGAATCCATGGGTGTCCCTGCATTTCTTTGCAGCTGCCAACAGGCAGAACTTGTGGCTTGTCCAACTTGCTCATGAAATCAGAGCTGAGCTCAACCAATGATGCTTTTTTAAGTACATAATGAATCAAAGCCACAAGACCGCTGGCCCTGTCTGAAAGGCCTCTCTCTTCTTGGCAGTGCCCAAGGCCCTCGAGTACCTGACACTGGTGGTGGTGGCCTTTAACTCCAAAGGTCCATTTGCCAGACCTGGCAAAGTCCGCAACTCCTGTGGTTCTTTTGCTGCCATAAGCGTTGTCCAACAGCTTCCGGTTGCCAAGCTGCTGGGACACTCTGGGACACCCGGTGCTCTAAGGGAACGGAGGGAAAAAGTGTTCACGACATCCAGCAGTTTGGAGCATCGGAAGTTGGCAAATTTGACCTCCAACACCACTTTGCACATTCCCATTGCTATTTGAAATATCGATCCATTTCTGGGCCGTCTGCACCTGGGAGGTGCCTGACACTTCCAGGTCCTGGAGCAAATGGGCCTTCTGTTTGCGAAAGAGGCTTCTTCAGACTCGGGATGTGGTTGCGCCGATGGCAGCACTTTTGTTTGTTTTGCCAACCAGCAGGAGGGGCGGGTTCGGGCTTAGCCCGGAAGCCCGTTGTCCGACGGCCATTTTGGGCAGCTCAAAGGCTAACCTGAACTTTGGAGGCCAACTCTGCCACCACCAGGCAACACTTTGAAGGGCAAAGTTGACCAACTTGAGTGAGGTGAAGACTAACCTGCGGCACCTTAAGCTACACCATCGTTTATGTCAACTTTGGCAGGTGCATAAAATGAAACAAAGACAACGCACCTTCATTTTCTCAAAATTTTTCCATCAAGTAAAGCAATGAGGTTATGTCCAATGATCTGTCCAGTCCTAATACCCTGCACTTGGTCAAAAAGCCCGCGGGCCAACCCGAAAAAAAGTTAGCCCCATCCACCCCTAACCAGCAGTTGGCAGAGCTGCCATTTCCTAGAGTTCACCACATCCAAAGGTGCGCCGGAGATGAAGTTTACTAGCAACAGCTGGACTGACAATGTGAGCTGCATGCACGATTGGTCCTTCTGACGTCACACAGTCGAGAAGTGACCTGGATACAGGGTGTTGCATCGTGACCTTTCCTGCTGCCCCCGTCCGTGTATGAGTCCCCTTTGGGCAAGTCCGTCAACTCGCTCCCCCTCTTGTGACGGACTCGCCGCATGTCGACGACGTGACGACGGCGGAGACGCCGCGCATCCTCATCAAGAGCCACAGCGACCCGACCCTCTCCAGCGTCTTGGGGGTCAGGCTGAGGCCGGGGGAGGAGGCAGATAGCGAATGTCCATGAGGTAAAACATCTAAAAAAAGGAATTGCACAATTTAAGTTGTTGTCGAACAAACCGACACTTTGAACGCGTCCAACATTCAAATTTCACGCTTGGTTGAGCGCGAAATGCGGATACCAGCTGATGATCTCGTTTGGCGGGTGCGTCACAATTTAGGGCGATTGTTTCGACGAAAACAGACATGTTCGAACAAGAAATATCCCGTCGCAGGCGGAAAGCGGACGTTGGTGTGGTCAAAAGTCAGGTCTGTCTGTGGTCACGGGCTAATGATGCACTCCAACGCGTTCCCGGCCGGCGTTGAACCCGCACGTGGTCACGCGTCACTCGACCATCAGCAGGGACCTCCACGTCTCTGAGGGAGGGATCCATTCTGGCACACCCTGTACCTCTGTCCTGTCACCCTGACTGTGTGACGCATCCCATCCCTGTTCCTGCTCATTCCTCACACCCTGTCACTCCTTCGGCTCATCCCTATTTTCTGATGCACCCCGTCTCTCATCCCACTCATTCTGACTTTCTGCCACACCCTGTCCCTCTTCCTGCTCATTCCATCTACATCTCTGCTTATGTGGGTCGGTAGCGCCAAAGTTTCCCACCCCGGTCGTAATGCAGGAGGCCTCCAAGGAACTGCACCCTTTGCATGGCGGACCTTTCTTCCCAGTCAGTGAGCGTTTGCAGTGTGATCTCGAGGCAAATCTGGGCTGTGCGAGACAATGTGAGTCATTTGAAGCTTTTACAGCCTTCTGGAGGGGGGGGGGATAATTAACCCCTCTAAGAATGACCTTTTTGGGAAAGGAAAGTCCATTGTCTTCCCGGGACGAAGCCTTTTTTCCCCCTTTGCCTTCACAGGCGGGAATAAAAATCTTTTCCGTTAGAGAAGTTCCAGAAAAAGAGAGGTCGAAATAGAGATTTGGGAAATTACACCTGCCTTTGTTGGGAAGGAAGGAAAAAAAAGGGTCATTCATTCAGATTTTTTGCTCCCTGCACAGATTTGGGAAAAGTAAAAATGGCAGAATTATTGCCCGGAGCTTGGTTTGGTAGCGGTTGCTGCTCGGAGCAAAAGGAAATAATGCTTTCATCCATCAAGGCACGAAGTGGCCAAGTTTCACAAGTTTTGCCGATGAGAAAATCGCCGGCAGAATTCCCATCAAATTTTGGGCCCATCTGAGTGAAGGAGTGGAAAGACTGCCTTGATTCCATCTGTCTCTATCGATTTTTGTGAGCTTTGCCACATTTTTCCTCCTACAAGGATAAATGGAGGCCCTAAACACACACCGTACAGGGCGTATCAGAAGTGGCGTCGATCAATGAACAGTTCTCGGGGACCTTCCAAATGCCATCAATGGCAACCATTCTAAAGCTGCACAAAACAATGCAATCACACCACTTCTGAAACGCCCTGTACGGAAACAGGGGCGAGGAGGGGTAGAAAAAAAAAAAGAACCCATCTCAAATGGGTAACGGCGGAGAGACAACGATGTCGTCCTTTTCACCTGCCCGGCCGCGCCCAGGGTGGAACAAAGACGAGCCGATGGCGTCATTGGCGCCAGCCTCGCGCCAGCCTCGCGCCAGGATCAAGGAGAGACGCCTCGAGTCTACGGACGTGCAGCGAATTCCCATAAAACGAAACAACAGCTGGAAAATAAAAAAAAAATGGACAATAGATGTCAAGACTGTGAAGACAGCGAAGTAGAGCAGAAAAAAATCACCCCATTGTCAATGAATTTAAGGGGAATCGCGGTGCTGCGATATTTGGGCGACTGTTGAGATCAATTGGCGACGAGGACGTGATGAAAACAGACCTCACTCTTTTCTCTGGGCACGCAGACTCGCACGCAGGCCAGCAGACACGCACGCACGCACGCACGCGCAGGAGCTGCAATTAGCCTAATTTCGGCAGACACAAGGTCAGAACCTCTGTCAATTTACTACGCACACTGAGCAGATCGAGTTTCTGCTGGTGGCGGTGGCGGCGGCGGCCGCTGCCACCAGCAGAAACTCGCCGCCGCCGCCGCCGCCGCTCCAGTCGTTGTCGGTGGCAATTGGGCGAGAGCGAGACAAAGAGCGAGTGCAGACAGACGCACAGCCGTGTTCCGTGTAATTGGTTCTTTTTCCCACTTCGCGTGACTGCGCTTGAAGTGACGCAGATGACGCATTTTTTGCGTACGCAGACGAACTCGCCCCCCCCCCTTTTAAAGCCGTCACTTTTCTTTTGAATGCTGTTGTCGATACGAATCTGCCTGCACACGCACGCACACCTGAAAAACACGCATGAGAACTGCACACCCGCCAGAACTACGCACGCACACACACACACGCCAGAACTACACACCACAAGTACTGCACGCGCGCACGTCTGAAGTCACCTGCGAATGACGCACGTGCTCAAGCATGCCGAGATCAATCTAATCGTTGGGTGGGTGGTTCTTTTTTTTTCTTCTTCTGTAGACACTGTGTGAGCCATAAAGAACGCTTCGTTAGCCTCTTGACTGCATTCTTTATGTCTCAAACGTCAGCGCACTAAAAAGCATCTTTGACAATCAGGTCCGAGAGAAAAAGTATCAGTAATAACTGCGAGTAATAACCGTGATAAGCGTGACAGTTAAATTCAATCAAGGAAGCTTCAAGACTATGATGTTCGTCACAAAAAGTGCCCATTTTGAATCGGTACGAATGGCTTTTTGCAGGATGGAGAAGGATGCGGGCGACTACGAGGTCAGCGAAGAGAAGACGGACGTCGTCGAGCTCCTGGAGGCCATCGCGTACCTCATCTGCCAAGTAAGGAGGAGAGGAAAGGCAGAGACGCAAAGTTGCTGTGATCACCCTTGTTGCCCTTGCAGGACAATCCCATCAAGCCCGAGACGTTCCACAGGATCCTGTCGAGCAGGGGAGTCCCGGCCAAGATCCTCCGGCTGGCCGACGCGGACAAGGACGGAGTCGTCTCGGTCGACGAGATGATGAACTTTGTCCTCACCATCACAAATCCTAGGTGGGGGAGGGAGGAAAAAGTAGAAAGGATGAACAAAAGAAATGGCAAGTTTGGGCCTGCTTTCAGGAGGCGGACTGAGCTGTCCGCGGAGAACCTCAAGCACTTGGAGAAGGTGTTCAGGGACAACTTGGCCAAGGACAAGGAGGAGTTTACCCTCGCAGAGTTCAAGAAGATCGTGCCATCAAAAAATGTAAGAAGAAAAAAGGGGGGGGGGAGAAGAGAAACAAGACAAACCACTTTCTTTTTTTTACCATGCTCGTGCGGTTTTTGCGCCCTAAAAGGCTTGGGTTACCACGGGTATTTTAACAGCAACTTCCCCCCCCTTCCGTTTCGTTCCCTGCCTTCTTCCCCATCGGTGTCAGAATTCAGCCTTGCGCGGGGTACAAAAAATGGGGGACAAATTTCTTCCCCACCCACGTGTGTGAGCTTTATTTTTGACGAGATTACGATCTTCGTGTAACGCATACGCGGGCGCGTCTCAAAGAGGGATAAATCAGGCGAAATTTAACCGGGTCTGCAATAAACAGCGAGATTCCTATCGTTCTGCTGTCCGGGTTTGCCACTTGAGTGAATTCTTTTTATTGGCAGCTCTAAATGCGGCGGGAACCATCACTCATTCCTAGCAATGACTGGGAGGGGGGGGGGGGAGCCACTGGGCAGACCCGGGCGCGTCCGGGTGTGACTTCGGGATGCAAACTTTCCGCTCTTCCATTGCAGCCGTTTTTTGTGGAACGCGCGTTCCGAATCTTCGACCGCGACGGCAACGGCACCGTGTCCATGGCCGAGTTCATCGACACCATGCACCAGTTCGCGGGTCAGACGTCCGACGAGAAGCTGGTCTTCCTCTTCAAGGTCTACGATCTGGACGGTCAGTGAAACCAATGCAAAGCCAGACGCTCCTGTCTGTCAACTTGTCTTAAGGTCGGGTTGCCACTTCAAAAGAAATCTCGAGCCAACCCTTTTGTAACAAATGTGAGACACGAAATTGACCCCTGCTTGAGTTATGCCTCTTGTGTCAAGACAGAACAGGTCAAAAGGAGAGTTTAGCAGCTGACGAAACAAGTACAGGGCGGGCAAAAGCACTTGTCAATCCTGGCAACCCTGACAAGGTAGAAGCTACTCTTCACTTGGCCATTTCCATTTCAACCTTTGCATATCTTTAAGACGCCGCCAGAATGTGTCAATGTGTAGACGACTTGATCTTCAAAGTCGATACAAGACCTGGCCTTGTCCGTCCTGGGGGGGGAACCGCGTTGGAAGTCCAAGACCAGCAACAATGTCTCTCACGACACTCATGACTGTCTGTGTCACGACTGAAGAGCTGAAGCGCCTCCTCCCCCACCCACCCTGTGTCCAGCAGGGTGGGCTGAGCTGTGCGGCGCTACTTTTGGCCTCACCCTGTAGCAGCGGATGCCACGAATTCAGTGACCCTCATGTTGAGAGATGGATGACGTCCACACTCACATCCCTGCTGCTCCAGATTCTTCATTATCATGAGAGCGTCCGATAAATTAGCATTCCAAGCGTCGTAAACGTCAGGCCCAGAATTCATAGTCAGATAAACCCAGAATCCAGGCCTAGGCCTAAAAAGGCACCATTGCTGCAAGTGGTGCAAGGGTTTTTTTTTCTCCCTCCTGCACTTGCACTAAACATCGCATGAGTTTTCTACCGGCAGCCATGACGTGGTGTGCTTGTAGCTACGTTATGTGGGTGCTTCAAGACCGGCAACGAGCGAGCTGGCCTCATCACTGTCAGTGGCCCAAAAAAAACCGCATTGGGGATGTGCGAGACATCGATATCGAGACGATATCGTGCCACTCGACAGAGGAGTGGATCGAGTTTCGACGGTCTCGAGACAGCTGCTTGGGGCTCTACAAATTCTCTGGCATTTGAACATGTGATTGGAATCCGAACATACGATTGTCCCAGCGCCAAGCTCGAGTATTCAGGCACTGGCGAATGCAGCCCAGAGCTGTGGCGCAACCCCCTCAACGTCAATAGGTCCGCCACCTGCGACATCGTCCCCAGTCGCACCTCCGTTCAGTTCAAAGCAGACTCAAAGTTTCCTGATTCTTTTTCGTCTTTCGCGGTACCCGGGGAGACCTTTTTTTTTTTCTCCCGCCGAACACGTGTGCGTATCGTGTGGGTCAATAAGAACACTGCGAACACTCGAGCTTTTTGTTCTTCTTCTTTTCGTCACTGACTCACCCTGTACGGACCGTTTGGGTGCACAAAACTTTGAGCCTCAGACTGTCCTGTATCGTACGTCCAGGCTGTTGTACCGTATGTCACGTAGGCAGTGTTGTACGTGCTGAGGCACATGTGATGAACCTTGTGAGCGAAGGTCCTTGACGAGTGCCTGCTCTTGTTCCGCAGACGACGGCCTGATCCAGCAGTCCGACTTGCGCGAGGTCATGAAGGCGTGCATGGAGGAGAACGGGATGCGATTCGACGAGAAGGAGATCGAGGACCTGGCTCAGGCGCTCTATGAGGACGCTGCCGGACTAGCAGCCGGCGAACAGGACGCCAACAGCGAGACCAGAGGGATCACGGTCGAAGATCTCAAGGCAGAGCTGGAGAAGCACGACGGATTGCTAGAAAATCTGTCTATAAAGTAGGTGACATGTTGGACTATTTTCTATATAAGTTAAGGTACTCGCATGTAAGTATCTTAGTGAGTGTCGGTATGAGTTGAATGCGAGCTCTTCCTCAGCATTGGGAAGTGGTTGGTGCCGCCCAAGCCTTCGAAGCCCAAGTCGGTGGCGGCGCGCATCCGAGACTGGCTGCCCCACCAGTTCTCCATGATGTACATCCGCAACAACAAGCAGTTCCTCTCCTTCGTGCTCATCTTCATCGTGCTCGTCAACGTCGTCATGTTCGTGGCCAGGGCCTATTACTTCCGGAACTTCGCAATGCTCAGCGGGTACACGCCCAACTGGTTCTACATGTTCTCCAGGGCAAACGGTGAGATGACACATTGAGATGAACCCCACTCGCCCACGTGCGCATGTATGAGCTGCAAGCTAACCCATTAGTGACTGTGTTTTTTCCCGTCCGGCCTCAATCTTGAGCTCAGGGGGGTGATAAAAGCCAAGGGGGTACCTTTTTGGGCGAGATAATCGCGCACACGCAGGGGGGGCACTTATTGTTCTATTATGGGTCGGGTCATCAGTTTATTCTGCTATCCGTCATCGATTGTACTTGAAATCATAATGACTGCCTTGGTTGGCGCCGTGGCAAATTAATCTCCAATCTCTCAAGTCTCTTTGGCTCCTCCACTCTTGTCGACTGCTTTGGCTGCGAGCAAAATTGTGGAGGGGCCCAACCCTCAACCCTTTTGGGCCCGGCCCCGGTGGCTGACAGAATGATTGCTTGACGTATTAGCCGCTGTCGGTCAAGAAAACTCAGCAGACAAAAAGTGGAGAGAGAGAGAGAGAAAAAAAAGTCACTTTCTGTCTTGTTCTAGGCCGAGTGTTGCTGTACAACTCCATGCTGATTCTGGTCCTGGTGCTTCGCTACACCATCACGGTCATGCGCGAGCTGGGGATGGGCTCCATCCTGCCCCTGGACAACAACATCTACCTGCACAAGGTGGTGGGATATCTCATCTTCGTGCAGGCCTGGGTCCACACAATCATGCACCTTTGCAACTTCGGTAATTAACCTTCCCATATTACCTTGATAGAGTAATTAATCTCGGCTCGTATGGGAAAGACTTTCAAGGCCCTAATTGCTCTATTTATCTCCACGATATGGGGGTCGTACACAAGGTGGTAACGTTGGGAACACAGGGAACTCATGTGTGTCACATCTATGGTCACAACGACAAGTTCGTGGAGGAGCTGAGCCGGTGCAGCGCTTCAGCTTGGGCAGGTGGCTGAGGCAGTGTCAGCAATGCGGGTTCTTTAACTGATTGACTTTCTTTTTTTTCTTCTCAGTGGAGGGGGAAAAAAGGCTTCTTCTTTCATATTTCTCCCACCCTTTTTTACTATGGGCCAGCCTTGCCTTGCACGACCAAAATCAATGTTCTGGATCAGATTCCTTAGATTGATTTATGTGAATTTGCGGTGAAGAAAACGTCATAAGCAGCAAAGTTAACTTTGATCCTCTCCCGAGAATAATGGCTTTTGGTCAAACAGCTTTCTTAGAAAAGTTTTACAACTCAGGCCTGGGTGAGAGGCTTTGGACGTGTTTCACTAGGTAATGAGACACCGAGACTGTGAAGTGTTGAAGAAAAAAGTCGCATCGCCGATACTCGACATTATCCCCCTTGTGTCATCCGATACTCGATCCGATACTCGATCCGACAGTCGATCGGACACTCGATCAGACGTTCAATCAGACACTCGATCCGATACCTGATGATATCGCCAGACCCACCACAAGTAGCCAGTACAGTGTCGCCAAAAAGTATCGTCTGGCCACTCGAGTGCAGGAGAACATTTGCTGGGGAAAACAGTGAAAATTTGCTGGGGAGAACAGTGAAAATTTGCGGGGGAAAACAGTGAAAATTTGCTGGGGAAAACAGTGAAAATTTGCTAGGTCACCGAGTCAAGTTGTGACGCATCTGGGGCCGAAATTTCCAGAATATAGAAAAGGGGACGAGTATCGTTTAGAGAGCACCGGCGATATTTGTCATCGATTCTCCATACGAAGGCGTCGATGCCAGAGTATCGCGATCGAGTATCGAACAGTCGTGTTGTGCGCGCACAAGTCCGAGTCGCAACTTCAGCTACCGCTCGGAGGAGCTCGTCCTGTGTCCATGCGCTCAAGTGTGTCCTGGGCGAATTTGTCTTGCAGGGATCAACATAGAACCCGACCCGGTGCGGTTTGTGCAGTTGACAACCGAGTACTGGGAGCCCTTCGGGCCGGCGCGGCCGGGTTGGCTGAACCTGCCTTACGAGATCCCACCCGGGTGCACGGTGACCAATGAGGGTTGCCCCCCCGAGACGATCGAACCCGAGGCCGGGGTCACGTACTGTCAACTCTGCCCGAACAACGGTTCTAGGCCCTGGAACTACTTTGAGTGGATCATGACGGACAAGCCGCATCTCTTCGGCCTCATGGACGGGTGGGCGAACCCCACTGGAGTCGCGCTCACCCTCATCCTCACCCTCATGGTCATCTGCTCCATGCCCTACGTCAGGCGAGGCGGATACTTCGAGGTACCGTAGAAAGTTGTGGCAAATCTGTGCCTGTACGTGTATTGTGGCAATTCTGGGCCAGGACACAGACACAGATACCTGAACTTGCTTGGCGTGTAATTTGGACCTGGGCTTTTGGACGAAGCTCCAAGTAAGAGTAGTAGCAAATGCCAACTTTTGTACAAGCCTTGGTCATACAATTTTCGAGTTGTTCAGCCAGCTCTTGGCAGCCACAGTCTTTCCACTCACCCTGCAGGTATTTTACTTCACTCACTGCCTGTACACCGCGTACTGGGTGCTGCTCATCCTGCACGCGCCCGAGTTCTGGAAGTACATCATCGCCCCGGGCATCATCTTTCTGCTGGAGATCACTTATCGCGCTCTCTCCAGCTTCCTGGGCAAGGGCAAGACCACCATCTCGGCCGGGGTCGTCCTCCCGTCCAGGGTCACCAACCTCATCATCAAGAGGCCGCACAACTTCACGTTCGCCCCGGGAGATTGGGTCTTCGTCAAAATCCCTGCAATTGCCAAGAGCGAATGGCACCCATTCACCATCAGCTCTGCACCAGGTAAAACTGACCTGGTGCAAAAAAGAAAGAAAAATTCGCACAGAATCTGGGTCATAAACTCCTTGGAAGCATTTTTGCACCTGCGTGCTTATCCTTTGCCCAGAATAATTCTGGCAAGAGCGTTTGGGCTCTTGCAGGAATGAAGACCTCTCTCTCCATTGGAAACGTCACCAAGTCCACAACAGACATCAAGTAGAGTGACTCTTGTTCAAGCTTACAATCATTTCGGTCACTAACAACAAATGTGCTTCCATTGGCAGAGAGACTGATAAGTAAAGCTTCACTATTGAAGAGAAAGGTTATGTTCAGTTGCTCAACTTCATTTGAGAGGTTGACTCATGCCATGAATCCTTTCAGGCTCAAAAAAAAGCCCCTATTTTTCCAGTCAACAGTGACTCATTCTAGAGCAGTTGCTTAGAGCTTGGCCTTCTTGAGAGAGGGGTTCCTGGCGTTGACACATGCGTTCGTTCGTGCGTTACAGAGCAGCAGAACTTCTTCACGCTGCACATCAGGGGCGTGGGGCAGTGGACGAACAGACTCTACACCTACTTCGAGGAGGAGTACAGGAGGCAGCAGGAGGGGAAGGAGGAGGTCCCATCAGGGATAGACAGGCTCAGAGGGTAAGAAAACCGTTGGCTGCTTCTGTGCAGTAGTCTCATGTCTCAAGAGTAACTTTGATGCGTTTTAAGCTGCGTTTGGACTATTAAATATTACAGTAAGTTGCGCAATTTGCGCTCACACAGTGTATCCCAATATTGCATCGAATACTGCCCAGAATAGCAACGATATCGAGCTAGTGTAAGCAAATGGCCCAGATCTCTGGCTAGATGAGCAAAGAAATGACAAGAATTGCCTCTCTTTGACCAGGACGATGCACCGCAAGTACACGACGATGAAGAAGGCGATCTCCGTGTACAACAAGCACCGGGTGGTGGACCGCGACCCCTCCAACCCCGACTTCCAGACGATCGCGTCCAAGTACCAGAACTACGACGCCGAACGGTCCAAGGCGAGGATGCAGAAGAGAGAAGAAAAGCTCAGGTGAATGAGATCTCTTCATTCTCTCTCTCCCTGCAGATGAATTATTCATGAGGGCTTTGCTGACCTAAATCAGAAGCAATTTCACGCGCCCTCACAATTTGCCCACCGCCGTTTTTATATGCGACCACCGTAAAAGGAGCGTTAGGCCTAACTAAAGATTTACCTGCGGGGCCTAACGAGGCTTAATTTTTACATCTACATTCCGCAATAGCGGGTCAAGCTTGTAAAAGAAAGAAAAGGAGCTTCTGTCAGGACACAGTCATAAACACGCACATGTGCGAGCTGACGTGGGGGACTCGTCAAGTCTCGGGCTCGTCCCAGGAGCAGAAACCCTCCGTGAGGCACGCGGTGGGCGCAAACCGTGGTGAGGAACGTAAAAGTCTACTATATCTTGGATCTTGACCATAACGTAAAGCAGGACAGTCAGGGTTGCCACGCCGTCGGGACTGGGGAGTCATTGAGAGGGTTTGTTTCTGCCGCACGCACGACTCTTGGTCACGTCGAACATCTCTTATTCCGAGCGTCCCGGGTGACATCATCTTGCCACGACAAATCAGAATTGACTGTGTCATTGCGTGGTCACTGCACACAAAAGGCTGACTTTTATAGAATTGTTGCGCAATAATGTGCAGTACATTGAGAGCAACAAAAGCTGCGGTCACACTGGCAGATTTCTTCTTATGCCGTGGTGGGTCCGTCAAGGCCGGACTGCTTCACGTCGTGTTCGTATAAACGTGTAATGTTATTCTCCTAGGGCCAGGGAGAGCAACGGCTTCGGCAGCGACTCGCCGCTGCCGTCGTTTAGAAGGCCGGGAATCCCGACGCCGGCGTCCTCGGCGGCAGCGGTAGTGGCGGCGGCGGCGGTCGCGAACCCGTCCAACAAGAGTTTCCGCTACATGCGGCGTCAGCCGACCATCGTGCGATATGACGAGGACGAGCTGACAGAGATCAACAGCAACGTCAACAACAATAACAATAGCGGCGGCGGCGGCAGCGGCGGTGGCGGAGGCGGTGGCAGTGGAGGCGGTGGAGGTGGAGGCGGCGGCGGCATTGGCGGCGGCGGCGGCGGCGGCGGTGGTGGCAAGGCTGAGGTGCACTTCGGCAGTAGCGGCAACGGGGACGCCACCATCGACGTCGTGGTGACCGGATCGGGCAAGCTTCGTCGCCGTTTGGGGGGACAAGGCGGCGACTCGTCTGGGATCATTGAGGATGGTCCCGGCAAGAGCATGATGCTGAAGAAGCCGCTGGAGATCTTCCTGGACGGTCCCTTCGGCGCTCCCTCCAGTAACATGTTCAGGGCAGAGCACGCAGTTCTCATCGGCACCGGGATCGGGGTGACACCGTTCGCCTCCATCCTGCAGTCCATCATGCACCGGTACTGGCAGGTCAAGCGCCAGTGCCCCAGGTGCGACTACCAATGGAGCGACGACATCACACCCACTATGTTCAACCTGAAAAAGGTGCGACTGAGCGCACTGACCCCCAGTCAGTGACGTGACAAGATCTCCACAGTATCGCTTCTTCTCATGGTGCATTTTGTTTGACTCGCACGCTACAGACATTTCTCTCCTGAACAGGTCGACTTTTACTGGATCAACCGCGACCAGACCTCATTCGAGTGGTTTGTGAAGTTGCTCTCTCAGCTCGAGATCGAGCAGTCCGAGCAAGGTGGGGTCATGGGGCACTTTCTCGACATGCACATGTACATCACGTCCGCTCTGCAGAAGACGGACATGAAGGCAGTGGGACTCCAGCTCGCATTGGACCTTCTGCACGAAAAGGTTTAAATTGACAGCTGCAAAAAAAAAGTCATGGAACAACCTCTGATTAACAACTTCCAGGAGAAACGCGACCTCGTGACCGGCCTCAAGTCTCGCACGAACGCTGGCAGGCCGAACTGGAACAAGGTGTTCACTCAGATTCGCGAGCAGCGCAAGGGTCGCGTCACCGTCTTCTACTGCGGCAACCCCATCTTGGCTAAGGTGCTCAGGAAGAAGTGCGACGAGTTCGGATTCACCTTCAGGAAGGAGGTCTTCTAAGTCAACAGCAAGGACAGCTGTGATTTTGACTGACGAGAGAGATGTAAATATAGCTCATCTTATTTTAGCGCAGCGCGATATAGATACTACCTACTAGTGCACTGACTAGCATTACATTAACGACTGACTTGAGCCAAGGGTCCAACACATACTTCCAGCTCTGGGGGTGGCTGAGGCACCTGGTCAGGTGGGACCTTCACCTGCTTGGCCGAAGAATCAACGGGGTCGCATCCTCCACAGATTTCATGATCAAGGTCCAAAAGCGTTAGCGACCGTCCGGGGGTCCATCACGCTGTGCAGTGTGTGCGCTACTGTCAATTGTAGGTGAGGTGAAATCCGTGGGGGTCAAAGACTGCTGATTTGAGTTCATTTTTATTGACATATGCTGCACCTGAGTACGGTGCAGTACAATCTGAAGTTTGCGGTTCACTGATCCTGTCCTGGATCAAGGACAATATGCTATGCTACTTGACTCTGCTCTGGAACACCGTGCCGGACTTGGGGAACTCGAGCCTTGGACATGACGACCATGAAATTGTGCTTATGTACGTGTTCGACCAAATCTGCATCTTTGAGAGTTTCTTGAAGTCCGACGTCAACTGAAGCGATCACATGTCGTATCCACGTACGAAGGGAATGCCCGAAAACGGGACCTTCGCCTTGTAGTCCTTGTATTCCCGCCCGAAGAATTGGAGGAGACTGTACTCCTCGGCGTGGATCCGCTCGGCGAAGAAGCGCCAGCTCACCACAGCGTAGCCGATCAGGCAGATGGGGTTACACAGGACTACTTGGGTCCCCATGGACCATAGAAACCATCCGAGGTAGCTGGGATGTCTCACCAGACCGTAGGCTCCAGAAGTGACGAGGACGTGGTCCTGACGCTTCTCGCTCTGTACCAGGTGATTGAAGCTGACGCCGGCGTGGACCATGGCTGCCTTTCTCAAGACTTCTCCCGCCCCCACGATCGCTAGGCCGATAGTTCTTGGCAGTAGAAGCATCTTGAGATACGGAAGGAGCCACAACTCCAAGAAAAACTCGACCCAGCTGGCGACCGCTGCCACGTGATAGGCAGTGCTGTGGTTTAGCAGAAAAGAGTCTGTGCTCAGGTTGGCAGGGTTGGTGAGTGCAGTCGCCAGGTACTCCGTGTAGTGAAAGACTGAGAGTATCAGTGCGTGCCATGCCAGCGGTCGCAGCAACACGTTCGACTGGCCGAAGATGACGAGAATGGCGATACCACCCACGGCGCCCAAGAAGGACGCCCTGGTCCAATGGGGGTAGAGACCGTCGTCCATCAGCGGCCTGATCAAGAGACACTGGACGGGCCAGGAGGCGGCCGCCACGAGGAAGGCCGTGCCGAGACCATCGAAGCCCCACAGGCTTAGCAAGATGGGGCCGATCAGGCCCTGGCAGGCGAAGCCCAGCATGCTGAGGCGAGCGAGGTGGTGAGTCTCCATGGCGCTGGCGATGAAAATGAGGACGTTCTTTATGCAACCTCAATGCCACCACCTCGTGTCACAACACATATGAATCTCAACACCAGCTTGCACTTCTCCTTCTCAGACATGTTTGTGTACCCAGTGACGACGCTTCATGAATGATAACTGAGTTGGTGGCCGAACTCGTCGGCTTGGGCAGGGCCTTGGGTCGTGCTTTGGAGAGTCGTGACTGTTATTTTGAGCTTTTTCTTCAGCCCCAGATGGTTTTTCCTGCAAAGGCTTATGTTTTCCTGAAACAAATGTAAGAGAAGATTGGCCTTTCCACCGTCTATTTGCCACTTTGGACAGTTGTGATAAAGTCTGCACACTTTTCCTATTCGGTCAACTAAATCTGACTTTGACCCGTCGGGTCGCGTCGGGTTCTTGAAAGCTCCGGCGTCGGCCGGCTCTGACTGATATCGATAGGATACGAGCCAAGTGATACTCGTATCTCGTCTGCTTAAACAACAGCTGTCTCGTCGACACTCTCAGGGTTGACATTTTCCTACATGTCGAAAAGTCACCCTCTTGCACTCTGTCGCGCTTTTTTCACCCCCTGACGGAACATGGCAACCTTTGGCTCAGACGATGGGGTTTTGCATGATAGCGCATGGTGCCGGAGGACCCGGGGAGTGACACCCAGTGGAAATGATGGCCCAAGGGGCTGGGATTGTTCCATCAAAGTTTCGGTCGATTTCATCAACATTTGCTCCCTGAAAAATCCAAATTTTCAGCCTCTTTGGCATGCCTCCCTCTCCAGTTGGTCTCATTTTGAGCATTCTGGCACCAAAATGGGCAGCCCTGACCATGAATCTCCGTACTGAACATTGTGCCAAAGTATCATATTGTAACGTTTCGCGCTGAGCAGCGATGATCGTAGTAGCGACGATCGTAGTAGCGACGATCGTAGTAGCGACGATCGTAGTAG
>JAAUXU010011073.1_pt1 | contig 16694 bp, 15 predicted proteins | sample 7278151 | NCBI WGS metagenome assembly JAAUXU01 (sample SAMN14350113, study PRJNA611818) | marine sediment metagenome | isolation source: surface marine sediment (1.8m) | place: French Polynesia: Moorea | collected 2018-08 | reverse complement strand
GCGTCGAACCAGCAGAAATTCACCTTCAGGAACGTGTGCTTCAAGTGCCTCAACTGTAGTCTTATCGATTTTTGCGCGTGTACATATACAGTGTATCTATGCAAAAGTTTCAATATCTCACACACACACACACACACACACACACACACACACACACACACACACCTACGTGTCTTGCAAATCTAAAATTGCCTTTTCAGTCCCCATTTTTCTTCCATATTTTCCCTCCCCCTGTGCGTGTAGCAATATCAGCCCTGAAACATCATTTCTTTTGTTTTCTTCTGCATGCAAGCCAATTACCTTTATTGGAATACGATAATTGTTCGCTTCTCTGACAATGATACATTGTAATCGCTCGGGAAATGTTGTTGACGTGACATCAGCATCATCTTCTTCGTCGTCGACGTCGTCGTCGTCCTCGCTTCAGTTTCCTCTCAAATTTTCTTCCCCCCCCCCCCCCAAACACACATAGTTGGGGAAAAAACAGAGCTTTCTAAAAAGAAGTCACACACACGCACGCATGTACGCGCGCGCACCCATCTCCCCCCCCCCCTTCTCCATGGATGATAGGGGTAACTTTCTCTCCAAAGACTCAGGATTAGTTGCTGCCATCGCCAGAATAACATTGCCTAAATACTACACTTACACATGCTGCTACGCGCATGCCAATGTGCGCACGCGCGCACGCGCGGGTGTCTGCGTGTTTACTTCTTTTGGAAAGCTTTGACTGCATGAAAAAAACCCATTTGCCTTTCATCTTGTTATCAAATAATGCAGTCATGCTTCTCCCATACATTTGTGATGGAAGGGGGGGGGGAGGGAGAAGAAAGAAGAAGAAAACATCTGGAATAGATTCTGGCAGGGACAAACATCTCTTTCGCATATAATGCATCGTTTCCCCCCTTTTTTTCGATCCAGCTGAAAAGAGAACAGAACAGAAAATAACAGGAGATAAATGAAAACAGGAAAAATTGTAATAAGTGCATGAATAAACAAATGCGCACTGGGGGGGGGGATAAAAAAGCCCGAAATGTTTCACTTCCTTCCATTCAAGACGGGAAGGGAGGGGGGAGGGAACTCGAGTCCTTTGAATTCCGACCCCTTAATTATCGAGCTTGTGGGGTTGAGCATAGGGGGGAAAAAAGAATGCATAAGAGGAGGAATAAAGAAAAAGAAAGCGATGTAGTGATAAAGTGTGGTAAATTACTGTGTGCTTTGCTCGTTTTCGCTCCTCAAGCTCGTGTTGACGCTGGCGCACTTTTGGCTGCGTTGAATCAGCGGCGTTTTGGCCCAGTGCGAGTCCGCCTTAAGAAGGTTGGCAGCTCACAAAGCAGAGCAGGGGCAGCAGCGTTTAATCGGCCCCGCCGTCCTCTCCGCAGGGGGTATAATGTTTTACCAACGAGGCAACAAATGAAGTTGGGGGTTCCATTCGGTAAACAATAAGGAGACGCCCGGAGAAGAGGAGAAAATGGAGTGGGCAGCAACTCTGCTTTCCCATGTTTCCACTCTCTCCAGGAAGGATTTTAATTTTCTTTTTCTCCGGCATAAAATCCGCCCAGATCAACAGATAGAGAAGCCGTGGGAAAATCCGGGCTTCTCCGGTCGCTCCGTGACGTTTCTGCCAGGCTGGATCAATTTGCATTGGCCTGCAAAAGAAGCCTCTTCACGTGCGTCCCCGCGACTTATTTGCAATGACGAGAAGGGGGGGGGGGGAAGGAGGGGGGAGGGGGAAAGTACGAGAAAACATGAGGAGCAAACATTTGTTCTCTAAACTCTGTCTCCGTCACGCACGCACACACACACACACACTCACGCGCGCGCGCACAGCGACACGCCCCAGAATCTGCTGCCACAGGGGTTCCAGGGGACGTGAAGACCTGCTTGAAGCTCATTCATAGCTGTCGTGGGGCCGCCAGTGGCAGAAACCCCCTCCCTCCCCGCAACTGTAGTGAGGGAGTGGGTGTTTTCAAGGCAAGGACTCACGCGGGCACGCATGACAAATATCATCTAATTAACATCAATCTACAACCCCTTATTTAACGCTATTCTCTTCCCCCCTCCGAGAAAAAACAACAAACCCTGAGCTTCTTTTATTGTCTGCAAACATGACCAAGGCAGGTACAGCGTGAGGCGAAGAAAATGTCCAGGGTCAAGCAGGAGGCCGCGAGGATGGAGATGTGAGTGAGGTGATTTTGCGCTCACACGATCCAAGTGTAGGAAGTGTGAGAGGTCGGAATGAGTCCGACTGAGTAACTGGCGCGTCTGACAAAAGGTAGGAGAGAAGAATAAATTTTGTGTGTAATCAGAGGCTGGCACGAGATTCGCCGAGAGAGCAACAAGCATTTTCACTGACTGAGGCCAGAAATCTTTGGTTCCTCCACCCAGAAATTGGGTCAGTGGTGTTTCAGAGGCTCTCGTCAAGCACCGCAAACACAAGGGGGCTCAATGTAAAGTGGCTGCCCATGTTTGGCAGGAGGGGAGAGAGACCCCATTTTCTTCTTAAACTGTCTCAAAATCACGTCGGCCAACATCTTAATTACTTTCCACCCTTGACTGGCGGAGCAGCCGGACAAAAAAGTCCTGCCCCAGCTGACTGACTTGAAAGGGCGACGCCGACGCCGACAGAAGGGTGATTTTTCTTTGCTTTTACAGCTTTTCATCATCGTCCAATTGGCTGATTCAAGAAGTTTACCCGACCCGGAGACGAGCAGCAGCCGCACCTCCGGGGGCGGCAGCAGCAGCAGCGACAGCCCCGGAGACCCGAGCTCATGCTCAGAAGGCGCCCATTATCTATCTATTAATAACCTATCTGCGTAAGCCCGGGAAGGCGCCCATAAAGGAGGCTTGCCCCCCCCCCCCCCCAAAAAAAACAAGTCAAGTCATGCGAGGAAGGCGCCCAAATGCATGTCCGTTAGAAGTGATTTGGCAGAAAACGTTTGTTGCGCAGTATAAATGGGGGTCCTTCCCAAAACCTACCTGTGTCTATTTAATTTTCTCTCGGGGCCGCCGGGTTTTGTTGGACAGGAAAATTAAAGACTCTATTCTGGACTGGGAAATCATTAATGACCGCCTCTCTCTCTCTCCCGCTTCTCTCTTCTCCTTGCAGAGATTCGTTCCCCAATTTTCTCCCTTCTCAATTGTCACGTTTTGTGATTAAGGCGCTTTTTAGAATGACAAACCTAAAAAAAGGAGAGAAAACGTCCTTCATCTTTGGCTCCGTCTCGATCATCGCGGGCTGCGGATTCCGCATCAGGGCTGCGTTTTCCGCTGCTTCTGCCAGATTCGCCACCAATTTGCTCGCTGTCCTCCTTTTTTTTCCCTCCTTGGTGGAGAATTGAGGGCCCCAAGGTGTTGAGAAAAGAGGGGGAGACTTTTTTGTCTTCCCTTTAATGGGCAAACGGTTTTTTATCGCGGACAAAAGCCTCTTCTTTCTCTTCCCTCACGGGCTTGTTCAACTTTAGATTAGATTGTGTTGACGTCGGACGAAAAAAACCGTGAAGAAGAAAGGGTGGCAAGGAGAGAAACTCCACCAGTCAGACCTTGGCGGACTCGTGGATCCGGCTCGAGTTGCCCGTGCTGGCGCTGGCGCCCTCCAAGGCGCTGCTGTCCGGCCGAGCCAGTTGCGGGGGGGAAAGAGGGTTGCAGAGAAAAATGAGCATGCAAAATTTTTTGCTCGAGGCAAATTTGTCAGCAGCTCTTCTTTTTTCGCTGATAAGAGACAAGAGCAATGAGCGAGAGTTTCTGGAGGAAGAAACTGAGCAAACTCTTCCACTGCTACGAGAGGAGTCTGGACACTCGTGGGCCGGCGGAACAGAGGGCGTGGGGGAAGTTGGGCTTCCAGGCCTGAGTGTGGGCCCGGGTCAGGGTGGTCCTGGCCCCAGGGGGAGGACTCCTTAACATGTCTACAGAAGGTGGAGTCACTTTTTAACGAGCTTGCATCTGGAATGTTTGCTCCGGGGGGAAGACTTCTGGTGGTGCAGATTTTTCGCATTTCCTGAGTGGACCACGGGGTAGAACTTCCCTACGATGTTGGACCTCCACTTCTGTGCAGCCCCCCGGGGGAGAGGGAAGAAAACAGCCAGAGCCAGAGAAGTGAAATGGCAATGCTGTCGCTGTCATTGCAGCATGCTGGGATTGCCATCGTCGGTGCGGTTGCACGAGTGCTCAAAAGAGGTCTCATTCCTTCGCGATGTCACCACCGTCGCTGGTGCCGCCGCTGGTGCCGCCGGTGCCGTTGGTGCCGTTGGTGCCGTTGCGGCGCCTTCCGCACGGACAAGTTTCTTCAGCTCTCCGGTTATTTACTTGGTGATGGCGTTTTCCGGGAGAGAGATGAGAGGGGACGATAATTGTCCCGGAGAGATAAAGCGAGGCTCTAAATTGGCAACAAACAGGTCGATTTGTTTGCAGAGAGAAGGAGAAAAGTGGACAAAATTCTTTGATCACTTCAAAAGGAGGACGTCGATTCAGACCATGACGGCAGGGGGTGGAGGGGTGAAGAGAAAGCAACACTTCCCTAACTGATACGTCTGTTCTGACGCATTATTTCACCCTGGACAATCAGATAATGAAGAAGGAAAAAAGTTCTCCTCCTCAGTCTCCTCTCTCCGCACGTGCCTCAAACGCCACAGGGGGTTTTGGCCACTTCCCCCCTCCCCCTCACGTCATTTTTGTGTAACTTTTTTGCTCCCATATTTTCGGGACATTTATGGCGGTTTCCCTGCTGCTGCTGCTGCTCTCGTCGTCGTTCTAGGACACACCCTGTCTGGTTCACACACACACGCACGCGCACATCTCGAAAGACATAAAAAACTTTGACCCCTCTCTCTCTCCTCCCCCCCCCCTTGTGGACAAACGCAAAAAAGTTTGACAATTTGATGTTTGATTTGACAGGACCACAATGGGGGGAGCACCGAAAAGAGGAGAGGGGGAAACAAAGGCAACAACAACTCCTTATTGTGGAGGCAGAAGAAGAAAATGTCCGGAAATGCTTTTTTTTGTCGGACGATCTTTGGGCGGATTGGAGCAAAAAAAAAGTTGAAGGAGGAAACAACTCTGATGCACAAGTTATGACCTTTTTGTATGACACACATTGTGTGATTGCCAGGTAATTAAGTTGATTCGTGGTCTGTCCGTGCTGCACTGGAACGAGCAGGGTTTAGGACACCTGTCCGTAAAGCAGCGGCAAAAAAAGAGTTAACCTTAAAACGTCGAAAATAGACAACTTTGCAGCAGAGACAGCGGAGGCTGCGGGCAAAAACCAGGCAGAAGTGACTGACGTGGACAAGGCCGCTGCCTTTCGGGAATTTCGGCATTTTCCACGTTCGTTCATGTCTTTTTTTTGTTTTGGCCGCAAAAAAACTCTACCTGGCCTCTAATGAGCAATGTTTCGCCAGGTTAATTAACACCTTGCCTGCAGTGGCAAGAACAAAACTGTCGCTTTCAGTTGTGCATCTCCCGAGAGGACTTGGTCGATGTGTGTGTGGGCTGAAGCAACGATTTTGGAGGGCATCTCTTACTGGCAGCACCCAGAATTTTGACCCCAAAAGTGATGTTTATGTGCTCAAAAAAAAGCTGGCTTTTTTCCGTCTGACTGCCCGATTTTGACCGACGCGACCTCATATATCTCACGCAATTGTGCGAAATGGCAACAGAAATTGTCGCATAGTTAACCCCTTTATAAGCCTGATCATTGAGTCGTGAAGACAAGCCAGACTGACCATGAATGAACAGTGAAAAAGTGTGCACATTGGCTGAAAAGCCGGACGTGTGCATAGGAGAGGAAATATTCTACCTCCTCCATCCTTACAGCCCAGTGCACTCACTTTATTCATCGCATCCAGCCATAAATAAGTTGCGAAAATTCCTTTTCCTTCGGTCGGAAAGACAAAAAAGAGAAATATGTGACCTCGCTGGGTTCAGAAATCACCCAACCAGAATTTCACCCTTAAACAAAGAGGGTAACGAGGGCATTTGGGAGGGAAATGAGTCATAAAAAATGCTGTACGCACAGCCAGACTTTTAGGGCGCTTAAAACGGACATGAGTTAACTTGTGATCTTTTTCCCCCCTTCATAGCAGAAGAGCCTGTTAAATACCTGGTGTGCACCTTTTACGATGGCTCACACGGTAGTGACGAGGCTGTACGATTAAGAAAAGTCAAAAGCGGACACAGTTCATTGGACAGACACAGCGACCTCAAAGGGGACGCCGAAGCCACACACGCACACACACACACAAAGAAAATGACATACTCGAAATTTTCATCAGTGGTCTTACGTCTAACGTGGCAGGTGTAAACAGGGAACAAGATGCTGGAAGTCCAGTTGGAAGCCTCCGACGCCGTGATGACCGGCAACACGTACCAGAGGAGCAGATCCTTGGAGGGCTTCAGTTCCCTCCACACGCACGGTAGACGCGCTCCTCTAGATCAGATCACCCCGGTACAGTATGAAGACGTTTTTCCTTGATAAAATCCTCAGTCTCTTTCTTCAGTCTACCACGATGAATAACTCGGTCAGAATGTTTTTACCTCTCAATCCCTTTAGGACTCTTCTATGGTTCTCAAGTGGAGACGAAGAAGAGAGATAAAGATTTCAATCAGCTGTGCTTTGTTTTCAAGTGTGAGACAGCAAATTCACAGCTGGACCGTAAATTCCGTCGACGTCTTCTTGGGTGGGAGAGCATCTTTCATGAGGCGAGCAAACGAGGTAACAACTGTCTTAACTAAGGCACTTCTCTTCTGCACCACCTCAGACACCCACTGAACAGTATTGGACAAGAGCACAGTACAAACATCTGTGCGTACTCGCCTTCATCCCTATTGATTCAGGTCGTCCAAGACTTGGTGAGGCACGATTTTCCTCAATCTTCGAGTCTCGTAGCCATCAACAGGCAATGGCTTTTATTCTTCTGGAAAATCGTACTCAACTTTTGCGGCGGCGCAAACTTTCCATTTATGCTTCATACTGTAAAAGCCAAGCAACTTTCTGCAGGAAGACGTGCTGATTTCGCATGCAGAAATGCACACTCAGATGTCATTTAGAAGTTTGTTGTCTCGCACAAATAGACCCCATAAGTTGGGCCCCACTCTTGTAAAGCCAAGGAATGACTTCACCACATTAAAAGTTCTGATGTATGAAAAGAACATGGGTTAATTGCGAGGAGCAGTCGGTACATGAGACATTTAAACTTTATCTTGACGTAACATTATATAAGTGTGTTCGATCCCGAGAATATTCATTGGTATGTTCAATCTGAACAAAGTGAATCAAAACTAGTCATGCAGGTGTGGTAGGATAGACTTTACCTTCTTAACTGTCTTTCTGCGTGCTGTATTGGGTGCAAGGCTCCGTTTCAAGACATTCTACGACAATGGAATGAAGAAAAAAAATCAGTTTTTGGGGTCCCCGCGCTGACTTCAAAATTACGTAAGGATGTTAGGTAGACATTTTATATTTGACCTGCTTAGTTACTTTCCAGATGCTAAACTGTAGTCAAGTGGAACTGGAAAAAAAATGTTTAGCTCTTCCAAATGGCCTTCAAAATCTGAACACCTTGTTATGTTCTGAAGATACGCTGTAAAACTTTATTGCAAGAGAGGGGGGTCATATTTTTTTGGAAACCATTTGACTACGTGTTCATCATTTATCATTAAGAAACAAACCTTAGTTGCACTCAGCGGAATCCCAAAATTTTGGGGGAGGGGGTTTAACCAAACGAATCCCAGCATGTGTTTGTGACTAATGAAAGTGCTTCTTACAATGTATTTTCCTGTCTGTCACTCAACTTTATACTAGGTTCAATGGGAGAGGCTATTGCGATTTTCTGACAATTTTTGGCATTTGGGCAACTTCATCCTGGGGTCATTCGGCCCCAAGAATTTTTAAGGACATGACGTAGTTACGCAAACACACATTTTTGGCATGGACGAGAGCCTAATCTGTTCTTGCACAAGGGCAAAGGCCTCATTTAGGCTCATCAGTGTCCGAAATTGTAAGATAGTAAAACAACCCTCTCTTTTTTGTCCCCATTATGCAAATTCTCGGGTACGTATGTTCATGGAAATGTGAAGTTATTATACGTGACAAGAGGGTCCATGGATCCCTAAAAAAGCTGTCACTCAAAGAAACAATATATTTCCCAAATACACTGCCGTTCATTTGAGCATGCGTCTGTAGCATTTGAGGCATGAAAGCACTCCTTTCATTTGACCACAACGTTTCTTCAAGACTGAAGCCTCCAATACTGGACTGCCCATGAAGAACTGGAGGAAGGCCAACTACGTTGCCGGGTTCGACTGACCGAAGCGGGCACACCCGGGGGGGGGGGCATCTTAAGAATCCTTAATTGCTCAAGGCACGTGAATTCAATCCTTTCTGGGAGTTCCCCAGCTCCACTGCCAACTGTCAAAGCTTTCATTCTCTTCTCCACCCCCGTCCCCCCCTCCATCCCCTCCCCCCTGCGCAGTTGCCAAAAACTTGCTGGAAAATAAAAGTCGGAGGGAAGCAAAATTGGCATGAAAAATTCAATTGTTGGAAGGCGTGCGAGAATATGCTAATTCCCCTCGCATTTTCTCTCAAACTTTTGCGTCCTCTCCCTTATTCTCTGTAATCTGAGACGCTGCAGCCAGGAGAAAAAGAGAGAAAAAGACGTAGCCCTATTTTGTCCACATATGCTACATAATAGCGTTCAAATTCAACGTGACAAAGACTTACACGTATGTACACCGATGTGTGCAAGAGACTGCATTGTCAGTTTAATTTTAACTTGGCTGCCCCCCCGGGTTTTGCCAGTACATGAAGGCATGTACAGAACTTCCATTTGTTACTCAGCCTTTTAAAGTTTAAAGTCCGTCATCAAGGTCGGAGGCGGTCGTCTCAAGTAAAAGATATTTGATATAAAAGATGCTGTTGAAGTGTTATTTCATATTCAAGTAGCTGAGGGACCTGGCACTGCTCGGATTATGGTAAAACTTGACTTTACAGTATGAGCCTACGTGTTAAGCTCAGTCCATGTGATGCGTGCAGTCCATGGTCCTGAAAGTCAGTTAAGGACGCCAACTTAGGATAAAAAAGGTGTTTCGCAAACACGAAATGTTCAACCAACCTCAATTTGTAACCTCAAACGGCCTCCAAGGCCAGATGTGACCTCATCTGCTTGCATATTTTGGGGGTGCTAAACATTTTTCATATCATGAATGGTTTTTCTGAGGAGGCATCGCTGCTCTCGAAACAGGGAATTTTTGATTTTGGGTACTTCAGCAAACCACCCATGGGGGACGTCAAGGTCAGCTTAGACCCCAGCGCCATCACCATATGACCTTCCCGGGGTAAAAAGACACCTCCGTGCCAAATTTGGTCTTGATCCACCCAGTTGTTCGGTCGTGCATCGTGAACAGACACAAACAAACATTGAATTTTATGCACACGTCGATATTAGGCCAGACCAAGTTTTTGATCGCTTGGGGCGTGCTATATTTGTTGCGAGGCTTCATTTGAAGACATTGTAGTCAATTGGAATGAAGAAATAATCAATTTTTTGAGTCCCCTCTTTGTCTTCAAAGTTTGATATTCGCACTATATAAGGATGTGAGTTCAACATTTCAAATTAGACTTGCTTAGTTCCCTTCCAGATGCAAAACTGCAGCATTGTCTTCAAATGAAATTGAAAACAAAGTGTGTTTTGCCTTGCCTTCCAAATCTGAGCACCCTGTTATACACCGAAGTTATGTTGTAAAACTTTTTGCAAGAGAGAGGGGTGATTTTTTTTTTGAAAAAAATCAATTGATTACATCTTCACCATTTGGCATTGAGAAACAAATCTAAGATTTCTATCTCAGATTTGTTTTTCAACAAACATGCTTGACAAACATTTCTCAACATTCTTCAGAGCGTAAACTTTTAAACCTAACTCTTCAGCAGACGAAATAGTTGTTTAGAGGATCAAAATGGACAATTTGCACATCTGATTTGGGACCGTACGGATTCAAAACATGTCTAGCCTAACTAAACTGTTCTTGATGGGCAAGCCAAAGCAGCTGCACCGATGTCAAGGAAGTCTGACTGCGCTTACGGTGATGAAATGAGACGTTCACTCATCCCTGATAATGCGCAGCTGAGTGCTAAGTATGTGCACTGAGTACTCGTTACTACTCATTTTGGTGCGCGACAAATCTTTTCCCTCGAACTTGGTGCTCGACGACTCTGGCATGTTTGCAGTAGTCACCTCATCCAGGAGCAGAGGAGCAAAGTAGACTGAAGCGTCCACATGATCTTTGCCCAAGAATAAAGAGAGAGAAGAGATGCTTACATTTTCTCTCGATTTATGTCAGCCGTCATGAGCGGTGACGTTGTCTCGATGACATTTTAACGTGACGTTTTACTACACCCTGTACGGGACCAGCCAGAGGAAGAAGAAGACGTTGTCTCTACTTTGTGTGTGGCACGATTCCAGACCGAGGCAGGCCTCCTTCTGGTCTGTGCACTGCAGCGTGGCAAAGTGACTCAAATATAATTTTTTTTTCTTAGCTCCTCTGGCAGTAGTTGACTTGGTGAAGCTGAAGAGACCCCTACTCTTTCTGACTGAACATCTTCCTCTGCTACAGCAGCACAATCATGCAGAATTGCTTGAGCCATATGCTAAACTTGGTCTCTCTCTCTCCCTCTCTGATGCTGCTGCTTCTGGTGCATCATCCACCATCTCTGAAACCAATAATCGATGCAAACTCGATTCGCGTCTGATCGATGGAAGGAAGAGATGGGTGCTCACTGTCTTGAGAACGACGCAGAGCAGAGCAGCAGAGCAGCAGGCCAGCGGGGCAGCAGGGCAGCAGAGCAGCAGAGCAATAAGCTGAGCTTACCTATAACTATAACGCACTACTGGGGAAGGAGAAACCAGCCAAAATACGAATTTACTTTTCTGCCTGGAGAGTGGAAATTGGGTCATTTGCAGTTCCAGCCAATCGTCGATCGGATCGTCGAAGTCTTCCCTGCATGCATAAACACAACACACATTCAGTTGAGCGAGCACAAACTTAAAGTTAAATTGACATATTTCTGTGAACGAAGTCAGTCTATTTAATGGACTTTCCGTCGTGCTTTAATAAATGGTCAATAATGCAGACCCATTCAGACGTCTTACACGAGACAGATGGCGGAGAACAATAACAAGCTTGTAACAATGTCGCTCCGATTAACTTTTATCTACAGTTGGTTAGTTAAGGCTTTTCTCTGCGCACGAGTGATATCACTCGAGCAAAGGTTGAGTGCGAAGTTAAAAATAATTTTAATATCAAATCTACCCTACATAAGGCATATTGTACAAATGTTACAGCTCCGTTGTAAAAGCACCTCAAGATCTTCCTTCTTGGTTTAATCCTTCGTGGTGTGCGCCTCCAGCACAGATTTGCCCAATGCCTTGCCAGTGTCCTTGGCAGTCCGCTTCACGAGGCCCTTCACGCCCAGGGAGCTCACGTTCATGTAGGTGAGAGCGGCGTTTCCCGCGGCGGTGACGGCGTCTCCGTAGACGCCGCCGGCGGCCTCACCGTAGCGGTGCTGGACCACTCGCACTGAGTTGTCTTTGAGGCAGCCACCCAACACCTTGGCCTGTTCCTCCAGGCCCGAGTACACGGTGCCAAAGGCCAGCAATCCGCCCCGGGCTGCGTCGGCCAGGTTGTGGATGGAGCGGCTGCGGCTCTGACCTCCGCCCGTCACGCCCACGACTGCCCCGGTCACCGGTTTCTCCGCCTTCTTGGCCAAGTAGTTGGCCAGGCCACGCGTGAGGCGGCCCACGCGGTTGGCAACAAAGCCGCTCACCTGCAACACCATGAAACCTAAAATGTACATCCTAACATACGCACTTACTCGTATTCGAATCTCCCTCAGTCGACGAACATTAAGGCAGAAAGAGACAACCTCTGCCTGATAATTACTAAGCATAACAATTTTCTGGACCTAGGCAACTTCAAAGGTTGATAAAGAATTCGCAACCAGCTCGTCAAATTTGAAAAATCAGAACAGGTAGAATTGCTCATACGTTGAACGCCGAACAGACTTGCCATTTCAGATTGGGGAAAACGTTTTTCTCAAATGTCCAAGAGTCACCATATTAGGGAAGTTAGGTCACTGACTCGAAAAGGATCTTTACCCAGCAACTTCTTCGTCTGGGTCAGGCAATGCAACCCAGGTCAATTCTCCTGGATTATCAAAGAATCCGCTTAATTACTTCGATTTGTGCTTCAGGGGAAGTGTAAAGCAACAGTGGTTAGGAACTCCGGAGCATTGGTACAAGTGACGCAGGGATTATGAATCTTTCGGGAATCAGGATGAACTCTGTGTTTCAAATGCTTCCGGTGTTTGATGAGCTCAAGTGTTGCCTAAATCCTGAAGTCGTTGCCACCTGTAAAATGGCAGTCACATTTACCACTACATCTTTTTTGAGTCACTTTTAGATGCATCCAGCTGAATTTCAGATAGTCCAAGTTAATATCAGATGCTTCTGACTTAATTTCAGATGTCTCCAAGTCAATTTCAGATACATCCAGCTGAAATTCAGACACTTCCCTGAGCAGGGCTGACAATTCTGATACTTATACTCATTGCTGTTCTCATCTTCTTTGCTACATTTTTTCTGTTCTCGTTCTTGTTACTTTTATTCTTCTTCTTGATATCTTTCCTTTGGTTCCTGTAAATGACGTTGGTATGCTGACAATTCTGCTAATACCTGTCCAAAATACTCAAATTGACTTAAAGCTAGCTGAAATTCGGATGGAAGCTTTGGATTTTGACTGTCTGAAATTTAAGTGGAAGTGTCCGAAATTGAGTTGGACCACCTAAAATATAGCTGGGCGCGCCTGTTAATAATTTGAAGGTGTCTGAAAATGACTGGAAAGAGGTCCAAAAGTTCAAACGTCAGCTTTCAAATCTGCCCCAACGAGTGAGATCTGACAATGCAATCCCCAAAATGAGCCTCCTAAAAGTCGACAGTTTCGTGTCATCATGTTATTGTGACCGGACATGTAGATACCAAAAGCAACTGCTCCTCAACTTGCTCATGGACCTGACTACTGAGTCACTAGGTGACTAGGTGACTCATTGGCTGGGTTATGATGGGTACGTCTTGTGAGCGTGCAACCAGATGGCAGTCCGTGAAAAAGCTGGTGAGTGACTCCAGTGGTGTTCCAGACTGAACACCAGTCTGGTGGTTGGACATTTGCATCAGTCTGTTCTCTTCCCAGTCCGTTTTTTGTGGTCTCTAGACTAGAGAATGTGTCTTCCTCAGCAAATACATTGACATTTACGGTGAGACTTTTACTTAATGTTCGTCAGAGAAAGCTGGGTATGCAAATGACGGCGGGTGGAGTAAAAACGACGTTCATACCTTGACGGTGGCCAGCGTTGCATACTTGGCGCCTTTGGCCGTATACCTCCAGCCGGCGCCCACTTTGGCATCCTCGTCAGCAACAGCGGTTTTGCTCCTCTCTTTCTCGCCCACGTACTCGATGAGTTCGCAGGCCTTCTGAGCCCCGAACTCCATTCCCTGACAAACGACGCCGGCGCTGGTAACGAGAGCGCGACCGATTTTCCCCAGTTGCTGGTCATCTGGCAGCTGTGGGCGCGTCTCGAGAGCCGTCAGGTCTGTCAGCAGGCGGCGCAACTCGGCACGAGCCTCCTCAGGCAGGTCGTCCGGAAGAACGAGGCCAACAGCCGAGAAGCCGGTGGCTGCCGTGTCAGCGTACACATCAGGGAACATGAACGCGCCGTTCGCTGCCTCCAGCGCCGGCGAGGCCCCGGGGATCAAGGGGTGAGTCCAACCACCAACCTGGAGAGTCATTGACACATGACGTTATAGAGAAGCGCATGCCTCTTAACTGTCATTCTCACCTGTATGAAAGTAGGCACCCATTCTTCTGCTTCTTCTTTGTCTTGAAAGGTGAAGATCCTGAGCGTGGCCGGGGCACCGAAAGTGGACACCTTTCCGTCACTAGAAACAAAGAAGATCTGGACGCAGTCATCCAGCCGGAAGAGCTCGGTGGCGGGACGCTGGGGGACGTAGGCGCTCTCGTCGCTGTCCAGTTCAGCCATGGCGGTCTTGACTTCGCTGGAGAGACCGCTAAAAGTCGAAAAATTATGCTCGTGCGTGATAAGGATGCTATCTCGAACCTTGCCGCCATTACTCACCTGTAGGGACTCTCCGAGTTCTGCATCGTGGCGCAAGCGATTGACTGGGGCAAGAAAAGGCGACGCACTCAAGACTCTTCTGCTTCGGAACGGCCGTGACCTGCTGAGTCACGACCAAGTTACGGCTTCTGAGCATTCATGGCGAAAATGGTGGCAGGAACGGAGCTCAGCTGATGCGCGTCATCAGCGGAGGTAGGAACACTTTTTTCCTTGGAAGAGAATGGACTGTGCCACATGTAGCGTAACTTGTGCCGCTGCCAGGAGTGCGGCTTCCAGTCCAAGTGAGTTCACGGAAGTCCTTCTAGAACTTTCTCGCACTCTCGATAACACAGCAATGACGCTGTATGAGTCACGATAACGGCGCTGTACACACGACTGAAGATGCAACAACGCTTGCCAGACCAACTCTTTCATGTCTTTGAAAGTTAGAGGAAAAAATTGCATTGCATTTTCTTGTCAGAAAAAGACTGTCTGTGTTTAATGCTTTCTCAACTTCGTTTATTGTCTTCATCGGATCAGTAGTTACATGCTCTTGCTGCGATGCACTCTCGTGAGTGCAGATGTACAGGGTGACTGCTTTTATATAGAAAACTAGAGACTTTTTGAAGCCGCTTGTTGTAATCTTGGTGGCGTTTGAAAGCTGTCAGTGCAGTTTTATATGTACACAACTCAAGGGAAAATCTCATCATATTAATTCTGACTGTTGATGGCTTTCTATGCAGCAGGATGAACCCTTGATGAACTGCCGGCGGCCACGACGAGCACCTTCTACAGTAGTCCTCGATCATGGATGCAATCAAATCTTCACAATTTATTCATCAACAGGCTGAAAAACGACTGTGTCAGTTGTGACTTGAAAATCGAAATTTGCATGCAAAAAGTTGGCAAAGTGTGCTCATCATACCGTGACTACAAAGCAGTGACCAGCGCACCTGTTCCTGGTCCCTGGTGAGAGCGACCTGGTAGTGATCACGCAGGTCACTCTTGATACAGTAAACTACCGAAAATGGCAACTCTCGGCATGGTGAACTGCAGTCGATGCGTGGCAACCATAGCCAATACTCATGAAGCTTCTCTGACAAAAGAAGAAACAAATTTCCAAAAAATGTTCTGAGTTTTCCCTTGAGAACTCTGAAGCCCTTGAGAAAAAGTCTCACCCTGGAAGAAAAAGTCGGCCTCATGTGCAACTACGACACGTGAAGTGGCTGTGTGTGAAATACACAATGCCGTTTAAACAGTAATGCCATTTGGTGACAGGTTTGCACCTTACCTAGTGGGGTTATGGAACCCCACTAACTTACTTAAGAGCACTTCCCTGCTAACCAAACAGTTTACTTTAGGACATTCTTGTTAGGTGATTAAGTATTCAAGTAGGTTGTAGGTCCTCTAAACAGGCATCATATAGCCATTTAGGCTAAGAAGGTCCAGCAGGGTAAAAAAGTAGTCATTCGGACTTCTCTTCCTGGTATATACAGACAAATGCATGCATGTTGTGGAGGCATTCACATGAATCCCAGCCTTTTCCTATAACGAGAGTCCAGTGTATGCCGATAAGTCAACGGTTATAGACAATAGCAGCGTAGACGGCGCTATAATCTTTCGCCAGATCCATGGCTGGGACGGCATCCCAACGGAGGAGGTCATTGCTCAACTCGTAGGTGACGTTGGTGCCGCCTTCCAAGTTGGAGCCGCCAAAGTAGAAGATCCTGTTGCTTATGGGCACTTGGGTCAGTGCTCCGTAAGCCCGGGACTCCGGAAAGACTGGCCCGGCGGTCCAAGATCCAGTGTCCGAATCAAAAACTGCAACTTGATCCCAAAAGGTCCCTCCGCCCACCAGAACCACCTTGCGTTCATTGTTGTCAAGTTCCAAAAGAGCGCAGCTACACACATAGGTAATGCATACGCATGCTCATGATGTACTCAGTTTTAATGTACTGCCTCAATCAAACCTGGGATCGTCCACTGGCCAGGGGAGGTCTGCTACTAGGGTCCATCCAGCTCTTTGGTCGCTCCAGCTAAAAGTGTATGTGTTGTTGGAAGCGCCGGTACCGTCGTTGCCCCCCGCGATGAGGTAGGCGTCCGATTCGGTGTCCAGGGGAGCCACACACATGCGGCTCAGTGGCTGCGGAAGGTATGGACCAAAACTCCACTGGCCGTTCGGACGTAGTACTTCAGTCTCATCAACCGGCGATATTGCTTCAAGAAAATTTTAGGGGATGAAGCCACGACTATGGGCTTAAAGCATCATAAGTGCAATGTCGTAAGTACACATAATTGCATGCTACGTGAACAACATGTGCAACATATGAGGTGTAGCCAGCTACAGAGCTAACAAATATGTACAGTTCGCATATTGGGATCCTCCAAGCAGCCAAGGCATGCCTCTCACGGTGGTGACAGCCATCCCAAGACTGGGATGGCTGTCACCACCGTGAGAGGCATGCCTTGGCTGCTTGGAGGATCCCAATATGCGAACTGTACATATTTGTTAGCTCTGTAGCTGGCTACACCTCATATG
>JAAUXU010043589.1_pt1 | contig 16698 bp, 16 predicted proteins | sample 7278151 | NCBI WGS metagenome assembly JAAUXU01 (sample SAMN14350113, study PRJNA611818) | marine sediment metagenome | isolation source: surface marine sediment (1.8m) | place: French Polynesia: Moorea | collected 2018-08 | reverse complement strand
TGCAGAAAGGCTCTTTACCTCATTGGAAAGCTTGAGGCAATAGCAAAGTTGCTTACTTCACTCAGGACAAAACTGCACATTTGAGGCAGCATCACCGATTTAGGCAAAAAAGTTACCACATGTACTTTGTTTGGATGAACAAAGGGTGGGAACAGCGGCAAAGATGTGTCGACAAAGACATGCCTGCTCGGAGGCACAGACGAAGTTCTTGGGTTCTACTGAGAGTGCTGTTTTTGCAGTATCAGATTCCAAAAAAGACTGGAAAGTCCTGTCGTTAGTTGTATTTTTAGCTCGCTTTTGAGGCTTTCGCTCTCGAGTCCATACCGAAAGCAATGGCTGGCCCTGTACGTATGCATTCACGCAGTGTGTGTGGACACGCACGCACGAGATGGTGTCTGTGCAATTTCCCCCACCCTTGTCTTGATCGCATTCGACAGCATGATCAACGGTCAGGCAGAAAAGGATGGCAGAAAGTTGTCCATCAATAACTCTGGGCTGACGGATCCCCAGTTGGATAACAGAAACGAAGCTGCTCAGCTTTCCAAACTACTCACTCACCTCAAGTCTCCCCCGAGGAGCGGTTCCAGAATGATAAAGAGGTCCTCGGCGTCCTGGAACGAGAGGCAAACGTTCATTTCCGCGAGTTCAACGTGTGACGAGTCTCTGTCCGAGGCTATTTCTTACGCGGAGACCTCACGAACACACGGGGGGTCCCACGCTTGAACCCCCCTAGGCTACGTCTAAGAGTGCGACGTGCATATGCGGTGGGATCTATGTACATGCATTGTGGGTCAGCTTTGAGTCGGTTGGGAAGTACGATGAAGCGAGGGAAAAGCATCTTAAAGAAACAAACGTTGTTCAGCTTGTCCAGTGGACAGCTCAGTATCTGGGACCTGGACATGAGTAGTCCTGGTTGAACATCTAAATCTGGCTGAGATCCATTCTCAGATGGTAAGAGTCTCAGATGCAGAAGCTTTCCAAGCAGTCCAAAGGCCCGCTGACCTGGGCAAAGACAAGCCTGGCTTTTGGACAACGCATCTCTGGAGGGATCCAGGGTTCCCTTCCGAAGTTATGCAGATACATAAGAATGTTCTATTATACAAATGGGGATCTTGGCCCGAAGTTGCATCAAACTTTGACCTTCGTGCCATTGCTCGTATCACACACCACTCTGGCATATAAATCCATCTGGAGGACAAGGTCAGTGTGGTCCCAGAAGGTCAAGAGTGCCAGGGTCAAGGCCAAGCCTAAGTCGTGCTGTTGACCAACATGGAGAGGGCCTTTTGGCAGGAGTCGGTGCATCCTGACGAGCCACAGGCACGGACTCAAGGAGGAGAATCTGTCTCCCTTTGTTCTGATTTCAACTGGGGATCCTCTGAATAACTGCTTATAAACAAAAGCACTTCAACCCATCCAGCTTCTGCTGCTTGCATAAGAAAGTTTTATACTTTTCTTTTTAACTATGTAAAACTGGAAAGTAATTGTTCAGGACAGGAAGCGAATAATTAAAAAAAACAAGTCAACATTTGTCTCAACTCTACAACAATGTGAGACTGCAAGACATGAAGGAGAATCAGTTGCACTCTGGCCTTCCAGTAGAAAAGGCCTAAAATGAGAAGCTGACACCCCCGAAATGAAACAGTCTCACTGACACCTTAAAGTGTCTGTTTAATAACCCTTTTTGTGACTTAGACTTGAGAAAGTTAGTAGAAGTTTTGAATGTCTTGTTTCACTTTATGTTGTCGTTATTACATGCATTTACAGTGTGCAGAAAGAACTTTTTCCTATCGGGACCGAGAGCTGATAAGTAAAGGGTCGCTTGTTTGCTCACAACGTAGCTGAGTAAGGGAGAAAATCTGGAGAAAGCCTCTATCAATTATGCACCAGATAGAAACCAAGCCTGAATTGTGCGTGTTCACATGAGCAATATTTGATTTTTACACATTTTGCAATGTTTTCTCCGCGCTTGCCACCGCTTTGACGCGTGACTTGCATTTTTGACTATCTGTCCTCACTCGACTTTCCACGCTAAAGTGACTTTGTCAGATGTTTGCTAGCTTTCCATCGTTGAAAGGTTCTTTTTCTGTCCACATAGACACGAGAGGAATATTATTTTTAGGTCACATTAAGTGAGATATGACTAAAAAATGTTACATTTCCAGGAAAGCTGTAGTTGCAAAACCACTTGCTTGGGCCCGCTGACCGTCTAGGCCTTGAGTGAGGGCCTTCCACTTGCATGAAGAAGCATGATTGAGCTGTCAAAACAACTCCGGAATCGTCGTCGCAGCATCGACGAGGCACAATTACACCATCACTTAGATCCATTACTTGACGGCTAATAAAGAGGTACCATTAACCCTCATTATAAGAATCCGCTGGGAATGAAAGGAGTTGATCCTTCAACGGGGTTTCTTTTATGTACATTCTTAAAGAGAAACTTAACTGTAGCGAGGACATTTAGCCTCAGACTTTTGCAGATGCTATCCTTTTTTTCCACTAAAAAGACGAAGTTGCAAAGTCTTCAATAAACCAACCTGGTGCTGCAGCCACCAAGCAGTGGAAATGTTATTAGTGTAAGCTGCTGTAATGGAAAGTGCTAACACCCTCTTTGTCTTGATATATTGCACAAACTAAGGCGAGGATCACCAGAGAAAAAGCGTTTCCAGCAGAAACTCTTTCTCTGTCACCAGTTGAGGCCTTATTTTTTCTTAGAAAGGCCACAGAACAGAGGAAACTGAGGCAGACCCATTTTTTCATGCAACCACCTAAATGCGTCCGTTAAGCACTCATTAGCTGAAATCTTGCTCCTCAGGAGTGCTGCTTGTGCTTCTGCTCCATTTGAACGACTCATGCTTGCCTGCAATGCCCAGGATCAGGCATATGCCCAAGTTTTAAAATCTGGCAGGCATAAGATAAGCTTGAGCATAAGCATAAGCGCAATGGTGGGCAGCACACATGAGCACCAACATTTCACTTATTATTGACAGGCCTCTAGGGGGGAACAAGAATGCTTTCCTCAAGGCAAGCTTCTTTTCTCCATTGTATTTATCATGGGTAGTTCTCTGTTATGGACAGAAAAAACTATCATCATTATTGGACTAAGCTGTTATGATCATAAGTGAGGGAAATTGGCGTCAGAAGCTGTTTTAGCTAGTACCAGCCTCATTTTTCGAAGAAAAATGATGTTGGTTTACTGTCTGCAATTTTCAACTCAAAGTCATAAGACTTTACGGTCTATACGCCATATATACGGCCATACGGTACATAGAAAGTGTGGTGCACACTTCTTTGTTCAGCCATAACTTTTGACTGGATTGAGATACAAAAATGATTTACTCCTCTAGCGAGAGCTAGAAAGCTCCGCTACAACTCAGCTGATATGCACTTTTGCTCTAGGACCACTTATACGTCACAGTCAAACTTTTATCTAGTAAATTGTGCTAGAGTGAGTAACTTTAATCTCGCACTGTGTAAACATCCAGTCAAAAGTTACGGCTGAAAGAAGTGTCCGCTACACTTTTACCACACGCTGAATGCTGTGAAACTCTGAGTTAAGAGTGCAGACAGAAAACTGTCCAGAAACAGTTAAATCTTTTGGCCCAAGGCCCGAAATCATTTTCCGGAAAAAAGTACCTTTTCGAACTAGTCTAATAAGTACGACAGTTCTTGCATCCTACCTGGAAGGTGTACCAGAGGCCGACGACGAAGGGGTGGTCCAGCTTCTTCAGGAGCTCGACCTCGGCGCAGACGTTGTTCACGCAGTCGCGCTGCAGGCAGGCAGACTTGTTCACGTACTTCATTGCCATCTTCTTCTTCGTGCTCTTCCTCTCCACTAGACACACCTACAGAGTAAATTTCTTTCCTACTGGTGTTCTCTTTTTCATGTGACAATTTTAGCAACTCCACGGCTATTTTTACCTTGCCGAAAGCTCCCTTGCCAATGGCCCTCAACACCTCGAAGTCGTCAAACGTGATGGTCTCCGAGGGCGTCGGCCCTTCCAGCCTGTGCAGGAGCTTCGTGTTGTTCTTCCCCATAGTGTTTCTAATTCGCAGTTATGAAAGCAGTGGCAGAATCACCATCCGCAGCAGCAACAGCAACGGCAACAGCTATGTTATCTGGCCTTCCGATGACGACGAGTGCATGAGTGATGTGTGCCTTAAAAGTTTCCCCGGAGGAACTTTTCTACGCACTGAAACATAAATTAAAAAGCTGCTAACTTTTGCTAAGTGGCCCCGATTGCACAAAGTCATCGTTTCTAAAGTTTGTATGTAATCGCGCAATCACGCCAAGTAGCAAAGTATGCAGTGACTTATTAATTTATAAGTCGAGGAACAATAACTGTTCATGTGTTGCTACGTTATGCAGGCTGCAATCGATATTCTACCCGCTCGTGCAAGAGCAAACGTCTCCACTTGTGACTATGCTAGACACGATTCAAAGTAGGTTACGTAGCAGTGTACGCATATGACAGGTGGGGGACAGACGGACAGACACAAACTCCAGCTTGAAAGTTGCTTTACGCAATCCCGCTCTCGTTGTACGGTGACACAGAGAAAAAAAGTCTACCAACAAGGTGCTCAGGCCCAGTTTTCATTGTGCATTTGCGTGTGTCTTCCATGATTTAGGAGGGCTTCTACCATTCCCTGTTGGCAGAAGTTGACGAACGACTGTGCGCAAGTGAGATAAAGCTTTTGTCTCCTTATAGGAACCTCTGGCGCTTTCTATTATGCCGGACTGCGTACAACAGTGGGCCGACGCCGGGTTCCTGTCTGAGTCCGGACCTGAGACCACCTGCCTCAGCCGAAAGACGCTCATGCAGAGCTTGAGTACCACACAGCTCACCTCGACAGGCGTTGGCTGAGGCCGGGATTACTGGTTGTTGTGACGTCCGCAGGATAACAGATGCTCTGGGTTGGATAAGAGGCCTAGAAAGTCAACCATTCCCCTCCTCGTCGACACTTCAGACGTCTTCACTGTTCTGCGTTTTTGCTCTATCCGTAACTTGAACAGCGGTTAGGTGGAATCTGAGCGGCCGTGCTGAAGTCCTGGATTCAGCACTTGATCCTGTTCGTCCAGACCTCGGATCTCGGGGTCTTGGTTGCCGCACTCTCGACTTAGTCGTGCTCCACGTATTGATGCGTATTGGCCGTGCAACAGTTGAGAGTGCCAACTTCGCGCTTGCTCTTCCGGCTCCAAGTGGAAGAATCCACACTCTCGGTGCACTTTTTATAAATGTTTGGCGATCGTCAAGAGCGAGAGAGTCTGAGCGCGCGATGAACAGAGACGAGCTCGTCTTCTTCCTCGCGACTGAGAGAGAGAAGAGTCGGAGAAAGGATTGCATTCAGGGAGAAGCAATGGAAAGAGAAGAGAGAGGAGACGTTTTCTTCCTCTACTTCTTCTTCCTCGTCTCCGTCGTCGCCGCCGTCGCCGTCGTTATCGTCGTAGTTCCCCTCGTGCTTCTTGCTCGGCTGGGAAGAAAAAACAAAAACTGATGGCACTGGTCTGTCTTTCTCTTTCTCTCTCAAACTTGGCATTGTTATATCACGTGTGCGCATTCAATCTCACGCACTGGTAGCGTACTTCTACTAGTGACCCCTCAACGACGTGTCCTCGTTAAAGAGGACGTCCGCGAGTTGACAGAGCAATCTGAGACCGTCAGTCGATCCATCCATGTAGTGCTGCAGCGAGCGGTCCATTGAGATTGTACTTCAATTGTGCACTCGTACTGTCAGCAGCCTTCTTGTGTATATGCATACATACTCATAAATACAAAAAGTAGAGTACGGACACATTACTGTAGTTCTCTGCTCCCTCCCTCCTCCCCAGCTTGGCGAAAGCGATCGTCGTCGACGTCGCTCGTACCATACGACTGGTTGTTCTTCACTCACTTTTTCATGCGATTTAACAACATGAGGACCTGGAGGACTGCGAATGCGGCGCGGGGAGGAGAAAGAGCTTGCGGACCTGCTTCGTCCTGGCCACGGAGGTGATGGTGGCTCTTGTCACCCAACCTCTGAGCGATCAAGCGCGATAAAAAGACGAGGTCACAAGAGATTAGAAGGAGAAAAACTTGCCCTAGTCTAGGCTTGGAAAGGCTTGAAAGTGTCAGACCGAAATCTTTCACAAGCTTTCAAAAGAACCTAGCTTTCATACCCAGGCTTAAGCCTCAGCTTACAGATGGGCCCTTCGAGGCTTTGGCACCCCCACTTACTGTCTTTTTTGTGCAAGGAAAATTTGCAATTTTTGTCGGTGGAAAAGTTTTGCGTCAACTCCTTGCTTGCGAAATGATCAAAGAGAGCAAGACAAACACCTCCATCTTCGAAGGGCATCGAGCACGATGAAGAGACGAGGTCACAAGAGATTAGAAGGAGAGAAACTGAAGCTGAATCATCCTCCTGAATCAACAGAAACTGGAAGGAGACTGGTCTGGTGTCTGATGGACGCCACCATCTACTCAGACAAGTTCAGCGTGCCGGTCATAAACGACAACAGGGACGTCAAGGAGAGCCGGTGGTTGATGACACCCGTTGGCGGGAGCGATCACTGACCATCAGACTACTCAGCCAGAGCAACAAAGCTCCAAAGGAGTCATTCTGCATCAAGGCCTTTCATCATGAACGTTGTCACAGAGACATCGATCGGATCCGTATGATGAACGCGTCGCCCCTGGGTTGGGAGGGACAGCGGGGGAGCTGGTGAGGAGGAGTACGGAAAGAACAAAGGAAGTGAAAGAACACAGAGAGAAAGAAGTGGTGAATAACGTATGTTAAACAGCTGATGTTTTTAGTTTCTCTCTTCTGAAGAGACTTTTTCGCTCGTGCTCGGAGATTCGGACTTCAGGAACTAGGCCGTAGACATCGTGGATGCGTCCAGACAAAGGAGGTGGGTTTCACTACTAACCGCTGTCCCCTCGAGCACAGTCAAGCACACGTTGGTGGTCAGTTCTCCAGTAGCAACACTGAGACGTCCAAGGCCTTAACCTCCGATCCGACTCCAGAAGAAGGGGATCTTACATCTTGGGAGCAGGTGAATCATACGTGCAGTATGTAGGATAACCCAACCTAATCTGACGGGGGTTTCGAGCGCGCTCTCAAGGTCTTTAGGCATTTTCCCCGGGCCTTCGCATTCTCTCGGCTTACAGAAGGGCTTGAGCCACACAAGAACTTCATCTGGTGCGGGAGTTAAACTGCGCGGACAAAGAAACCCAGGCTCTCGACCAACAAGAACCACATATGAAGAAGACAGTCGAGGCAATGCTACAGTAGTGAACATAAGTTCTGGAGTGTATTTATTGAGTTAATTTGCGTAACTTAACAATAGGTAGACTTAGGAACTGCCTCTGAACAGTACTGATTATGGAACGCTGCTTCGTGTCTTAATTTGGCTTCTTATTTCTTCGATTAATACGACTACTCTGGTCAAAGCTGACTGGATTCCCCTCCTGTTGTGATGGTGACATGCTTGAACTGCATGGAGTTCCGTCCAGACTGACACAAGATCCCAAAGGCGGAGTTACACTGTGCCAAGATTCACTGAACCAAAAAGCTCTTCTCCATTTCGTAAGAAACCAACCAGATTACTCTCCTGCTAGCTCGCAGTTTGGCCAATGCACACAAGGTTTCATGACAAACTGTACTGGAGGTATAGTTGCTCTATTACTCAAGTCCACTTCTACCCCTTCACCTTCTCACTCTCTCACTTTTCAATCACGAATTTGCTGGATGGCAGTGGTGCCCCTGTGCTACAGAATGAGGTGGAAGAAGTTGTCCTTGCTCTGATGACATTGGAGATCTGTCATCGTGGACACGTTTCTTGCTCTGGTCACCGGATCCGAAACCAGATCGCCTCAGCTCCTCCTGAAGCTTCCTGTCTGCTTCAATCTGAGCCTCCAGATCCTCCTCCATCATGGGTGCACGAATGGCGGGCAAGTGTTTGGCAAAGAGATTCAGCTCCATCGACACGTACTTGGGGTCCAGGGAGGAGAGGTTTTGCAGCAGCGACTGCATCGTCGAAGGTGAGATCATGAAGGGATGGTGCTCGGCCTTGGACAACAAGTCTGAAACATACATGATTCGAATGAGCCTAATGTGAAAAGTCTACGAGTGACTTACTTACCCATGAGTTTGTGAATAAATTTGTCCGCTACCATCTCCGAGAAGAGCCTAAGGAGTTCTCTGTTCAGGTTGCTTTGCAGCTTCGACTCCACATAGAACTTGTTGAGGTAAGAGAAGATAGGAACGACATTGGCGAGGGCGAAAAAGTACTGGGCTAGGGAGCGGTGAAACTCGTTGACCAGCTCAAGTCCCTCCAGGGGAGCGAGACGGTCGCACCACTCGCAAAGCGTGCCCTTCACCAACCCCGTCAGGTCGTCGAACAATCTCTCACTGTATTGCCTACAGACGCACTTGTACACGGCGCTGTACATCTCCGCATAAGAAATGGGCTTGAATGTCCCAGGCGCCTCCGACAGCAGAGTGCGCAAAGTGTCGCTCAGCATCGCCCAGTAAACTCTTTCGTACTCCACGATCGTGATATTGTCTGTGGACATCTTGACTCGCGACGTCGAAGGGATGTCGAACTTAGGAACGTTTCGAGAACGTGACAAGTCAGCAACGTCACGGCAACACCAAAATCCGGAGACTTTACTTTACTTCAGCTGGATCTTTCTACTGGTTCATGGTCAGGTCGTCGGTGACTTGGGAAGGCAACACATGACTTTGTACTTGCAGTCCATACTCCTGCTGGGGTTGAGGGAAGACTTTAGAAAGGTTTATTCAGGGCTCTCTCAGGCAATGCAGGCCGACGGCAGCTGCCATCAACCACCATGGACTAGGGATGGATTTCGAATCCGAGTCGGTTTAAGCCGAGCTTGACTCCATGCATGTGAGCGGCTCGCGAGTCGTTAGTAAATGTTCCACCGCGAGTGCGCAAAGCATAGCAGTGCAGCCACCAGTATGAGGAGCAGCTCTGCTCCAGTGTAGTTAGTGGCAGCTGACAAAAATGTGCGCATGCGTGGTCTAAATGGACTTCTCGTTCTTCTACCCAGTGATATATGGAGAGAGTATATACTCCACATCACTGCTTCTACCCTTGCTGCTCTCCGTCTTCCTGCATCTCAAAACAAGTACAGGGTGCACCGGCAAGACTGCCCACGCCTCGTCTTGCTGGACTTGCCTGATGGCAGCTGGTGACTTCAGTGTCGCATAGCAGCACCTTTCCTGTAGTCACAGTCCAGATTGGATGATCTGCAAAATCGTCTTGCAGGCAGTGAGCATCGTCGTCATTCCACGCCCACGAGTGGCCGCCCAGGAGATGCCCAACAACTTCGGGTTGTCCAAAAAGAAAGAAAAAGGCCTCGTCGACAAGGTCCACACTTGTGGGAGTCATGCTTGAAGTCGTCTGGAACAGCGGGATTCCTTATTGGCCATTTTGACCGCAGCTTTGCAGGCCTCGATTCCTTGCTCCCTTTTCTGCTGGCCGAGTGTTTTGATCAAGATGCTGGAGATTCCATGATCCGACTTTTTGTCCCACCTCGTTCGTGTCGCATTTTTTCATCACAGTTCTTTTGGTCTCAACTTGTTCGTCTCAATCTAACTTCATCTCATGATGTTTTGTGACACTACACGATGTGTTAGGTCAGGATAAGACTGCTAACGGTAAGCTCGAAGTCGTATTGAGAGCCAAAGAATGAGGGATCAAGGAGAAGACATCCTTCTTTGCCTGTGATGCTAGGGATCTCTTCTTAGTCCTTGTAATCTCTTGTAATGCTCAGTGTCGGTGGAAGAAACGTTCTCTCACCCCTGCTGTATGGTGTCCCAGATTGAACGTAACCTTTCATCCATTCTTTCTATGTTGCGACAAGTGTTGCTGTTATTTCACTAGCATGATTTTATCTCATGAAAGATTCTAGCATTTCTTAAAATGTGTGCTAGTGTGAATTTTAATTGCAGTTTGTCTTTACATTTTGGCCTTCAGTCAAATCACTTCTCAATATGGACGTGTTTCTTGGCCTGCTGCTTCACCTCTGAGACTGCTGGTTTTGGAGCCAGACTGTCTGCATCTGACCAATCCGCAGTCTCTCCAGGAGGTCAAGGAAAGTGTGGAGAGCATTGCAATGTCTCTAGACCCTGGTGTAATCAGGGAAGCTGTAAGAAGAGCACAACTTCGTGTACAGCGCAATGGTGGCCATTTTCAGCAGTTCTTATAGGTAAGGTGAAATTATAGAAATCACGACTATACGTATGCTACAACTCATAGAAGTGAAGCTTCCTGAAATTCAGCAATTGCTATAACATAATGGATGAAAAGTTGCATTAATTCTGGGACACCGTGTAGGAGGCAAGAACTCGATCACGTTCGAGATGGAGCGCAACGTCATCGGAAATCGCCAAGAAGTTCAAGGTCACTAACTGAGAGGCAAGGCGAAATGTCGGAAGAATACCTCACCTGAGCTCGAGTGCTCGGCCGTGCACGAGATCAACTTCGGCATCCACAATGCGAGTGATCCGTGAGGATGGCTTGATTCTTCCACTCACGGAACTGTAGTGGAGATGCGTAGAAGAACCTTTGACCTTCACAAGGTCATGCACAAGGGAAGCAATAGCATTAAAGGGTGCAACAGCAAACGTCTCACTGCGTCTCAATCTCTCTTGAGCCCAGCTCGAGAGTTGTCTTGTTCAACAATGAAAATGACTTGAACAACCACATAAATGCTCCGACTTCAGGTCTGAGCTGCAGCGACTCATCTCCAAGGCGTGGCAAGATTGATTGAGACAGGATCTGCTCATGGTATCAGTCGGGTCGGATCGGCAGCTGAACATTGCTGCAAAGGAACCGTCGTTGCCCTGGGAGATGGGATGATATCCATAGGCAATTCTGAGGCAAGTCCATAGTATGCAGTACAGCCCGCTGGCATCGGCAACCTCGAGCCCAGAGAAAGTTGCCCGTGTCATACAGATAGAACACAACTAAGATTATTGACCAACCGGTGATTCAGGCCTAGAGATTCCTGCCCTAAATACCGATTCAATCAATATTTGCTGTGTATGAAACTAGCCGAGTCACCCGACTCTGCTCGGTTTTCAAAGATCGAACTAAAAGCTAGAAAGCGGTCCCGTCCGTCCGACGTCCAAGGAGACTGACCTTTCTCGTTCAAGCTGTCACAGACTGTGCGCTCCACGTCGTCCACGCACTCGGTGTCGTTCATGCTCTCCGCCTTGTTCAAGATTTGTTTCTGCTTCTGAAACTGGATGACTCCGCGACTCACCATAAATTATGAGCTAACCCTCCTAGATCCCCCCTCCCCCTCTTCCGCCACTCCATATGTAGTAAGAAAGACTTTCGTCCTCGATTTCGGCCTCAAAACAGCCTCCACGACGCACACAAGCGACGGCTTAGGGAGGGACGCGTCTGCTGACCAAGTGCGGGGACGGCCGATCCAACGGTGGGAGCACCAACCCCGCCACAGAAGCGCGGACAGACAGACACTGCTTTATATCTATTAATGTTCAGACATAGTTCTTTTTACGTATCTCATTCAATAATTGAATCAAACTGAATATTTTTATTTTTCAAACCTTCAATAGACTTGCACTTTCGAAGAGAAAGCTTCTCTGTTCAGCTGTGAACATGTACTGAACAACTTCAACGTCAGTGAACCCATCACGGTGACGTGCTGGATGTTTACCGATTCAGCGAGATGCGTGAGTCCATCAAGACTTCAGCCTGCATAGCTGATGTGGTTGTCGACAATCATGTCGACAATAAAAAAAACATTTTGTCAGACCTTTCCAAGAAATACTGCATGTAGATGATGACTTGATCTTTTGACCTCCCCCATTCCAAGGACGACCACGATGTTCCTCCGGCCGCCGCCCTTGTACTTGTGGTAGACACGGTCGCGATGGCGGTGGGCGTGAACTGCAAGTTCCTCCAGCGGAAACTTGTGACGCCATTTCTGTCTGCACCGACTGCAAGTGTGCAAGTATCACCCAGGTGGTGGAGAGAAACAGCCAGGTTAGTTGCACCCAACCCATTGTCAATGGATCACGCAATTGTGTTGCATGAGGGTCTGGCCATCTTTGCCGGGCTTCGTTGCCAGTTGCTCAAGTCGTGTTGCACGTGGTGTTGCATACCCCACGTGGCATTTTTGGGGCCCTCGTCCCGTTTCAGTTGCGTAGTAAGTGCGGCCTTGAGGCAATCCGAGGCTCAGTCACCATCTGAAGGTCATACTTGCCAGTGGTTATGTAGTTGTGGGACGTGGGGACGCACGCGAAGAAGTCCGTGGCGCACGAAGTGACCAGTGATGCCACTAAAGAATTTGACTTCTCACAACCCGGGGTTTCTCTCCCATGGTGAGCACGTTTCTCATGACATTGATCTTGTTGCTGCCCTTTGCCATTTTCAAACACGAAATTTCGTATTGATGTCTTGTCATAAAGCTGAATTGCACGAAGACACACTCAATTTCCTAGTATTGACGTCAAGTAGCAAGATAGCGAAGTTTCAGCTCATGATTATCTTATGAAATGAAAAGCTGAAAGTAGTTGGATAGATACTGAAAACTTATTGATCTTCTTTGGTCAGCAGAACTGACCTGACTGATGAGGTTGATGTCGACTCCTGTATAACTTGTATCATCTACAACATAGACAACAAAATCTTTAGCTGACTGCACTGAGCATCCGCGTCCACCCTAGTGAGTGATATCTCTGCCTGCGCGGATATCGCATCCGATTTGTATGTGATATCCAATCTATGATCATCGGAGTATCCGGCGAGCGTCGGGATTTGCGCCTCGTGCACGCATCCATGCGGGTATCAAGCATTTTGCACCAAGTGCAACATCAGGTGTCGATCTGCACACGCACTTCCATAAATGTGCTGATCACTCAGAGTTCACTTGTACAAGCAGAAAATATAGTTTCTTGCCTAAGCTCATGTTCGTAGACACCACGGCCTGGTTTGGATGGCGGTCACCCCACTCAGAGCTCCGGGTCACCTTCTCCTTCTGCCCGGTGCTCCTCCTTTGGCGGCATTCTCCGCGCGCTCCGCCGTGTTCATGGCCTCCTTGTGCGTCCGCAATCGCATCTTCCCCGGCATGCACTGTCTGGCGGGTCTCATCGAATGGGACCGTCGCTCCGTCCAGTCTCCTCCTGACCGATTCGAGGGTTTCTTCGCCCAGAGAATAGAACCCACGGTTGCTCGGTCCCGGTCGAGGGTCCGGTCGAGGCTCCATGGCTTCACCGGCTCAACCTCCAATGCCTCCATCCTCGTCCATGCAATGTTTTCCAGAAGGTCCCCTGAACCCTTTGCACGTATTCTGCAGTGGACTCCTTGACAGCAGCGACCAGGTTGACCAGTTCCGTCCAGATGCTGTCCATGGTGGCGGGGCAACCATTTGCCCGAGAGTTCTCATTCTATTCTTTGCGCTTTCCCATATTTTCATTGAAACTTTGTCGGCCCAATCTGATTTGAGTACAATGTACATACTAGGGATGGAGCGGGCTGGCCAAAATGCGGGCTCAGGTAGGGTCGGATTCAGGAGATGCGGGCTTGGGTCGGATTGACGAAATGTAGGTGGCGGGTTGGTTTCTTCTCTTCCTCTCATGTACTCCTTGAACCTCTTGAACGTCTTGTAGTTCTTCTTGCTGCCCTCCTCGTGTCTAGAGCTTCTCGGTCGAGTTGCTCAAACCTTTCAGAGATTAAGCTGGCCTCCAACTGACCAGTTGCCCACGCTCCTACCCAAGCTGACAAGTTGCATGTGCAAGCTGTCCATTGCATGAGAAGCGTCCGGACTTTCGAAGTCTCTTTTTGTCAGGCAGGATTGCCAGGTGGCCTCTTATTGAGCACTCTGGCAGAAAAATGGGCAGCTTTTGACATTGAACCTGTGTTCTCAACATTGTGCCCAAGTGTCACATCTACGTGTTCCACATCAAAATTGCACCTCAACACGCTTCAGTACAGTGTATGAGGTGATGTCATGCTCTTGGAGGAAACTTACGGCAAGGACTACTCTGAGCTACAGTTGTGCCTGTACTGAATTGGCGATTCCATAAAGCCATTGTGCTAGAAGCATGTCTGATTGAGCTGATATTTTGAGTGGCAACACTAAACAAAACGAGCTCCGCTCGCTGCACATTTGAGCTCAAACTTCCCAGCACGAGCGCGAACGTCTAAGTTTCCAAAAATATCAGAATGAGTGACAAACAGATTCTCATTGTCTCTCATATTCTGTTTGTGTCACCTATTTTTGAAACATATTCTCATTTTCTGTTTGTCTCACCTATTTTTGAAACATAGTCTCATTGTCTCTCATATTCTGGTTGTGTCACCTATTTTTTAAACATATTCTCATTGTCTCTCCTATTTTGTTTGTGTCACCTATTTTTGATGAGGAAAAGCCAAGTACGCAGTACTGATTATGAGTAGGGCATACAAATTCATACTTCATTTTGGGAGTTGATTAATAATTGTTCTTGCACCAAATCTAAGGCAGGCACGCAACATGCAAATGTAATTAATGTTGAGTTGAAACTGCAAACAGAAAAATGGCCGCAATCCAGAATATTACAACACAAACAAAAGAATGACAACACTATATATACATTTGGTGGTAAAATATGCAACGGAATGGCTTGAGGATGACACGAAAGGAAGGTTCAAAGAGGACCCAAAGAGTACTCCATAAAAGCTTGTGGATGAAGATGCGTGCTTGATGCTTAACCAACATTTTGATGTTTTTTTTATGTCTATTGATCATCATTAACCATCTTTGAATAAGCAAAGAAGAGTCAGAGGTGGTACTTATTTGTCCCTCCATTGATGATGTAGTGATGCCAGAATCAGCAATGATCATTCAGAGATGCCTCGAAGACTTGAAAAAGAGTGTTTTCTGCTCATGGAAAGATAATTCATCTCAAAGTAACCACAGTTTAAAGACAAAGAAATTGTCGTGAGGGAACATAATTACAGTCCCATAATGATAATGTAATTTCAACAGGAGCTTAGATTACCGCTAATAGTGATGATAAAAGTGTCTCTAGTTTTTGCTTTAACATTACACCTCACTTTGAAGGCACCATGGCCATCATTTTTGGGCAAATGTGAACGATCAAAAAACTTCTATTGATTTTTATTTTCTTCTTTACATGTAGACACTTTCAAATTCTAACAACACAAACTGAGCTAGCCTGACTTTTGTCATCAAGTAAACATGATCAAGAAATGCCCTTCACAATAAATTCTTGTTTGCAGGATGCATGAGAGATCATGAAAGTTTGCAATGTCATGTCTTACATTTCATGTTCAGAGGATGCCCTGGATCCAATGATTTCCATGGATTATCATAGCGACCATGTAGCTGATACCTATTGAGGAAAAGTCACCAAATTTGACACACTGCTGAGCATTTTTATTGAGACACTAGAACGAAATAGGTGCTCTGTGTGACAGTCACACATCGTTGACTGGAATAGGGTTAACCCTGCTTAAGTAGAGCCCCTAACAGGAAGAAATGTACTCAGTCTGTAGCACCGGTGATAATTGACATTTATTTCAGACAAGATTAAAATTCACCTAAAGAAACTAAGAGTTATTGATATTTCTTGAGCCTCGCTGTCCCCTGCTCTGCTTTGTCCACATTTTGGTGATGCCAACAAAGAATTTAACAGCATAATCAAGATAGTTTTCATCATCTGCACGATTTTCAAGCAGTGCAGAAGGCATCCCTTGAGTACCAAGTGGCTTTTTGCACAGCGCAAATGTCACTACACAAAGAGTACAGCCATGTTGCAAATGCTTTGTCCACGAGGTCCATATCATTGGTAGCACCAGCTCTGCAAGAATATGCTTCTTTCATCATGATCAAATTTAGAAATGCTAGGACTTCCATCTGTGTTGGCCAGCGGTTGTTCATAATAAACTTTCGGGAGAAGAGTGCAATACTAATTGATAATGTGAACTTGGCCATGGAGGTGCCTGCATGGCACTCTACAGTGCTCCTGATGAAAGCTTCCATGGGTTGTTCCTCATCAGTCTTCTATAATAAACATCACAAATATCAATATATATATATATATATGAATTTTTCTTGATATCAATGATTCACACTGGTAACCTGTTTCACTGGATGACCTGTTCAACCTAGAGGTTAAACATGTCATCCAACTGCTGCATCAAGTGGGAACTTTGGCCTTGCCCGGCAGGCAGAGCTTCCTAGTTCCAAATGTTGAGCACAATCAGTGGGCAATTTACAAGGATATTGAGCTTGTGATCAATGTCGCTTATCCTTTCGACAAGGCAGACAAGCTGACCATGGTCAGCTTTTCACATAGTGATGAAAGCCTTTTGATTGTCTAGGCAGTGCCACAGTAACGGCCCATTCTCACAGTACAAGCAGCTACATTCACCAGGTACCATCTTTGATCACAAGGTTCTCCCTAACGAATGTCCTTGATATCAGGAGAAATGGCATCTAGTTTTTTGAATTCCCGCATGTGATCTCTGGCATGCTTTGACATGTTGCTGGATGGGAGTATTACCCGTGTGCTAGATGGAGGCATGGTCAGAGGTGGTGTGGTCAGAGGTGGTGTGGTCAGAGGTGGTGTGGTCAGAGGTGGTGTGGTCAGAGGTGGTGTGGTCAGATGTGGTGTGGTCAGAGGTGGTGTGGTCAGAGGTGGTGTGGTCAGAGGTGGTGT
>JAAUXU010107078.1_pt1 | contig 16700 bp, 21 predicted proteins | sample 7278151 | NCBI WGS metagenome assembly JAAUXU01 (sample SAMN14350113, study PRJNA611818) | marine sediment metagenome | isolation source: surface marine sediment (1.8m) | place: French Polynesia: Moorea | collected 2018-08 | reverse complement strand
CCGTGCCAGTGCAACATTTGCTGCACTGACAGCGCTTGCCTATGCTTCAGCAACCATGAGCAAGTGTTTTGATGCCCGTGCCAGTGCAACATTTGCTGCACTGACAGCGCTCGCCTATGCTTCAGCAACCATGAGCAAGTGTGTTGATGCCCGTGCCAATGCAACATTTGCTGCACTGACAGCGCTTGCCTATGCTTCAGCAACCATGAGCAAGTGTGTTGATGCCCGTTCCTTCTGTGACTTTGATAACCAAAGGATCGAGAAAACGTTGCAGTCACCCCCAAAGGTGGGTTTTGTATTCAGGAAGGCCTGCGTATGAGACCCCGGGGCTTATAGTGAATGGGGGTCCTGTTTAAAAGGCTACGTGCGGCGCTGTGAGAGACTGTTACTATGGCAAACGCACTCGAAGATTTGACATGACACCGAGGAAACGTTGGACGAGCTCAAAAGCAAGAGATGAATGATGATGGAGAAGATTTGAAGTCTGAAAAATTTGCTGAAAACGTGACGAAAACATTGCGAGGTCCTGGAAAAGCTCTTCTTTCACTGATCGCAAGTTCAGGGATCTCCATTATTCCTACTCAGATAGCATGAAAATTTCCTTGGTGAGCACGAAGGTCAGGACTGCGACGCACTCCCCCCCCCTCAATACAGCCGACCAAACCAGGCATCCGAGCTGGGCCTTTGCAGGTAAAAGCATTAGAATATTGGTTGTCTGATCGAGCTCTCGCTGTGATCGCTGGGTAATTAACTGGGAGCCTTCCCGAAAATGGAAGACAAACATCGGTCTCTCCCCTCCAGACTTCTCGACCAGACAAAAGTTCCTTGCTGAAGCAAAAAAGAGCTGCTGTTTTCCCCCCTCAGAGTAAAGTACTGCTCAAGTTGCTGCCTGGGTCACGCATGGTCAAGCTCTGAATCTGCATCCACCAGCTGTCTTAGTTTCTTTAGCTTTGTTCAGTGCACTGCAAACCAATCAGCTTCGGAACTGTACTTCATATAAATGTTTAAGTATTCACTGTTGCGAACATGATGTATAAAAAATTGTGCAAGTCCAGCAGCTTCATCAAAGCCTCTCTAGATTGATGAGTTTTGGCGAAAAACAGTTCAGAGTGTTGTCATGCTCAAATGTCTTTCCTAAGAGGCGCTTAATAAATATGTTAAATGACTTTTTTTCCTGTAGGATGACTTTGGTCAGGTGAGTTCAACTTAAGGTTAGATTACGTAATTAATGGTGAGGTGAGAACTCCAATACTTTGGTGACGGAACTGTTTGCACTGGGGATAGAAGGATCCGCCCTCCTCTCCTCGCGAATGAAAACTTGCCTTGAGACATCTACGCTCAAAGACGAACGTTGCGAAAAACACTGAGACGCCCGGTAGATATCTTTTTCTTCGACCAATGAAACAAAGCAAGACAAGGCAAAAAGTGAGTCTTGTCTGGTTGAGTTGTTTTCTTTACATACTTTTTACTACTCTTGTTCGTTCTCTTTGTCTAATGGAGGAGGGAAGAAAAGTAACTTGATAACGTTAGACACACACAGAGCTGAGAGAATGAAAAAAAGGAAATTAGGGGAACGAGCACACATGAAGGAGAAGCAATTTAGTCGTACTAGCTGCAAAATTAGTATTCCAGCACATGCTCGGAATGCAAATGTTGGCGAAAATCAATTACGGAAGAAGAACAAGTTTTGTGCGGTTTCTTTTTTTTTGCACTTCAGGTCTTCTGCACCTCCGCGCTGGCCAAAGGTGGAGTGCCTTCATGAGGCGGCTGCATCAGCGGTGTCCCATGCAATGCTGGACTGAGATCACCACAGATCACAGGTGTCCGCCATGTTGTACTTGAGGATGTCGCACCCGTTCAGGCAATCCCCACGTTCCACTCATTGCTGGAGAAGGTGCTGACTACAGGCCCACGTTACTCCTGGCGTATCAACACTAAGCCGCACTGTAACTGTTTATGTTGCGAGTAAATCAGCCTCACTCAGGTGCAAAAGTATTTATGGAAGAGGAGACCTGGGCGATTTCTCCCCGCGGAATTCCGGGAAATCGCATGCAGATCACAATGGGCTGCCCGGCAAACTAGGCTGAAGTGACACGTGACTGCATGTTGACCCCTGCGGGCCAAGGCCTTGATGACCGGATTTTGGAAAAAAAACCCGACAAGTCAGTCATTTTAGCCCAAATCTCACAACCTTATGTAAACAATGAAAGAGCAGTGTGGGGCCCATGTTTTTAAGTCCTTGATCTTTTGTGCCAGGGCAAGACCCAGGCCGAGATTCATTGACTCATTCGTGCCAGATTGATCCCCTTCTGGGTTCAAGAGTGCCACAGTGTAGAGAGGAGTCTGCCAGAGGTCACCAAATGCCACCTACAGAGCACCAGAGCTTTCCTTAACAAGGTCTGACATGGCCACACCAGCAAGACTATCATCATTACTCAGGAGATATATTTCACTTTGGTGCAATGTCCAAGTTGATGTGGCGTAAGGGTGACCAAGACTTTGTGCCAGGTGAGCTGCACCATGTGGGCTAGGTCCAGTGCCCAGTCGTAGTTAGGTTCTTTGACACAGTGGCCGGCCGGTGATGCCCCCAATTTTTGTGGACAAGGACGTCAAGATCAATGCTGAGATCTGTGTGGACCTTCTCTGGCAGGATGTGAAGCTCTGAATGGATGGCAACTTAGTACGCATGGCCCATTCATGTGGCAACAAGATGGCACCAATGCTCACACAGCAAGTGCAGCTCAATTTTGCCAGCGTGGCTGGGCCAAGACAGACTGGCCACCACCAAGTCCAGATTGTCAGCCACTTGACTACTCTATTTGAGATACTGTGGCTGGCACCGGTTGCAAGGACGATGTGCCAATGCCATATGCACTTGGGCATAATGCTGGGGGCAAGCAGGGGGCACTAGCCTAATGCAATCTGGATGCTAATTATATAAGGAGGCACTGTGCCAGATTTCGGTGCTGCTGAAGGGCTGTCATGGGTGCAGAGGGACGGTGCCTAGAGGGATGCCAACATACACTGTTAAGGTACGACCGTAGGTAGGCCTCAAACTGTTATTTACTGTTATTCGCCACTCTCAAAACTGCTCTCGTTTTTGCCTCAGAGCAACTTTAGGTGTCTGATGGACAAGATGGAGCGTATTTGGATGGAGGACCCTCCCCTGGGATTGGGATTTTGGCCAACTTTGTGTGGTGTGATCAGTGTGGGCATTCCTCAGATAGGCAGGTGCAATGCAGCAGGGCTGTGACACCAGGAAAGGGCAGAAAAGCGCTTTAAAAGTTCAAGTCTTAGTCTAAACAGTGTGCGGCACCACCAAAAAGAGCTGGGTCAAAGACGTCAAGAAGTCTGTTTGTGCCGGCTGCCAATGACTGCAGATCAGAGTGCGAGTTCTTCAGCTGCAGCCAGGCCACAACCTTTTTCCAGAGCCCAGACATCTCTCGGTTGAGAGTCACCTGAGAGCTGTGCAATTTTTCACCTCTTCAGGAAAGTTCCAAGAGATCAAGAACTTGCACGCTGAAAGTTGAAATGTTGCGTGCGTCCGAGACTTTATGGGGCACACGATAGATATCGACTCAGAGGGTGATGTTGCACGTGAGATGTGATATCAATAAGTTCTAGAAAGAAACTGTCGTGTCTGAGGCATTCATTCATGCCTATGTGAGGGACGCGGAACACGAGGTGGGCCTAGTTGGGCCTCACGAAGCTGCATGAGCTGGCAATGCAACTCTGGACGCATATGACGCTGAGTGAGTGCGTGTAGCAGGCAGCATAAAGGAAATCAGAAATGGAGGGGCTCCAGCTAATTTCCCACCCAGGCTAATTTCTGCCAGCGCGGTAAGAGCAGCCTGATTATTCCCATTGCTGGAGGGTAGCAGAATATTGTACAATGACCAGGTAGCTTTTGCACGAGGTCGCATGTCTGTCTGGTGTAGAAGGAAAAAACTTGTTCCAACGTTGGTCCACTGAACCCTCAGAGTCTGATGTGTCAAAAAAAAAAGAAAATAAACCCGGGCCAGAACACAAACCTTTCACCGGGGCTCTTCAGTACGTGAGTTGGCGCTCGTCGAGTCGGGCTTTGGTCGTTCTTCTCCTAGATCTGCCCCAATCCTTGGGTGCATTGTTCACGGCTCAGACTGTGGACCACAGGGACATTCCTGCAGCCTTTGCCACTCCTAATTACATTCTGGTAAATGTACCAGTAAAAAAAGGACACCCTTTTTTCCCCTGAGACACACTGAGAGCTCATACGTAAGCACAGAGAGGTGATTTCCACCATCCCCTTCCTCATCTTTGTCGAATTACAGTACACTCCCCTTTGAGTGACATCGGCTATGGTGACATCCCCTACCCCCCGTTTAAAGGGACCCATTTGGAAGGACGTGCTCATGACTTATAGTTGCATATAGTGGCTCTGCCTGAGGGAGTCCATTTATGCGGAGTCCACTGTAGTACCTACAGTGCAGATTCTGCTTTTCGAGACACACTCTGCATGTAGTGACAGTTTTTGGCTCTCTGTCTGGGGGCATCACTATAAGCGGAGTCTACTGTATTCCCCTTGATCGCTTCTGTTGTCCTCACAGGAGGAATCGCGCGAGTCCGCAAAAAAAAAAAAAGGAAAGGAGCTGCTCGATGCACTTTTTCACTGCTCTCACCTTCCTCAGGTCAGCGTTGTTGTTGTTTTGGACCTGCTGCTGTCTGCTCTGGGACGACGACGACGACGACGACGACGACGACGACGACGACGACGACGACGACGACGACAACGACACCGACGACGACACTGACGCTGACGCCGGGGGAGAGGTAGGTCTGCCCTCGGGGTCCACCCAAGCGTAGTCGTGCGTCCGCGGGTCCGTGGGGTCCAACATCAGTAGTAATTAAGTATAACAAACAAGAGGTACTGCAAAAAAGTGCGCTTTTCTGTATATTAACTTTTGACCATACAAAAATGCAACTTGGTGCGTCAGAAAGGTTGCATTTCTCGGGGAAAGTTCTTCACCAGGAAATCCACACACTCAATAGCAGCCCTTTCTTTCTGTATTTAATGGAAAGACAATCGGAAAGGTGAAAGACACCCCTTGAAAGTCCTGCTTGGAAAGTCAAAGGTCGGTACCTGAGTCTTGTTTCTGTCAGGCTCACAGTGTTGTTCTCGTCTCTGTCTGTGTGTGACTCTGCCCATTTTTCGTCGAGATCCGTAGTAAAATGAGATGAGATCTCTTTACAGCCTCGTTATTGCAATGTTATGAGAGCGTCTTCGCTACCTTGGGGAGGGAGGGAGAGAGGACAAGAACGTGATTTCCCTCCCAAACTTGATGCAGTTAAAGGCTGCGTTAGCCGGGGAGAAACAAAAGTAGTGAAAGTCACGTTTAAGAAAGGAACTTTTTCCCACTCTTTTCCATAAGCTTTACTTTTTGCACATTTGAAAAATCCTTCGTTCGAAGCCTGGGGAATTGCGATAAATGGTTGAGAGAGAAATAATACATAATGCATGAGAACTGCACTGTACTGAAGTCGTCATTTGCTGTGGCTAAGGACTGGCAGTGTAATTGTATTTTTTTCCACCTCCTCTTCTGCGCATAGGTACACCGTCGATCGATGGCTGGACGGAGCCACCAATCTTTTATATATATATATATAATATATATATATAACCGTATATATATAACCGTACATATAACCGTATATATATAAACGTATATATATATATATATATATATATATATAATATAAGGGAAGGCAATACAAGGGTCTCAAACAGGTCAAAACCTCAGTCAAACCGAGCAAAATATCGTGCACATCAAGGCCGTCCAGTCTTTGTCTTGATGATGGTGTAACCAAACGCCAAAATACGAAAATAAAGTGTTATTTTCGCCAGAACATAGAAAAAAAAGTTCTGTTTTCACCCAAACAGGAAAATGAAGTTTTATTCTTGCTAAGACGTGAAAATAAACTTTCCTGTGCAAAACACAATAGAATGATTTTCTAGGCGTTTTGGCATTGTGGCCAAAAAAGATGTGCTTTTGTTCTTCTGACGCGACTTTCTTTGCTCTATTGTCATTTCTTATTTTGTGTTTGGGGGACATATGAGAACACTGTATTTGCTCATCGTGTAAGAGGGAAAACAAGCAACAATTGACAACATGCCTCCAGTGACGCAAAAAAGGTGGCGTCAAATTTCAAACTGCATCTAAGTAAAAAATAAAAAAGACCTTTATAGACCTTTAATCAGCTGACAGTGGGCAGTGAAGTCTCTCCTCACAAAGATGCAACGTGTGTTATGTTTGCTATATTGACACATAACATGCCAGTTTGAGGCATAAAATGGGGGCCATCATAGCTTTCTTCACTGTGTCGTAAGCGTTACTTTATGCGGTGCAACTGTTACTTGACATCCCCCGAATACTCTGGGCCATTCTCTCTATACTCTATGGAAAATTGGATAGATACAGATATCCTTCATCGCTGTGGAAAAGCACAGAGCTCTCATCAATCTACAACGTCCCTCACTGTACAACGACCTAATTTTCTTCAGTTTCCTCCTCATTTGACCCGTCCTTGGCCTTATACAGTGCTTGGCATGGGTAATGTCAGTGAGGTAAAATGGGCTCCCCACATGGCACTGACAGCTTGTGAACCTTCAAGTGGACGAATTTCAGAGCAGCGTGGGGAGCCCATTTGACCCCCACTGACGTTACCCATGCCAAGCACTGTTTTGTCAGACTCTACGTTACTCTTTGGTCAAGTGAAGAAGTGTATTAATGCCCGCTCTGTATATATATTTCCTGTCCCATAAACACGGTATTATGTTGGCTGCACAAAAACAACTTCGTGGTAGTGATGATGACTCAAGTAAGACGAGTTGCACGTAAGAACACAGACTGTTTCGGACCTCATGCTCTGGCCTGATGTCTTAAAACTTTACACTTGTCTGACATGCCACAGTTTCTTTAAAGGAAGCAACACCATTTGAGTAAGTCTTCATATTATGTAAGTGCACTCAGTCAGGTTGACCCCTTTTCCACCTGGCCCAGGACGCGAATGTGACATATAGCATAATAAAATACACTTTTTGCTTCACATGCATGTCTTGTTTTCTGGAAGAGTGTAGGCAAATAGCACAAGACACAAATAAATGCGTAAATCTTGTGTGCATTCTGAAATTGACGGTGAAAAATATTCAAAGCTCCAGCAGGCATGAACAGCAAAAATGAGTTCCTGAGCAGCAACGAGGACTACATTTGCCAGCAGCAACAACGTATAAGCATTCCCTCCCTTGCAGCGACAATGACTCTGGGTTCACCGGCAGTGATGACAACTCTGGGTTCACCGGCAGTGATGACAACTCTGCATTCACCAACAGGGATGACTCAGCAGTGACGAATTTACCAGCGGAGATGACAACTCTGCATTCACCAACAAGAAGACATCCTGCGGTGACAGCAACAAGTACACCTGTTGCAGAAATCCTTGGTGATTCTGGGATAAGCAAAGCTCATTTCGATCAAACATGGCAAGAGTTTCTGTCCTTCCTGAGCAGTGAGGATGACCTGAACATTGACAAAGAGAACAGCAGCCCTGGGGAAGAAGACTACTCGAAATACTTCCACCTCCAGCGGAGTGCAAAGAACTTGAAGTCATCGAGCCTACGGGTCATCTACGATCGTCAAAGGATCCACAGTCATCGTCCACTACATTGGCCCTGCTTCCAGCTGTTGCTGCTGAAGATTTGCAAAGTGGACTACGAGAGAAAGACAGTCTGGTGTAGGACTGGCACTTACACCAGAACAAATCCTGCTCAGTCTCCCATGTTGCCCAGACATTTCCTGAATGGATCCTGCGAAAATGCCTTCTCTTCTGTCCTGCTGAGGTGAACTATGTTGCTATGAACTCCACTCACTGAAGGTGGAAAATGTACAACAGGAGGAAGATGACATCTTGGTGAACTATGCTCATGTGAAGCATGGGGGGGGGGGAGGAGGTGAAAGGCAACACCTTGCTGGTTGCCGTGAATCAGGACAATCCATCACGATGCTTTGCTTCAAGAGTGAGGGAACACCTGATGCTGACAAGAGAGACAAACATCAACTTGGACAATGAGCGACCTCTCTTTTGCAAGCCCCCAAAAGACTGGATAGGGCCAGGCTTCCATGGGTGTAACTGATCTCACCATGATGGGCAGGCTCCTGCTAGCAACAGAACTAGGCCTGGAAGATCCTGAAGCTCATGCAGGACACTGTTGCAGCTGCAAAGCAGCCACAGTCACAGCAAATGCAGGAGCAAACACATTAGAAATGAAGACATTTTGACTGACAGCAGGAGGGAACAAGAGCACTGAAAAAAATGCACACATGCTACAAGAGACAGAGCTGTTATAATGGCCAATATGCTAATTCAAGATGACACTTTATTGGCAGCAAATCAGGAGGGAAGTCAAGACAAAAAGTCCTGTCAAGAAGATGTGATTAAACACTCTTCATAGAGTCTGAAACATAGAGCTATGTGAAATGATCAGTTTTAATCTCACTGTTCAATGAAAAGGTGACTGTAAGAGTGAAAAGGTGCACATTGGATGAAATACACGATAAATTCCATGAACTCTGTGGCTGGAAACGTGTAAAGTGTAGGTTCAGCTACAAATGTATGTCTGGGCAAGTGGAATTGTGCGCACTCTTTTTGTACTTTCCAACTCTCGAGGACCTTTCCAACCCGAGGGCTGGAGGGCTGGGGTAGGTGGGGGTGAGCTGACGACCCTGGGGTCCACCCTCCTCCACCCACCCCAGCCCTCGGGTTGGCAATGCCCTCAAGAGCTTCGAAATACAGAAAGAGTGTGCACAATTCTACTTGCCCAGACGAACGCATATATTTGTGACGACTTGCAGATTTTTCTGGCCCCCTACAAGACAGGGAGAGAGTAAAAAAAGGGGTAGAGTTTACTCCACTCTGCGTATATTCCGTACCAAACTAGAGGTGGACTGCTTTAAAGGTGCACCAAGTTATGAGCGCCTAACCCAACACAGCCCAACCTAAGTTAAATACTGTGGAGTCAGTCAGCTCTGTACTCAAGCAGGCAAGTTGGTGCACTCTGACGGCCTTTTTTGGCGCACCAATTTAGTGCACACAACCTTCAGATTTCGTGCGCAAACATATTATCCCCCCTCCCCCAAGACAAGTCTACTGTCAGCATGATGTCAAACGATCATAAGTGCTGAAAAAAAGCAATTCTCTGTGACAACAGCAGTTCACCGTGCTCATTTTGCCTCTTTTTTGGGAGGGAGGCGTAACCAAACACAGTAGACGCCGCTTACAATGACCCCGGCCGTGGCGAATCTCCGTGCCAAGTTGCTAGGACGTGTTCGCAGCAGCAGGACATGACTACAGCGAACTCCGCTTATTACCACACTCACTCCTTGCGTAGCCTGGGCTTTGGCTCTGCACGGGTGTGTGAGCGCTAGCGGAGTCCACTGTGATGCTCCAACAGGCAACACAAACTTGTCCCTCTCTCGGCACTGCGCAACTTTGTCACTACCAGCATGCAACTTTTGCGTGTTCGTCCGTCCGTGTGACGCGTTTAACTCGTGTTGCCATTTCCGCCCGCCTGCGCTGGCCTCCCTCATCAGTATAAAGGGTTGGAGAGTACAAAAGTGAGCGTGTAATCGTCCATCGAAACACGTGTGCGATGCCCTCGTCGTTGCGCGCGCCATTAGAGGTCGTCTGGCTTTGGTGCCCGGATGAAAAGTCTCTTTGCTAAACTTCTTCCCCTCCCCCTTTTATGGCGCAAACAACTATGGACTCCCCTCGAGCTCGGTCAGACAACATTTGGCTGAAGTGTACGTTTGGAGGACTGCTCAAAGATGTCTTTGCTTGGTTTTTTTTAGTGGCAAACAAAAATCTGCCCGAGAGATCGTTCTGAAAACTAAGCATCCGATGATGTAGCTTTATTCCTCTGCCAATGCATTACTGGGCCTGAAGGCGGGTTTAAGCATGCCCAAAGTCCATGTCCTGACCTCACACGTGCCAGTGAGGGGAAATGATGACTCTTACCTCGTCACCTGCACGTGGAGGAAGTGGTCGGGGGTCAATGATGAAACATCTCTGTTTTGTCCTCACGCTCTCCTCGTCCCACCTCCATCAAGGTAGAGTTTCTCCAATCAACTGAGGGAGGCAGAGGCAAAGAGAAAGGAGAGACCGACAGAGAGAGAAACTGATCCAAGAGGAAAGGTAGGCAAGACATGGAAAAGTCAGTCACGCTTTTTCACCTAATAATCCAGCCTTCCTGGCCAGCCAGACATGATTCCTGGAAAAGGCCACCAGTTTAAGTACGTGGCAGAGGAGGACCTGACAAAAGTGAGCACCAGCCATGACGTCACAGACATTCCTTTGTGGCTTCTCAAGTGGGCACCAGCAGAAACATTAGTAGAATTGCACACTGCGCGCGCAAAGCGGGCATTTTGTGACTGCGCTGATCCTCGTCACGCACGCGCTGCATGCACTGCACGACCGTCCTCGGACAAGCGGGAGGGACGGTTCCTTTTGGAGCGCCGTTTTAGGCATGGCCAAGATCAATACTTCTATGACGAGTTTCCCCCTCACCCGCAGTACTCAAATTCTGACATAACCCCAACCGTAGTTAGGTGACTAAAGTGTTGAACTTGGTGCCTCAAGAAAATTATCCCTTGCCAGAGCTTGACACATTACTTTTCAAAAGTTACCATGACAAAAAAATGCTCGTTTAAGAGCTCTACCTTCAATGACTCATCACATTTGCCAGGAGCAATCAACTGTCTGCAAATGGAGGGAAACCCATTTATACAGTCTTGGCCGCACAATTTATGCATGCTGTGTAGTGCGTTAGACCAAAAAACGAACATTTCGGAATTTGGCTGCGTGCATTTTAGATTTGCAACCTAATGCCAAACATGCAGTCAAACGGTTATCAAAAAAACAACAACAACAAAGAAGTTGAACCCTCTCCCTTGCTACAAAGTATGGCTACGAAAGTTCAGTATCTGACAAGATGTTCAGATTTGGAAGGCAAAGCTAAACGCACTTTCTCTCCCATTTCATTCGACTGCAGTGCAGCAATTTAGAATCTGTACAGCAACTAAGCAAGTCTAACTTGAAATGTTGACCTCATTTTGAAGGCGGAGAGGGGACTCAAAAACTGATTAGATCGTCATTTCATCTAACTAGAGTGTCTTCAAACGGCGTCTTGCAATAAACAAAGCACGATCAGAGATCAGAGGCTGTCAGTCTCTAGTCCACTGTCCACTACTTCGGGTAGTTATAATCAGATTTACATTGCAGGCCTGCAAAAAGCGTTTTGTCCTTATTTCCTTGGTCAGCAGCATAAGTCGAAAACTCACACCTAAAAGGGTGTATTACTGATTCAAAGAAATGAGTAAACATTGACCAATCTTTGCTCACTGCTGGACTCATTGCGGGTTGTCATTACAATTACTGCTATCATTACTGTTCTGCCAATGCTACGCTGTTCCAGCGATCTTTTGCCCGCAGAGCATTGGTATAGAATCAAGCACCAAACAAACAGACACCTAACATTAAACTGCAATCACGTCACAAAAAAGGTCTCCTCATATCCTTTCATATACTTAGCAGCGGAAGGCATTGATGCTACTCATACCTCTGGATCCCCATCTCTGTAGAATGCCTCTCAAAGCCAGATCGATGGAGAACCAAAATCTTCTTTCAAATACTTGGGATGTCCTCGCGCACGTACCAACTCAGGGTGTGGATGCAGGCAGTGTCTTCAAGATTCTGGAAGACTTTGGCCTCTTTGAGCATGAAACACGTATCATTCACACTCGCAGGCGCCTTCCTCACCCTCGTCACTCTCTTTTCTTTCAAAGAACATGGCCGAGAACACTGTCAAGAGGATCGTCAAGGTTGACTTAAACATCATGTAAAGAGCCTGGAGGAAGAAGAAAGTCACTAACAACTGCATCAAGGCCAAAAAGGTTGATGAGGTCACAGCTTCTTCCCAATGAATTCAAGTCGAAGACAACAGTAATTCTGTCCTCAGATGAGGAATTGTTCGGGGTGGATCGAGAGTCTAACCGACGCACCGATCAGTACGTCGACCCGGACAGACCCGAGGAACCCGGGGATACAAACGCAGGATGCGCCACATCACGTTAAATTAAGAATTAAGACCCGGCACGCCGCATCCGACGCGATCCTCGGAGTTGTGGAGGCAACCCCATCTCATCCCTTCCATCTTCACCTGGAACAATGAAAAGACTTGTACAGAAGGAGTTCTCGACCAACACTTTTGGTCATCATGAAAGATTGCCTCAAGCATCAAATGCATAACCATCAATTAATACAACAATTTGTCTCTACAAATGATGTTTGCTTCTTTGTTACTGGGGTTCCCAAGCATGGGATTGAGGCCCATGGCAGGGAGAGGAGTAACCCTGGGATGGATCTTTTCCTTCCCCTGTTAGTGGCAAACATCTGAGCACTTAGCAGAATGTACTGCATAGCATGACAGGTCTGCCAGTGTGGTTAACTTACTCTACCCTCCTTCCCATGCCCCTGCCAATGTGATCCACTTGTGTGAGTCTGACAAGGCCATGCAGGTCTGGAGGTTGTCTTCTAACCCAGAGACCCTGTACAGAGCCAAGGCACTCCACAGGGCACTCCCGTACTAGGTGTATAGACTCATCATGTTTCTCTCTGCAGAATCTACAGATCTGCTCAGAGACATTACCAACTATACAATGGTGATAGTTGAGGTAGTTATGTCCCACGAGGGCCTGAAGTACAATACTAAGGGTAGGACAATCCACGTGAGCTGCAGCATCACCTATGCTGCAGGGTATGTCCAGCCAGTACTGTTTGACAGCAGGTGGTAAGGTGTTTCCATCTCACCCTCCACCTGTTGTGAAAGAGGCCACTGATGGATCTCTTTCCAATTGCGAGACCATCCCCCAAGTTCACCGGTTCTAGGAGTTTTCTACTCCAGAAGAGATGACCCCTGAGATGACCATGACCAATGCCATCCCAGCTGCTCTGGTTCCTGCCCCAGATCCTGAATGCTGCCTGAACTGCCACACACTGAGTAAACAGATCAACCAGTGTAATACCCAGAACAGCTGGTCTGGAGGCCAGCTGTGGGAGTAGAGCAACATACATGAGCCATAGTCAGGAGACCCAGCCTTTGTGCTCTATCAAGATTTTTCTCATTGTTTACAGCTTTGCTCACCCAGACTATAGCCCCGTATGTGATCTTAGGTACAATGATGTCAGTAAGGACCCATCTTGTCAGAAATGGGCTGGGTCCCCACAGCTGAACTACAGAGGTCTTGAAACAATACTGGAGTCTAGTAGCCTTTCTTGTTTTATTCTTGATATGTGGACCAAAGTCATGCACAATACCCAGGTATTTCACAGTATCAGAGTATACCAGGTCCCTTGTCCCCATGTGGAGACATGGGAAACCAGAAATCTTTAATCTTTTACGAGTAAAGATGACCACCTCAGTCTTGTCAGCCCCAAACTTGAGGCCACTTTCCCTCCCAAACTCCAATGCCCTGGAAACTGCCTCCTGCCCTCATTCTATGAGGGTACATACACACTTGCCTCCAAAAGTATTTGAACACCCGTCAGAGGGACGAAAATATTGAAATGTCATGCGTTTTTGGAAGCATTTTCAAATTTTTTTGACCACTCGAGGGGAACCATCCCCTCCAGACATCCCCAGTGGCTCTGCCACTGTGGTTCTGCCACTGTGGCTCTGCCACTGTGGCTCTGCCACTGTGACAGAAAGTCCCTTTTTGGGGGTGTGCACAAGTATTCAGATACATTTTCCTGCTGCTGTAACTTCCTTAATATTGCAGCTACTTGAACTGTATTTACATCATTGGAAAGCTTGAAGTCTCTGCAGTTGAACTTATTTCATTCATTTTCAGAGAAATTGCATATAAAAGGCAGCACTGGCCATTTTGTCAATGCAGTTAACTTGTCTACTGTTCTAAATAGAATCATGCAAAGCTCCATTAATATTGAAGCTGCACATACCATACTTACATCATTGGAAAGCTTGAAGACTTGGCAGTTGAACTTCTCATGTTACTTTGGATGAAATTGGATATTGAAGGCAGCACTGACAATTAACCAAAAAAAATTACTACATACGCTCACTTCTCCACTACAGAGCTGGTGTTCAAATACTTTTGGGGGCAAGTGCATATGTCGGGGCCTCCCAGAACAATGGCCACGTCGTCAGCAAAGCCTTTTTGATGTGAACTGGTCTGGAGTTGAATTTATCCAGGAGACTGTTGAATGTCAGATTCCAGACCAGGGGGACAGAATGCCCCCCTGAGGTGTACCCATGTCAGTGACCTAACTGCAGAGATCCCCTTTATTTCAACCATTACTGATCAGAAGCAAAGTAGTGCAAGTACCACCTCATTATCTGAGGGGCCAGGTGTTTAGCCTGAATGCCCCAGATGCTAGCATTCACACTCAAGTTGCCAAGGGCACCCTTAATGCCTCGGAAAATTCCCAGAGCATACTAGTCACAAAGAATCAAACTCTCGATTTCATCCAATGTATCCGAAAGTACTGAATTGCAGCTGGATCCCTTATGGAAAGCATGTTGATTTATATTCAGCCTACTGTGTATATCATACACACTTTCCAAGTGGTTTGGCACCACCCTTTTGAGGGACTTGAAGACAAAGGACATTACGGTGATGGGACAAAAAGACTTCTTCACCTTAGCATTTTATCATTTAACTTAAATAGATATAAGACCTTTCATCTGTATCTACATGGACAGGAAGAAGGTAGGGGTTATCCCCTTTAACCATTGCCACGTACGACTATGGTGCCCTGGCATATGGCCCCCAGGCCACCTCTGTCATCGATGGCCTGGGGGACAGGAGGAACTTTCTGACCCGAGGTCCGTCCTTGCCCTCTGGGACCGTACTTACCCCTAACCAATGCCCCTCCAGGTGAAGGACCAACCAAGCCCAGAGACTGATTCATCATTAGCACTTAATATTCTTAAATTTTTGACTTCCCTTAAACACAAGGTGAAAACGATGGTGTTTATGCGTCAGCGTCAGGGTTGCCACCACCGTCCTAAATGATGATTGAAAGACATCCGGATGATCGTTATCCTCGGATGATTTTGTGAAGCTTATCTGACCAACGATTAAATGACTATCATTTGAGTCTAATGACATTCTCTCATGACTATTTGGAAAGTTATTTTTTGATCCTTAAACAATTGGGAAGAATGATCTTTCAAGGAACAGAAAACACTCTTTTTGAAATCTTCCAACCACCTTTAAATAATCATTGCTGCTCACGTCATCTCTACATCATCAATGGACAGACAAAAAAGTAACACCTTTGACTCTTCTTTGATTACTCATTGATGGTTGACGATAATCAAAAAGCCTCTCCAAAACAATGAAATGTTGGTCGAGTTCTGGGAAGCACCTTCCTCGAGGCTGCGTACGAAGAGTTAGAAGTGGCTGAAGGCCCATAGGAGGGCCTTCTGGACCACAGACAAGTGACCGCCTCCCAGCTTCCCCGACTGAAACCCGTGTGACTTCAGCGTCTAGACGCAAAGTCGAGAGAGCAGCTTCCAAATAGTGCTTGGCATCCACGAAGTCTTTGGAGGCCGCCATCAGGTCTGCGTGAAACAACTTGTCCCAGGACTATGGGGGCAAGGAGTGGAAGTCCTTCAGGAAGAGGCTGTTGCTGTTGGCTGTGCGGCAAGCCGAAGGCGGTCATAGCGAGCAGAGACGTCTGGAATGAAGTTACGATGCTTAAATTTTCAAATTTTCTCTCTCCTCCTGCTGTTGTCGTGCCCTCGGGCAGCAGGAACTTCCTGTTCGTGGGACGCTACTGTGCCAAACACAGGCAAAGAACTATTGTCATCCCAGCAGACTCATTTGCATCGTAGTCCACGCGCGAGTTCTCGACGTTCTCACAGCACCTGGGGACTCTTGCCTCGCCCTAGTGGATTTTGTCTTCCCGCCAGCCGCGGACGCACCAGACATGCGTCCTTGAAAGTCAGGGTACCGAGGCACTCGTCGAAAGTGAAGACCCGAGTCTTCGGGTGAGAAGTCTGTGCTCAACTCCGACCCAACAGACATGGGCAGGCCAGAAGATGCAGCAACTTCGGCAGCTTCTGCTGCTCCGTCAAGCTTCGTCGTTCAGCTTTGCTCTCTCTGTTCCTGGATCGCTCAAATCATTGGGATTGGCCTTGAAATCATGCTTGCCCAGCCTTTTAGTCATCTCCTCGGCTTCGGCTTGAACAAAAGACCCACTCAATGGTGCATTTTTCTCGCATCCGGAAGAGCCGCTGGATGATTGCCGATTCCACTTCTGGAGCCTTGCCTGACCTCGCCTTCTGCGATTGTTTTCCAAAGCCGGTGCGACCTTAAATCTCGTCTTTCCCTTTAAGAAGCTTTCGTCATCGTTGACCTTGGGATTCCTAACTTTTCCGCTGCTTTTGTTGTCGCTGTCCCGGGAGAAAGGGATTTGTATATTTGCGGAGGATTCTGCTGGTTAGAGATTGAGAAGGACTTCCATGAGTGACTTCTAAACTTTTGGCTCGTGAGCTTCAAAACTTCCAGGTCATGATGGGCTTCAAAACTTCTACGTCATGAACTTCTAAACATCTGGCTCGTGAGCTTCTAAACTTCTGGCTCGTG
>JAAUXU010180867.1_pt1 | contig 16704 bp, 8 predicted proteins | sample 7278151 | NCBI WGS metagenome assembly JAAUXU01 (sample SAMN14350113, study PRJNA611818) | marine sediment metagenome | isolation source: surface marine sediment (1.8m) | place: French Polynesia: Moorea | collected 2018-08 | reverse complement strand
CCATTTTGATGGTACAGTGCTCAAACTGAGACCAACTGGAGGGAGTGGCACACCAAAGAGGCTGAAAATTTGGCTTTTTCAGGGGGCAAACATTGATGAAATGGACTGAAATTTTCATGGAACAATCCCAGCCCCCTGGCCCATTATTTCCACCGGGTGTCACTCCCTGGGTCATCTGGCACCATGCGCTACCATGCAAAACCCTGTGATCCAAGCCAAAGGTTGCTGGGTTCCTTGAGGGGGTGAAAAAAGTGTGACAGGGTGTGAGAAGGTGACTTTTCGACAAGTAAACAAAATGCATCAACAACAGTGAGCAAGTCTCAGCCTCATCCTCTCGATAGTTTTGATGACTGCCATCTGGTCTGCAAAGCTCTGGACTGCCTTCTATTGCTACTGCTTGATAGCAAGAGAATATTGTACCCCTGAGGACAATCTGGTGTGCATTCTCTTTAAGCCTTGTGTCCTTTAGTCTTGATTTCAATACATGATAAAAAAAAGTGAGATTTGCTGACTTCTCCATCACTGTCAAGCACACTTTGAATGACCCTCCTCCTCCACGCAAACCCAGCTTGAGATGATAATCTTGCATTCCTCGTCTTTGGCAAATGAGTTCCACCAAGTGCTTCACCTTGGTACACAGGACAGCATGGCGCACCAACTTCTTGGGCTCTCTGTCTGCAGATGTGGCATCAAAAGCCAGCTCTTTCACCTCAAAGAACTTATTCAAGGCCTTTCCTTCTCCAGTGAGAGCAGATTCAAAGTTCTGTGTTATAATATTGTTCCCAAGGTTGGCTCGCATCATACATCTATTTGCAGCCTGTCTGGTCTTGGCATCACTCAGACCCAAGCTGTACTTCAGGGATAGCATGGCTTCATGACTCAGCTGGTCAAAAGAGAGTGGCTGGCGAGCTTTTGGAGTGGCTGCAGACAGCATCATTGGGCGGCCATCTGGTGAGGTGAGACAGATGTTGCCCATCTTCTCCTTTAGGATGTCAGTAGCAATCTGCTCCTCTGTGCGAGGTGAGTATGATTTTTCAATGTTGTCCATCAACTTCTTTTTTCCACCCAGATGCCTTGTCTTTGGCAGGATTAGTTCATGGCAATAAGAGCATGTCAGTGTCGGAGTGGCAACAGCTTGATCAGACAGTGGAGTGATTTTAGGCCTTCCTTTTGGCGGATCATAAGGTTTTGAGTGGGGGTGGAAATGGGCTGCCCATTCTTCTTGAACACAGGGTCAGTCTTGCAGTACCAACAAAGGGTGTACCCTCATTCTGGCGAGTTGTGGGGGGTCTGTTCCTCATGTCCTTGACAAGCATATCATAGTTCACTTTGGGAAGCAGTTGTGAAGCTGTGGAAACAGTGTCCTTTTGGGCCGACAGGATTGACCAACACCCACCACAGGCAGTCCTCATGGTGGGGGAATTCAGGGAACATTTGAGAAGTTAGTTGCTGCTTCTGATACAGAGTAATCTTTCGGTTTGTCTTGCGAAAAGCAGAAGACGCAGATGGCCTCACGGTTCTGGTCGGGCGCGCGTTTTGGAGCCATAGTTGTTCAACTTGCACCAAAACTTGCACGAAAAATTGACTCACTGGCTTCCCACAAAAAAAGTCAATGCCTTCCCTTTTTTGTTCTTCTTGACTAGTCAAGCCTCCCTTTTTTGTACTTCCTGACTAGTCAAGTAATACAAAAATGGAAGACATTTCAAGCCGGTATCTTATTATGTATTCACCAAACTTTTATTTTGCTTTAAAAATAGGTTATCGCTATCATAACTCAACAGCACCCGAACTCCTGAAGAAACCAATGTCAGTTCCTCATCAGCGTAGCCAGTTTCAATGTTCGGCTTCAGGTGGATCTATTCTTCACTAGTGCCTCTGGATGGTGATTGTGTGAATCATGACGACTTCAGAAAAAGGGGTGCCTCTTATAAGTAAGTGCCTCTGGCTTTCACAGATGCAGGTGTACATCCTGTGGTGTCTGTGCCTAGGTGTTCATCCGGTATCATCTGTGATTCGGGGTTTATGTCACCGATACAGTTCTTTTTCACACCCCTGTCTGAGTATGTCTGTCCGCGGCTGCTTTTTGCGGCTGCTTTTGCGTCTTTTGCACAGTGCTGTTTGTGTGGTTAGGTTCGTCTGTGTGCGTCTAGATCCTGCGCAGCCAATGCCCGTGGCGAGTTCCCAGCTTTACTCACAAGAGGGCAGTTGCCTTGAGGTCATAGTTTCAGTCATATGTGTCAATGCAGAAAATTCCGGACTCAAGTGGACAAAAAGTCGGCTGTCAGTCTAGAGACAGAACAACGATGCATGTTACTCTCAAGTGTCTGCCTCAGACTATAAAACGTTGCATAATTAACCGGAGGAGGTGGAAAGAGATAAAGACTGATGATGAAAGCAGTGGGAGTGACCAGGGTTGCCAGGTACTAGAAACGCGTCGACGCCACATGAGGTTTAGAATGAAGCCGGAAAAAGCCAACCTGCAATAAAGAAGCCCAAAAGTAGGCCGAACAAAGGGGTGCAAGATTGGAGTAGTGAAGAGGCTTATGATTACATTCCACAATTCAGAACTAGGACTTTTCATGTCTCCTCATCAGTTTCATAGTCCAATTCACATTCACTGATTTCATTATCAGTGTCTGACTCAATTTCCCCATCCAACGCATCTCCATCGTTCTGGTTCTGGTATTTTCTTCTTACTTCTTTTCATCAGCACGCACATTTCGTCGTCTTCATGACTCCTCTTATGTGTCATCTTGGCACTGCAAGTATCCAGGAGCTCCTTGAATGGCACAGACATGTGGCAGCAGTCACCTCCCTTGCGTCCAAGGTGAGTCTTGACTCTGATCAGGGCATCTAGGGTTTTGGTGGTCATTTTGTTCCTGCATTTGTTTTTGGTCACAACTGAGAATATCCTCTCACATGGAGCATTGGCTGCAGGCATGGTGAGGATTGCTAGTACGTAGCTGGCAAGCTTCTGGAAAGCTGGCCTTCCAGAGGTGGTCTTGTATGAATAAATGCCATCCCCAGAACTTCTCCATGTCTGATGGAATTCCATCAGTGAACGATTTCTCTCTCCAGTTAATGAAGGGAAGTTCTCTGTACTGTGACTCAACTTCCTCTTTGTCTTGGCCCCCTGATCTTGATTAGGGGACGTGAGCTAAAGGGCACTCTCGTGGCTTGGTTCAATACCTTCTTTGGCTGCAGTCCTGTGAAGTTCCTAAACAATGCCAGGTTCTCAGGGACTCGCTTCTCTAGCTGGGCCACACTCTCCTTCAGGAGGATCAGGCAGCACTTCTGAACTTCAACAATGCCCTTCTGGGCAGCTGCCTTGTCCTTGCATTTCATGAGGAAGGTGGATGTCTCGTCAGCAAACTCAGTCCCAAAGTCAACAAAGCTGAGGGTTTTGGGTTTTCCACCTGGATCCATGTAACGAGAGCAAACGGACTTTAGGAGCAGCTCTAGCAAGGACACCACCTCCTCACCATCAATGAGAAGGGAAAACTTAACCCCTATCAGTCTCTTAGCCAGCTGCTCCTGGAAGAAAGGTGAGATGAGATTGGTGCTGATACCAGTGCACTTTGTCCTCCCCAACTGCACTTAGGCTGATGAACTTCCTGTTCTGAATCGAGGAGAGATGGCCAATCTTGTGACTGCTGCTGTGGCAGGCTCGCACTGGGGCCAACATGATCTCAGCTACCTTGACGTCATCAGCCACCTTCAGCCTCTTTGGCTGGAAGGTTAGGACATGGTTCTATGAAAGCAAAAATATAACATCACTTCAAAAAATCAAGAAGCTCTTTCATCTTTGTCCCTCACCTGGTTTAAGTCACACTCGTACTTCCGCTGCTTTTTCGTATTGGCATGGTTCTGCAAATTCGAGAGTCGTGGCTGGAATGATGTCCTGCAGAGAGTGCAGTAGGCATTGTCTCGCTTGTTGGAGTCCTCTTTGAGCCACTTGAAGTTGTCCTTCCATGACTTGTGGTATCGTCTGTTCCTGTTGTAGGCAGGGTTGTGGATTTGAGGAAGAGACATTTTTGGTTTCTCTTGTTCCACTCTTCTCTTGTTTCTCTCGCCATTGAAGATGAACCGCATCTGGCGAAACATGAACACCTATTGTGCTTTTGCCCTTCACTTGTTCAGCCCAGTTGCTGGCTTAAGCAGTCTTCTAACCGTCTTGGAGACACTTCTGATGCGCCCGATGCTGATTGCTGAGCAAAGGCAGTTCCCAAAACCTCAAACCAAGCCAGATTATGGAATACTTTCTGGCTCTTTTGAGAGATTTTCATGTGTCACTCATGTGACAATACAGCCAGTTAAAGCCAGATTTTTGCCTGGCTTTGCGAGATTTTAAGGTAAATCTGATAATGCATAAAAAGCCAGAGAAATGAAATCTGGCATTAAAAAAGCCAGATTGGCAACCCTGACTCTTGTAATGCTGATGAATTACTTATATACCCACAGCTGGGCAAGAAGCACTTTACCCCCGATTTTGGATTCTGCTGCTGGAGGGCATTGACGACACGAAGGGCAGAGGTTTGGGGGTTTGGTGGGGGGCACCCGAGGGTCATCAAGGCCCAAGAGTGGCAGAATCCAGAGAGGGCATGAAGGCCTTGCCCAGCTGTCTGTTTGTAGTTGAATGCCCATTTTCTAGTTGAGAGCCTGTTTTTATTTACCGTGCGCTTGTCATGTTGGAGTGATGGGAGTATTTGCCGGTATCGGCATCTGTAAAGTACGCAGCTCCTTTTTAAGTCGTCGCAGCGTGTGGTAAAGTAGCAGCTGCAGTTGGAAGACCTAGCAAAGCTCTATTTGACTGGTCAAAGCTGGTCAATAAATGTCGTGCGATTTGAAGCTTTTTACGGTTTTTCTGACGTGATGTCTACAGACATTGAGCAAAAATGTCGTTGTGAGACATGTCTCAGTAGTTAGAGTCGAGGGACAGAGTAACAAAAAGTGTTGTTTAGTTCTCCCCCCTCAGTGGTGTCACACACTTTGATTGGTAGAAACAGAATCTAGAGCCTCGGCGTGTGGTTGCCGGTTGACATTGGTGAATGTGACAATTCAGTGAGTGCTTTAATGATGTATTGCTAATGTGCACGCTTGAACGGATACGCGGGGCCAAATGAGATCCAGCACATGCACGTCCGTCTGTCGTTAGTCCGCGTAGTGGCTTCAATGCATGAAATTTGAAGTCACTGCGTGAATTACGCGCAAACAGTGCAGAAGGATCATGCATTGAACGATAAAGCACTGTATTGGTGGAAGGAAGCTGCTTTCACGCTCATAGGATTGCTCTGAACTGATCCCAAAGACTTGACTCCCTTTGATCCCCTGGCATCTTCTGTTCTAATGCGTGCGATACTTTTCGTGAGTTCGACACATTCGAGTGGTGACCGCTGATGCGAGTCAGCGACAGATGGTCGGGACACAACTGCGGACGCTGGATGTAGGAGGAACCTTGAAATGTTGAAAGGGGAAAGGGAAGAGCAGACCAGAGCACAGGGTTCAATGACCAAGCTGGGACATCTGTCCAGGAAGACCTTGGAGCAGGTGGAACAATGCAATTCTGATTGCACTTTGCTTACGTGACCGGAGAAAAAAGTTGTGGCTTCAAGACGACTCTGATGATGTGACTTCCACATGTCCAATAATCGCTGTTTCCCGAGGAAATCTCATAGCAAACTCCGTCATCACTTAGAATTCTCTTACTGCCAGGAAGTCTAATGAGTTAATCGCAAAAGTACTGATGGAAAGCCAGTCTATTGTATTCCAAGCCATACCAGGAAATGACATATTTTTTCAAAGAAATCACTTTCTTCCTCACGCTCTTACATCGATCTAAGTTGATTTCTTCTTCACTGAATGTCTCTCTCCAGCCATCAGCCCAGGCTGCCCCAGTGTGTGAAGCTCCCAAGGTTCCGATCCTCACCCAACCACTGAGCTTTCCACAACCCCAACAGCAAAGTGTGCTGAACTTTTCTCCAACCAGATTGTTTCGATTTGTTCGTGAAAACTAGTTCTTTTTTTACATCGACCCGACTGACTTGGCAGCTGTGAGAAAAATTAAAAAAAAAAACCCACTGGGACTCCGCATATTTGTCCGAAAAGAAACTCGTCCGAGTCCTTTTCGTGCGTGTAACGATGCCTTGTGAACGCACGTAGACTTTTTGCCTAATGATCGAAGCAACTTTTCAGGCTAAAAAAGTGTGCTTATGTGTTAAGCACGTATGATTAATGTGAGCAGAGCCTTTGCTGTTGACGAGTAAGTGCGCGCATCTGTACGCGCTTGGGTGGCTAAAGTGTTCGCACTGACAATGACTTGGAACACTTCCTGCACTAGGAATTTTGTGGAAAAGGCCTTGGGCACATGTTACACATGTACGTCACTCCGGCACCACCTCCGCGTGGAGCCGATGATGGCGGAACTCATGACTCCGTCAGCGCTGAGCAGCACTGTCTGTACGGATATGCACAGCAGCTTAATGAGTCAACATGTTTTTCACCAAAAGTTCGAATTAGTGTAGAAATCGCTGTTTATGGCACACAAAAACCCTGTGCAGAGACGCATGTTAAAGCACAATGAACGTCTGCTTCTGGCGTTGGCGGCCTCATTTGGCAATAATGGGCTTTTGCAGCATGGCCTCCATTCTCACACTAGTATGACTCTCTGGCTTGGTCCTCTGGCTTGACTACGCCGAATTTGGACAGCCACTTGTCATACCCCAAGCTGACGTCCAACGACTTTGCCTGCGTCTCCACGACGTCGCCTCTGCTCTCCAACATCTTCAGATACACTGGCAAGTTCTGGCTGTGTTGCCTGTGTCGAATGAACTCTTCGAAGGTTCTGGTCTGGTCTGGCTCCTCCTTTTTTATCAAAGAAATCTGTGGTGTAGCAAAAGGATTCTTCAGCTCCGGCAAAGAGACAGCACCTACGGGCCTGCTCCTGACCACGCCTCTGGTATGCCTGATGACCTTGCTCCAATCCCTGAAGTCTCTGACATCCCAGTTCAGTGGCTTGGCCACTTGCTCCAGGTCAGAAATGAGGTCACGGTTGATAGGGAAATATTCTGGGGAGAATTTACGTTGCTCCTGACTGGGCTGCGAATCAGTTGCGTGAAAGTTGTTGTAACCATTGGGTCTTGGAACCTTTGATCCTATAGGTCTTCCTGGGGACTTCTTGTCTTGGTGTGGAGCAGTCACGGTCCCCATTAGCTCGCCCATTACTTTGGAGCCCCGGACATTTTGCCAGGGAGCTCCGGTGGCGCTCAAGTAGTCAGTCATTGGCCTGGACACTTGCTGAACAGGCTGTGTAGGTCCTGGCGAGGCATAGTCTTGTCCAACCCCTTGTTCCTCGTCACTGTCATAGTCGTCATAATCTAGGTGGGTCCAGCTTTCCTTCGGACGTTCACGCATGTCTTTTGGAGCAGAGTAGCTGCTCTGATCGTCATATGTGTAAATATGATAAATGTCATCCAGGTGATAATCGTAGCTGTAGTAATCCTCGTAGTCAAAGTCATTGGCTGCTCCAGCAGGAACGACTTCCGGAGAGTCATACTCTTGAGGCGTCCTGATAGTGGCAGCGGCGTTTTCAACCGACATATCACTCACCGTTTGGTCGGTATTACTTATCACATATGAGCCAGGCATTGCAGATGCTGTTGGAGTTGGGCTGGACACTGCACTTGAAGAATATGCGTTTGGGGCTGACATACTTGGTGGAACGGGCTTTTCTTCTGCATCACTGTAAGGATCTTGAGTGGCAACAACTCCATTGATTGAATCAGATCCTTTTGGTATCGTTGCCACTGTCTTGACGTCAATGGAGTATTTTTGAGCGGGTGGAGCAATCATTGGCACCCCGTCCAGGTAGTCTTCCAAAGTTAAGCTGGGGGGTGATCGATCTGGATACTTCTTACGTGGCTTCTTTTTCCTCTTCTTCTTCCGCCTTCTTCTACCTTTTGGCCGCTTCTCTTTCCTGCGTCCTCCGGCGCTTGGTCTTTTTCCTTTGACGGTGTCATTCGAAGAGTTGCCATATTGTGGCTTGAGATAAGGGCGTGCGTGGCTACCCAGGCTGGGCGGTGTCTGCGTTGTAGCTATCTGGGTGACTGTGGAATTGTGCCTTGACACTGCCTGACTTGTTGGCTTTTGTGGTGAACTTGCAGGCGTCGAAAGTGAGGGGATCGCACTTGTGGAGACGTTACAAGAGTTTTCTGAGTTCTGCTCTTGGTCTGACGTCACCGACGCGATTGGTCCCCCATAGAAGCTTAAGGGTGCTGAAGAGTATTCTAGCAAACCAATGGTCTGGGATTGTAGAGAAGGATTTGAAGCGTTTGCAGTGACTGCAGTGGTCTTTGGGGTGTAAGAGGGAAGTGGGACTGCTATTGTGGTGGTAGTAAGGAGAGATGGGGTGCTTCCCGGAGATAACAGAGAAGAAGACGTTGTAGCGAGCAGTGGTGACGTCGTTGTCATGGTCGTGGTGGCAGAAAACCTGACTGCTGAACTCGTAGTTTGAGACGGAGCAACTTTTGCGGTCGAAGAGCTCATGGCCTCGGAAAATTGCTTATCTGAATGGATTGGCAGTCTTTTTTCGTCTTTGGCAGAAGGTTTTTCCGTCCCCTTGGTTGTAGCCATGGGTGCTTGGACAGATTGGGTGTCTTTATTAACTATGACGTTGATGCTGAGGCTGATGGATTGCGCGACATCAGCCTTGACCACGTCTTCTAGGGTGCGGTTGAACGATTGTGAGAAGCTTCCTCCCCTCGTCAGATTCTTCGGCAAAGGCTTAAAGTAGAACGAAACATTCTTCATCTTAGGACTTGAGGAATCGTCTGAAGCCGTAGTTGCTGGTGGGGGGGTTCTTGGTGGAGCAGTAGTCAAAGTCGTCGAGGCCGGTGATGTCGACGTGCGCAAAGAGATTTGAGGCATTCTGGCCAACGGATTGTATAACTGTCCCCTGGGGATGCTTGACATGCTGTCTGTAGAAACGACAGGAGCCTTGGGGATTCCGTAGGCATCTTCTTCGTCAAGTTCCTTTTGAGACGATGCAACGGTGGTGGACGCAACACTTGGCTGAGTTGAAGTACTTGACGACATAGTTGTAGATGTTGTTGCTGCCACCGAGTCGTGCTTTGAGTAAGAAGGGGGTGACTGAGTCCCTTGAGGAGATGGGGTCAGGGAAGTGCCCGCTGAACCTTTGAAGTTGGGATTGGCCACCATAACAATCATCGGGATCAGCTTTAGATTTTCATCTCCCGAAAAATCACTTTGCTCTGCAGAGTCACTCATTGGCGATATTCCAGGATGACTACTCCGACTTGGAGAAGGACTAGAATTTGTTATGCTTTGTTCCTTGGAGGAAAAACGAGTGGCTGGTCTAGGCTTTGAGAGTGGCTTGGTCCTCCCGGACACATGAGTCCCTGAGGTTTCCGTTTGTTCACTACGAGTGACTGAAGTTGGTCTTGTCGGTTTCACGTATGCTGGAGGACTTTGATATGTCGATGGCTCAAAAGAAGCTCTAAGGCTGTTATGGGGCAGCAAATCTTTGGGTCCTCCATAGGCATCAGGTGAGTCCAATGGGATGAGTGCTGGTTCACTGATCCCATCCACTGGCGAGGCTGAGGTGCTCCGCAAGTAGCTGCTAAAGAGACTTTCCAGGGGGAACCTGCTGGACGCTGTGGTTGCTGTGGCCATGACTGAGCCAAGATCGTGGTCGTCTGTCATGACTGGGGCGGCAGGACTTCCATAAGAGTCCTTGTCCTTTTGGGTCATACCCATTGTGAAGATCCGGTAACTGACTGAATTGCCACTGCGGTCTCTATTTTCAGCGTCGTGATGAATCGTATAAGTGTTGCTCGTTGCATCGATCGTGTCTTCCTTCTCACGGCCATCTCTGGCATAAATCAGGCTTTTCTCCACAGGTACAGGTGGAACGTAAGAATAGGACCGTTCAAGGACTGCCGCTGGCAAGGAACTCGCTGAAATCGTATGAGACATGGATGACTGGCTTGAACGTCTTGGCAGCATCACTTGCCTGGGCACATAGAAGGAGGCCTGCCCAACGTGTTTGCTGTACAAGTCCTTGGACTTCTCCGTCTCATCATCACCATCGTCGGACCGCAGGTAGGAGTCTTCTTGACCTTTTCCAAATATCTCTGACACTGACCTGCCCGAGGTCTCGAATAGGACCCTTGGCGTGTTGTCCTTTCTCTTCTTGACCAGCACCATTGGCACATGAGCGATCTTCACCGGCCTCGAAGACAAGATGTCTGCGAAGGATTTAGGGGCGACATACTTGTCGGGAGGTTTCTTCTTGCTCTCGTCGTACTGCCCGTTGAAGAGGTTGCTGAATGCCACGGAGAAGGGACTGGGCGGGGACTCAGCCATGGCGTGTCCTGAAAAGATGACTTGCTACAACGACAATTCTCTCTGTGGCAACTATCACATACCGGGTGTTCAACTGGCAACGAAAATGTTGCTGCAGTATCAAGAGTGTTGCACAGGTGCAACAGGTTGTAAGAAAGGAGTGAATCGGTTGCTCTGCATAAGCCTTTTGGTGGGTAAATTTCCATACAAATGTAGCTCTCAAATGAGACGTCGATGCTCGCAGATTGAAGCAGTGACTGAGATCTCTTGTAAACAATCCATAAGTTAAGCACTTAAGAAACTTCGTACGCTCTTTGCAATCGCCACTTCATAATGATTCTGCTAGTTTCATTTTTTAATGGTGACCCCGCCAATTTGAGGATAAAGGAATTTTTAGATTCATCTCACAAGCGATATTATTCATTGCCAATAGACCAGATATGGTTGATAACACGTCAGTAATCATCCTATTTCTGCTGCCGTCCTCGTCCACTACTCGTCCACTTTGCAAACCATTGCGAATAAACTTGATCTGTGACGAATACACTTCCTCCTGGAATTTGCGCGGTCACCTGTAGTTGCTGTTAAAAAGAACCTTAGCAAGCCCAAAATCAGCAGTCAAAACCTTAACAAAACACATGAAGCCATGTTTCAATTATAGGACTTCGCATGTGTGAAAAAATAAGGTCACTCTTTGCTGCTCAAGTTGACCGAGCTCCAATGCTACACACTTCATATCTGCAGTTGAACTTGAACAAGGTTGGAGTTGCGTAACGCACGCTAATTCTTGCGCCCACTGGACATCTGGTGATCAGCAGCACCTTGATTTTGCAGCTTGTGGAGCCTCGAGGCATACATCAATAGTCGATTTAAAAGATCACATGCGCATTATAAGATACAACAAAAAATCCCATCCCACAACATGGATTTATCTGGAAAGCAAAGCAATTTGGTTGTTCAGACAAAATGTCGGTCAAGGTTCTTCTGCGTCAGTCAGCAAAATGAGCTGAGCGTATTTCTTTCGTTTGAAGCGCTCAAAATCAATGTGTCGCACACATATAAAAAAATATGGCCCCTGATGAAGCCAGAGTGCATATGTGATACTTTACTGCGCTGCTGTGTGACGTCTGGAACAGACTGATTTTTGCATCTGAGAGCCGTGCAAGAGTCTCCAGTGTATAGTAGAGCAAGTCCTCCGGCGCTCCTCGTACCATAGTGAGTGTTGGCCGAGATCACGGCACAGACCACAATGAAGCACGCCATTGACGGCCACTTGTCCACCATCATCGCTCGATCGCTACTGCACACACGTTGGTCGAAGCCACACTCACTCACTCACTCACGCACGCACGCACGCACGCACGCACGCACGCACGCACGCACGCACGCACGCATCTTGACAGCCATACGAGACGATCCAAAATCTGCGTGCGCTCTGGCCAGCGAGAGTGTGTCAAACCGTGGTCGGTGGAGGCTGGCGTGGACTGGCATAACCGAACAGAGGAACACAGCACAAGTGGTGTCAGTTCTTAATTCCCACCAATCACATTTGGCAGTCGCATGCGTTGGGCTGGACGTATTACAGCCATGCAGCTCTGTCCAGTTGCACTGTAAAAGTAGAAATCTTGGAAAAAAGTCTGCTCGGTCTTAAGGACAGATTTGTTTGCCAGCTGGGTATGATTGCCTCAAGCCTTGCCAAGGACAAAGCCAGACCTGTCTGAGGTCCACTGGAAGTGGCTCGTCCCAATGAATGTCCAGTCCCGAAGCCATCCGATCCCTGGGCTACCAAAGTCCAATTCCTCCAGGACACAAATGTCTGACAGAGACTGAAGGCTCAGTGACGCAGCAGCACTGTCAAGCCACTTCTTATGGAGGAATAGGATTGGATGGTTGTACATTGGTCGCATTGTAAAGGTTATGCATAGCTTGACGTAAGTGATGTCATAGCACTAAAGGGATTTCAGCACATCATGGACGTACAGCAATTGCACAACTTATTCTAGGACACCAAAAAGTGAGAAATACCCCTCAGCACTGAAGTGAGTCCGTATTGAATCGGCATCGTTGTCGGCAACCGTGCGATACTACTTCTATCGTGCTAACAGCGTTCAGTTCAACTTTCAGACCCGATATCCTATTCGTACTTGTGTCACTGTCGGTAGTCAGGCGATGACTCCCAGAGCATGACTGGCGAGAGAACAGACGCTATAAGCGGTAGAAGTACAAAAGAGCCTGGATAACCTGGACTGCTGGGGAGTCGACCTTTTGGCATCCGGACCCACCAAGTCCAGGACAAGTGGCATTTTTAAGGCTCTTCTTTTGTTGATGGTCAGCTGTTGGTAAACTTTGACTCCATCAATGTCGTTCTCATCATTCGTTTTGCTGCTCTCTTTTTGTGACACTGACGCTCCAGGGGGGGGGGGGGGGCTTTTTGCTCCAGCGGGGCAACAATTTGCCGGTCAACCGAGCGTGACACTTGAGTGTAGCGCTGAAGTCTCCTGCAACTATGCTGATTTACTCAATCGAACTTTGACTGCCAAAGCCTTCGCTGACTCAGACTTCCTACTTACCAGGACTGCGGTTATCCGGGCTCTACTGTAGCCACATCAAAAGAGTTTCCTAATGTTTTCACCGTTCGCTGACATTGTAATATCACACGCTGAAGCCTTAAGTCGTAAGCTTTTTCCATCGTCACCGCAAAAGATTAACCGTTCAGACGGTCTACCAATGGCTGCGAAATATGCACGTGCGTGTAGTTACAGCAGCGCAGAGACGTTATTTTTCTCACATTACTCAGCATTGAACTTGGAGGAAACAGAACAAAGGTCTTTCTGTTTTATTCCACGCTAGAAATCCTAGTCATTACATGCCTTCCTGTCATTTTGCGTGCTCATTCAAAATTCAGCGTCATCCAGTAACATGTCCAGAAAAACAGTTCAGCAATCACTGCGTCACCAATAGAGGATAAATCTTATAAAAAGACATCTTGCAGTTTCATCGTATTTCACTTTATTATGAGTTCCGACTCTTAATCCATTGACACAAGATGGTACCTGCACAAGCAGTGTGTACTTCTAATAAATGCTGCATCAGCTGTGAATTAGTATTGCTTTGCCTTTCTGCCAGCAAAAAGTACTGTTTGCAACCAACGAGAGGACTCCTTTGAATACTTGCCACCCATTTGGGACGTTCAGATGAAGTTCAAGGTGTGCATGTATGCCTGTGGCCGTATTGATGATGTGTTGTACGCGTGCGTGGAAAGTCCTTAGGTAAAACATTATGCTAAGTTCCCCAGGCTGCTGTTCTTATTCTCGACCACGCAGCCCAACAGAATTCAGCATATTGAAAGAATATTTATTTTCCCGACTTATTTCTCAAATACTCTCCCACTGGCCTTGATGCAGGCTGGTATCCCTCCCGTGAAGGTTTTGCAGTCATTGACAGTGTCTTGACATATTGGTCGATGCTTTGGGGTCATCAATGCTAGTCATCAATGCTGCTGGAGTGTGTGGCGGGTGGGTAAGGCCTTCTTCACAACATGTCCCCAGACATAGAAGTCAAGGGGGATTAACGTTGGGGCTTGATGGTGACCGCAAGTCCTTTGACCAGAATCCCCTTTTCCCCAACTTGTGCTTAACGTAAGGCTGGGCGATACTCGTATCAGTATCAGCGATACTGATACTCACCCTGGATCGTGTATCAACTCAGCAAGTTGAATATCGTATCGTGTATCGGCAAATGCCATCAACTCAAGCTTGCGGACCTCAATCAAAACAAAACAAAATCTGGAAGAAACTTGGAAAACCAGGCCTGCTTCAGTGATGCTTTCGAGCCGTCTTTTTAAGGCTCGAGCTGAGCTGAAGTAAAAAAAATCTGGCTCGTGCTCGCTTGGTCGGCTCATACTTTTATGAGTCAAGCCCAACTCATAATCATCACTAACCTGCTTTGCTTCTCTTCTTCCGCATTTTGACTTCTCAGTGAGTATTGTGGAGGACAAGTTTTTTGACCAAATGCGATATGCAATATGTGTTTTTGTATCGTGTGTCGACTCGTCAAGAAATTTGGAATATTGACCAGCCTTAGCTTAACGTATCCCCGTAAAATGTTGCTGGTGTGTGGAGGGGCACCAACTTGCTGCTAGACATAGCCCCCCCTGGCCATGCGTAGCCTTCAGGATGAGCACCTACTTGTATGTGTTCTTGTTAACAGACTCATTGAACCAGATGGGGGGGGGGGGATAATGCAGTGCCATCTCTTCCCACATGCCTCGGAATCATGACCTTCGTTGGGTGCTTTGAGGCTCAGATGAACCTCTCTTCAGGGGTTTGCGTCCTTTGCAGAGATGGCCTGTCATTGCAGTAATGGTGGTACTTGCCCGCATGAAAGTCCTTAATATCCCTGAAGATGAGCAACAAGCCATTCCCATCACATCAAAGAAAGTCCTTCACTTCTTGCACCTTGTGACATTCTTCTCATGCTGCAATGGTGCCAACATCTGCACCTTGCACTTTGTGAGGTTTTTCAATCTCAGGTCCTTCTTCACTAGTTCACACATGCCAGTCTCAGGCATGCAAGGTCCCTGGGAAGCTTGCAAACAGGTACAAGGGCTTTTGCTGCCACAGCCTCACGCACCTCACTCACTTTGGCTGGAGTTCTGGGGTTGTTCTTGGCCTCCCTCACCTTGGGGAATCCTGGAAGGAGACTCCCCCAGAAGTATTGAACTTCTCCTTGAGAAGTCCTTTGAAGTACTTCTTGGCACAGTGTACACTGTGTTGACATGGACACTGAAAGCCACTGCCAGGTCCATAGACTTGTCCCGTGCTTTATGTCTGAAGAAAATTCTCTGTCAAGCCTCTTCCGTTTTGATCATGTTTTGACTAAAATTGACAAAGTGGTCAAATAGTCCGCAATAAAATGAGGTAGACAGGCTAGATTGATACGTATCTTGCAAGACAACAGAGTCGATCTCACGCACCCTCTGGTAATAGAATTACGTGATCCCCCATGCCCAAGTTATGCCAGATTTTGACCCACAACAACTTTCCGTGGACCCGGTAAATGCCCAAATGATTAGGCATGAGAAAAAGTTTGGAGTCTCATTGTTGTCATTCATGATGCTCCGAACCAGGAGCTCTTTTTTTCATCCACTTGATTGCTTTTTCGACCCTCTCTCAGCTCCAGAACATTTCCTTTTGTATATGGGCTCAAACAGGGCAGCAATGGCCAAGGTCAGTACATCTTCCACAGTGTGAAACCTGTACAGGATTTTCATAAGCAGAGTTTAGGAGAGGGCCCTGCTAAACTCATATTCTTGAAAGTCTTTTTCTGCAGCTTCTCGGCATACCAAGCCATGAGGTTCTTGGTCCGGGTCATGAGGAGTGAGCTCTGTGGTAGTCTCATACTGGGATTGGAGGGAGGAGGTAGCCATCCTGACAATCTCCAAACCTTGTTCTACACTGCTCCTGTGGAACAGGATCACGACTTGGTTCTGCTGGGGACCCTGGTCCAGCATTAAGGATGTTGAGTTCCACCGGGTGTGGACTTCTTGGACGAGACTCCTCTTCTTGTCCCACTAAACATGCTCCTGAAGCATGCTGCACTTGCAGAGGACAATTGACACCCACTGATGCTGAAGGCAACCAAGCAGTTGCCATCGTAAATGTTTCATATGCACCACCTCGTAAGTCATTTCTGCAGGAAAAAACTGAGTGTATATGGTGTAATGAACATTTCTGAGTAGAAATTTCACTTCGAATGAGATCTTCAGACTGTGACACCTAACTTTGATTACATGAGTTCACAGTTTTGAGTGCTCATAGTGACGCTACAGTACTCAAACTGGATGACCCAAGGATTAGCCCATGCCGGTACTGGCTGATTTTCACACTTTTTGGCCCAATTTTTAGGGAAACAGTGCAGAAATTTTGTGGGGTGCTTCTCCCCCCCCCCCCCGTCCAACAGGTGGGCACCACCTGAAGCCCCTCAGTTCTGCAACCAATGACAGTAACCCTTATGGTCCTCGAAACTTTTTCTTAGTTTAGTTACTGTTTCTTATTGAGGTTGCAAGTTCCTTTTGTTATCTTTCCGTTATAATAAACTGTTGCTTTGCCCGCTCTGGTCGCTACTCAGGGTCCGTGATGATGTTGTTGTTCCGTCTGATGGGCTGCTTCTCCACTCCGAGTTGGTAGTCCGCTTCTCAGTCTTCATGTCTTCCTGCCCTTTCAGATTCCTGCCCCGTGCTCTTTCCGTTTACTAGTCAGGACTTACAGTCCTTGGCGTAAAGATTAGCCATGGGCATGACTACACCTCATGCGCTACACTGGGACATTTTCAGTAGGGATTTTG
>JAAUXU010011653.1_pt1 | contig 16716 bp, 11 predicted proteins | sample 7278151 | NCBI WGS metagenome assembly JAAUXU01 (sample SAMN14350113, study PRJNA611818) | marine sediment metagenome | isolation source: surface marine sediment (1.8m) | place: French Polynesia: Moorea | collected 2018-08 | reverse complement strand
CCTCCTCTGGAATCAGTGCACTTTGTTCAGTCCGGTCGTCTAAGCAGTCTGTGATAAGGTCACGTCGTCATCGGGTCTCTGATTGTTTTCAAAGCAATGAAGCACCACATGTAACTTCGAATGAATTAGGTGCAAAGTCTTACTCTCTCGTCATGGTTGCAACTGCGCTGTTGCTCAATAGAGCGTCTTACATAACCCGCGTTATCTATGTCATGTCTCTCAAGCGCTGATCCGGCGTGGTGACGGCTTCAAAAAGGACCGCGAGACTTTTGTCAACAGAGATTATTTTTTTTCTTTTTTACAAAGAATCAGTGTTCTCCTCATGCAAATTTCACTGGTGCTCGAGTCACTTCTGTAGAAGGAACGAGTGAAAAAAAGGCTCATGAGAGGATCACAGTTAAATATGATGAGTGCTTGTTATTCATCAAATATGTGATTTTCTTCGACTACTCGACTTTGTTCACATTCCATGACAAAACAGTCATACCCCCCACCCCTTTGTCATGTCAGTTAAAAGTTTTAGAAAAGACTTTTTCTACCATGGAACTTCGATTGTGCACCTTTTGTACATATATTTTTGTCTGCATTCCTCTCTTTTTTGAAACATTATAATGTAAGCAAAGTGACACCATTGTGTATAGAGTTTCCAGCGAGTCGCTGTCCCCCAAATCAAATTACCCACAAAAATCCTGACAAAAAGATCCAAACAAAAATTTCAAAGTAACTTAAATTTTCTGCAGGTAATTTGGTGACTCTGAGCGGAGATTGATGACTTTAACTGACAAAAGTGTTTCCATATTAAATTAAGCATAAAAAAAATTGGGACCGGGAAAGCTCCGGAAGGGACCGAGTGTAACCGGATTGTGACTGCTACTGGTATAATTATAACCGGAGGCTACTGTATTAAGTTTAGGGATTTCAAGTCGCCCGTTCACTGACGCTTTGAGTCGATGAGTTGCAGAAAAGTGGTGCAGGTGAGGCAAAAGTAATGCACGAGTTCTAACCTTTCTTGCTTCTTTTCCAGCTTCATCGAAGCTGATCGCGTCTCGGGCTTCTGGACGCTCATGTTCGTGCTGTCCAAGGTGCCAGAACTGGGGGATACAATCTTCATAGTCCTCAGGAAGCAGCCGCTCATCTTCCTCCACTGGTGAGACAACGATGGTATTTTTCTTGTCTGGTTGAGTTCCTGCTGAGGGTGCGTTTACACTGGCGTGAATCGAGCAACCGTACGATTGTTCAGCGGGCAGGAACCAAAATCTCGTATTGGAGGAAAAGTGTGACTGGTGGAGTCTGATTGTTTGGCATTTGGCATAGCTCAATGCAGAATGGCATGTAGAACTGTTGAAAACACTGTCATTGGGAGGGGAGAGGGTTCAACACCGATACCTAAACTGATTAGTTCAATCGGCTTTGAACAGCAAACGAAGATAACAAATTATCTTTGACAAGATGATAAATATGCGTTGTTAAATAATGTTCTTTAAAAAGAACAAAAAATAAGGAAAGTTTTTCTCATGATTCAAGATTCAGTGAAGCAAGTTTCACTGATTCTTGAGTGAGCCTTGATCACTTTGTTTCACGAAGTGAGAAAAAGTGTTACAAGGCTCAAGAGAGAGTCAGAGTTAAATTTGCGAGTGAGAAAAACTCCTCTTTTGTCGAACATGTAAATTTCTTTAACTGATCAACTTTTTAATCACAATGACCAAGTCTGTGAAGCAGCAGGAACACACTGTGGTCCACATTCAGTCAGGTGGTAATGTCAATATTTCCTGGGCAAATTGACCGTACAGAGAAGAATACCGGTAATTTCAGTTTTGAAGCGTGAACTTGGCGTTTTTACATGATTTTCAGTGAAAAAAGGCGATCAGTGAAAGAAACAAGGTTGAAGTTCTGCAACGAGGCACAAGTGAGAGGAATTGGAGAGCACAGGAATTGGAGATATTCTCCTTGCAGAACTTTAACATATTCATGGTGCACCAATGAGAGAAGATGAATCTGAACGATAACTTGTCTGTCTGAGAACTTCGGCCAGTACGGAAAGTGGGGTTAAATCTCTGTGCCTCCATTAAGTCCATGCAGTCACCTGCAGAAACAGCAGTGACTGCAGCAAGGGCAGCAACTAGTGCGAGGACGACAACTACAACGACATCAGAACTCCCAAGGTTCCTTAGATGTTTAATGAAGACTTTGGAAGGGCAAAGAGCTGGGCCTCTGGCATGAAGGGGTTTTTCGCCTCACAACTTTGCTCTTGCACATATACAGTGCTAGGCGTCAATAATGTCTCTTCGTATGTATCGATATCATACGCTGACTGGGGATGGTTCTCAATGGAATATCAACATGTAACTGCTTGTTCAGATACTGTGACGCAACTTTTAGTGCACAAGTTCACAGGTATTAATGTTTGTTAAGGCACTAGAGCACTTTAAGTGTGATGAGTTGACAAGAGCACTGTGCCGGTTGCTACCAAAATTTGATGTTCTTGACCAGTATATGAAAGTGAAAGTGGTTGAAATTATCTGTGGATGTCGCCACTAACCCTCCAGTGCCACATGCCAAAGACGGCGCCCTCTGACCCGTCCTTGGGCATGCTACAGGCCAAAAACACCTCGTTCGTGCACAAGATACTCGACAGCAGCAGTTGCAGTGACAGGCGACACAGGTGGACAGAGTGTGCTCCTTCTGCTGCCGAGTGTCTGTTGCTCATCGTTTGTCTGCGATCATGCTCTTGTGCACGGACATGATGTTTTGGGCCTGTAGCATGTCCAAGGACAGGTCGGAGGGCGCTGTCTTTGACATGTGGCATGGGAGGGTGGGTGGAAACAACGTCCACAGAAAGTTTAAGCAACTTTGATCAAGGAAAAGTGGTTAAAAAGAATAAAAATTCGGCATCCACTGCAACTGCTCGATAGACAATACGGGCAAGTGTCTCTGCCAAGGATCTGTGCACTGCCTTTGTGTCCTGCAACACCCCTGTGATGAAAGTGGAGTGCCTGGAGGCAGTAAAGGTCTTGGAGAGATATGTAGAGGTCGCAATGCAAAGAAGGAGGATCTTGGAGAGGGTGATGTAAGAAGAAAGTACGGCCATCCCGGACTGCGAAGCCCATGGTCATTGGCAAGACCAATTTTGTAGCTGCGGCTGAGACTACTGAGTGTGCCAGGGCCAAGTGTGCCATTTGTCCTCTTGATGGAGAGCCTAAAGGTTAACTATACCCGATTGACCTGGCAGACACCCAGAGGCCAAGCAGCTGCACAGTTCAACACTTCGTAAGCTCTGCTCAGGCTCTTCAGGCCCTTCCCTAAGGCGCCTTAAGACTTTAACAGGGCTGGCTGCTGCATGCTATTATGCTGACAATTGCCTCAAAAGGCCACATCCAAGGCATGAAAGAGTACAGCAGGGCCATGGTGGTCTATCAGTAGCTGTTTCAGGACAACGATCGGTCAAAATGGGCCGCAACGACCCAAAAGTAGTGATCAGCAGACGGATGTGACGATCAAAATGCCATGCACTAACGCGACTGGCGCAAGCATCGTCTGCTGCCCTGACTTGAACCAGAACTGCTAGCATCAAAGATGTGTTCCAGCAACTGGCAATGGCAGTCACTCAGTTGTTGGAGGGGCTTGTGCTGGGGGTCAGTCATGGTGACATCAACCTCTGACAAGGAATCCCCCCTTTTTATGTCCACTACCCGGACTTGGTGCCCTTTGGGCACTTCATCCAGCTTGATGACCACGCCATGCCTTGAGAAGAAGCTTACTCTTAGAAGCGCATTGCAGTGTGAGATCTACCCTATACGATTTACTTCACCTGGGTGGTCCAGGCGAATGAGCTGAAGCTGCAGCTGGACCCGTCGGAGATTGACCCTCTGTGACTCTTTCACTGAGGGAAAAGGGCAGAGGAATGAGGAGTGCTTTCCTGTGCTAGAGCGGATTTTCATGTGGTCAAAGTTTTAAAAACACAGTTGCGGGTCCAACTGTTGTTGACTCAACCTGAGGATATTAGGTGAACATTACAATTTTCACATAGACCTGGCCGGTTGCTTTCTAGATGCTCCGCTGCAGCATGGTATTCAAATAAAACTGAAGACAAAATGTGTTGAGGTTTATCTTAAAAATCTTGCCTCATGTAGTAGAACTTTAACAGAGAGTCAGTACGGTAGAAGCACAATTTCGCAAGCCTCGCTTTGGTAAGAAGTTTTGATGGAGTATAGAGCTGCGTGTGTTCATTTACCACAGGGGGGAAACTTCTTCAGGATTGGTTAATATATTTCACAAGTTTCTGTCCATAATGTGATAAAACCGTTATTGTTGCTCATAAACTTCACCTTCAGTTTACTGTGATTTTTGGTAAACTTGGCTGGTCTAAGAGGCCGTTACAACATGGGTATTTTCTGTCTCAAGGTGCTTTTCAGTCAGTATCAATTGCACAATTTCTTGTGAAGAAAGACTTCATAGACCTGAGGTGGAGCTTGAGGGCAGATTTGCTTTCTCGAGATGCAGTAATCAAAGTGTCCCCGGACCATCAAGCTCCGTCTCGGGGCAATCAAGTCAGTTGAAAGGGCCGGGGGAATTTGTAGTTTCACTGATTCTTGAATGTCTCTTTGATGTCTATAGACATCTATGACAAGAAGCCGTGGGCTGCACCTTCTATGGTTGGACGCCTCTTCTGCTCTGTTTACAGAATGAGTTAATTATTCTCAAACTATTCAGGGGGATTGAAAAAGTCCAATCAAAATTAGAAAAACTTGGAAAGAAACTTCCTGATAAAATTAATATCTTGCATGACATTTGCATAATGAGGAGTTACCACTACATAATGCATCACTGTAAAGTAGGACTTTTTTGATCCCAGTTAACTAGACCGAGAACTTGTATTTACTATATATATAATACTGTAAGGTTGAGGACACTCCCAATGACGAGGATTGACACGGGCAAAACTAGGTCCTACTTCACAGTAATGCAAGTTTTTTTATTGGTGTGAATTTTTTGCTTTTCTCCGAGACTTTCAGTTGCTCTTAGTGCTGTTGGGCTGAACCAACAGGGCTTCACAGTGGAGGAACAGGAGGACAGCTGAGAAATAATAGGCTCCACAAATAGTTGTTTTCGGTTATTCCATCAAAGGCATTCCTTGGCTCGCTTGGATTTCCTGATTGTTTGCTCAATCGGACTATGAAAACGGTTGTAGGAGCTTCAGCAGGCTTTATACGTTATACTCCAAGTGACGCAGATTTAGCAGTCAAGTAGAAATTTCTCGTCAAGTTTGTTAAAGAATGACCAAACTCGTTGCATGCGAGTGCCAACGGCTCCATTAGCACCGTGTCCTCACTGGTTTTGTACAAGTGCCGTTGGCACTGGGACTAATTGCATTTGGTCGACATCGTGTGTCTCTCGAAGAAGTTACACCCACCGTGAAGCTAAAAGAAGAGATTGGTTGTTTATTCTTCCTGCTACGTTAGCTCACGTCATGTCTTCTGAGCTTGAACTGACTGCAGCAAAGCTAAACGCACGTAAGGCGGCGGAGCCACACTCATTCCGAGTCACCCCGTATAATCAGGGCACATTGACGAGAGATTTCATTTGGCTTCTGTCTTCTCTCTCCCAAAAGAAAAGAATGTCATATTGCTCAGGCTGAAAATTTGTGGAATTCCCTGGAAAGCTGCAACTTTGTACTCATATGAAACAGTGGACAGCTGATGAGTGTTTCTCTGGAGAGGATCAGGATCACGTTGGCCAGCACCGAAACATGACATATTTTCGCTGCTGCAGTGGAACCCGCATAGACGGGACGCTCTCGGGGCCTCACATGTCCGAGGTTGCTCAACTTAGACTCAAATTGTCTAAACTTTCACATTGAGCAGGACTTTCAATGCTTCTCTGTGACGAACTCACTGTAGTTGGAGATAGAACGACAGAATGAGCATTGTTTGTTTTTGCCCACTGACAGTTTTGACTCAACACTTGCTCGGTCATATTGACAAGTGGCAGATCTGCATTCAGGTCCCTTTTCTTCATTGTCAACAATGCAGCACAGATTTTCTCCTGCATTTTGAAGTGACCTCATTTTGTTAATCTAATTTCAATCAAAGCAGCAAAATGGCTCACCATACAAAAAACGTTCCATTTATTGAAGCTTTCATAAAAGTGTATGACTTTTCGTTAAACCGAGTAATACGAATCAGGTACGAGTGTCACTGTACTCTTAAGTGGATCGGACTGGATTAGAGAGCCTACGCAGGCCATCCGCTTATACTGTAAACCCGTTGCTTCTGCCAATCGCAAGAATGTTCATGGATGGGCGTGTTTCTTTTCGTCAGGTATCACCACGTGACTGTGCTGCTTTACTCCTGGTACTCCTTCTCCGAGTACACTGCCGCCGCCAGATGGTTCGTCGTCATGAACTACATCGTCCATTCTGTCATGTACTCATACTACGCCTTCAAGACTCTCAAGTGAGTAACTCGATCAGACAGTTCTATTTCTTTTAAGGCAACTGGCCGCTTTTCACGGCTTGACTATTTATCTTCCCCTCCATCTGACTCCTTTAGGACGATCTGGGTGATTTTCATCTTGCAGGTGCTGTTTAAGCTACCATCGAACGTCTGGACCGTTCCTGAGACATAATTTGCTTATGACAGCTTGCTCATGAATCTACGTGATTTCCAGCTTGCGTTGCTGCTTTTAGGGCAACCAAGATGATCCATAAAGAAAAGATCAGTCTATAGATGTTGCTTGATCTTGATTCCAGATTCCGCGTCCCTCGCTCCATCTCGATGGTGATCACAGGTCTCCAGCTGGTGCAGATGGTGACTGGATGCCTGGTGAACTTCTGGGTGATCCAGATCAAGTCGAGCGGGCTGGAGTGCAATGTCTCCGACCAAAACATCAAATTCTCGCTGCTCATGTACGCCAGCTACTTCGTGCTCTTCGGTCACTTCTTCTACAACGCGTACATGAAGGAGGGCTCTTCGAAGAAGAAAGATTAAATCTGTTAATAGGAAGAACTAATTAAGATTTGCAGCTTAGTGTACGACAGCACAGTGCTAGACAAAAAAGACCCTTCCTGACCTGCTTTACCCCCTTATTCCAAGCCCCTGCCCCCCCCCCCCCCCCCTGCACTGTACAACTTCCTGTCCCACACTGTAAAATTTGCTGAAAAGTGTTTTGGGTAAAGAAGACCCCGTTAGCTTTTTAGCCTATTTTTCCCTCAGTGGAACTTCATAATTATGATAGTCTTATAAATGAATGCCTAGTCAGGACTGTCTAGACAGGCTTTAAACACAAGCCTTTTTATTACACCATCCAACACACAAGTAAGCGAAGAAAGAAAGACGTTAGCAAAACCAGTTCAATGTTCAGGACGAACTGTACATAGCAACGCTGGCCTCAAGTATGTTGTTACCAGGGAATTCTGTTCAGTGTACAGAACACAAGAAGAATTCTCCAGGATGGGTAAAGAGTTAGAAGTTTGAACGCGTAAGTTAGATAAATAGCTGCACAAATACTCTCTCCTTCTATATCTATATTATATATATATGTGTGTGTGTGTGTGTGTGTGGTGGATGGACAAGTTCGAGGCAAATTTATTTTCAATCAGCCCGTTGTGATTTACTTGAAAAAATGCTAATAATAACAAATTTACGCATTGCGATTAAGGTGTCGTCGGTGCCCAAAAATGACGCATCGAGAGGCTGAATTCGCTTCGAGTCGACTGAAGCGGAATTCCTTATTGCAACGAAGCACAATTTGCTTACACGATCCTTGTACGAAATAGATTCAGTCTTGACTGGGTTCAAAATGTGGATTCTTCTTATTTATCATCATTCTGAAGCGGCGCAATAAGTCACGTTAACAGAACTGAAGGCTGAGCTAAGACAGCTAAGCCCAGCTGAAGGTTCAGGCTGCAGTTGGAGAAGCGACTGAGGAGAAGCTGCCGCATCCGCATGCAGCATCCGCGAGTCTTCCTCAAGTCCATCGTCGACCTTGACAAGACCCGGAAGCTGCAGCTGGCTGGAGTCCACGTCGTCGTCGTCGTCATCAGTATGAGCAGCCTCAACACGAGTAGTGTACTCACAGTTTTCACAGCATACTGTGAAAGACATCCACTGTTCTCTGCGGCGTTTGTAGGCAAGATGTAAGACCAGAGTCATCATCTTGTGCTCAAAGTACTCAGCCATGCAAACTCTTTCTCTAGGTCAAGGAGATCTTGCATCAGCGACCTGACAACATCCCTTGGAGCGTTGCTAGCAACGTCTTCCAAGTTCTCCTCTAAAGTTTGTGACTGTTGCTTTGCGGCACAGGGAATGCCAAGTGCCAACTGCCAACCAAGTGGGCCAAACTGGCATATTGACAAACTTTAACTTCCGTCATTCCGGACAATTTCTCTTCAGTTGCTCGAACGCAGGAACTCCTCTGACGCTAATGGACGCCGCTTTGACACAGCATTTGTGCCTCCAATTTGTCAGGCCTGCGAACATGCCAACTATCAGTGGAATCCAAGCAGCAGAAGTGGGTGAAAAAGCTGGCTGCTCTCCCCAAACACATCAGCAGTCAGTGCATGCTGTTAGCTCCATTTCGTGTTTAGTCGAGGCTCTGCAGTGTCACACTCGACGAAACAATGTACAAGAGGCATGAAAAGCAGCATCAGCCAAGATTGCTTCTTCTCCGCCTCCTCCTGAGGCTGTGCCCTGCCCTCCCTCTGCCTCGGAGGCCTCAGGACGAAGCAGTGACTGCATTTCCTGTTAGCACAACACTACTCGACTTATTACTCAGATGAGTTACCAACTTTCTTGCTCTCCCTTTTCTGCAGGAATAAAAGGTGACCTCGAGGGCTGCAGCTCGTTATGGGATCAAGACAGCAACGACTTTCGACGACGGATATCAGTCAGCAGAGCAACGTTGTGGTGTGAAATACACATACACCTGATCCATACGTGAGCACTGCGAGCTCTGTGTGTGGACTGGGACAATCTTTTGGCTGCCAACGAGTATCGTTTTCTGGCTCTCTACGATTCGGATCCGATTTTTGCTCATCTCCTCATCTCCAGGCAAAAGTATCGATCCGGTTGCTGCTGCTGCCCATCTCCCCCCTGTCCCTCCTGCCCTTGCTTCTTCCAGACGGAAAGTATTAAGTAGAGGAAAGCAAGTTTCTCTCTCTCTCTCTCTCTCTCTCTTTCTCTTTCAGGCCATCTCTTCCTCTCTCCCCTCACTCCCGCCACTCCTGGAAAGCACTTCGACCTCGTCCTTAGTCTTCTGATCGCTGCTCAGGCAGCAGCAGAAAATCTTCGCGTGTGCATAAAGAAGCTTATTCACTTTATTGCAGTCGATAAAGGCTGAGAAGCTGTCCTTCAATTCCATCGCTCAAAACGGCACAAGAAGAAGGGCTGGAGAAAGTTTCACCATTTGAGAAGTTGCCCTGCCTGAGGATCGTGTCAGACTTGTACATGACGGACTCAGGGGAGAAGGAGGAACAAGAACAGGACCCTTTCGGACGTTGCTCCGGAAATTGCGCACTGTCAACTCAGGCTTTCACACCAGAGGCTGACTTGAAAAAGATGATTCAAATAGTGGGTAAAACATGCCAGGAAAAATCTCATGTTTGTTGGCAGCCACAACAATCCCGACGACATCTTGAGCGTCAATATAAGGACGGAAGAAAGCATTTCTGATCAGTATTCTTCTCATTAGTCTCACCCGTGCGTGTGCCACCTCCACACACACTAATATACATTTATGTATATACATACATACTTTTACGTATGTGTGTAATACCGGCGTGAAAGATCCAGAAGGCGAGAGAGAGAAGTGAAGAAGGTCTGTGACCAGCTGTGTTCGGCACGATGGCGACTACCGGGACGTCGGTGCCTGAGCTGGAGTCGTTCATGCGCGACTCCGACGCCATTCTGCCCGACGAGGAGTGCCTGCGCGAGCGGAAGTGGTGGGCCTTCCTCCTCTCCTCCATCTTCACCTTCATCGTCGGCGTGCTCAGCGTCGTCGTCGTCAGGGCGTTCGTATCCCTCTTCTGCAGAAGAGACGACGATGAGTACTCACAGGTGCGAACAGTAAGAAGCTTGAAGTTCTGTTTCTGCCACACCCTGTACGTACGCACGGATTCCCCCCCTCCCCAGGCTGAACTCCGGCGACAGGAGGAGGAGGCGAAGAAACTCCGTCTGCAGGGGCAAAACCCGGACGCCGGATCGTCTGACGACGACTTCATGAGCGAGGCCAAGGACTGGGCAGGAGAACTCATCTCAGGACAGACTGGGACAGGGAGAATTCTCGTAAGTAAACTTTAAACGACGCTCATACATTGGCAAATGTCACATAACGTTAGTTGTACTAAGTATCGTGGAACTGAGGGCTCAATAGAACAAACCGGTTGTTAGAATGAGTCGTGAGGTCCCAATTTGCATGTGACAACTGCTCAAATGATCGAGTTCACTTTTTGTACGTGATTAACAGAATAGTTCGATCTATATCCAACTATGATACTTTTAGGACTCTATTAAAAGGTGCTACATCGTGCTCAATAGTATTTTTGTCATACTCTGTGGATGAATGAAAGCGAAGTCAAGATATACAAGGTTGGAATGACCCGGGTTCTTTGGCCTGCCTTGCAATTTCGCTGTGTTTGTCAATCATCTCTATGAAATAACTCTTAAATAACCGGTTCGAGCACGACGTCACAGCTGGAAGGAACCTGTCTCATTGTTGCAAACTTCAAAGTCGTGTCTGAATATAGACACCGTCAAGTCCTCGTCCGTCTGCGAAAACGTCTGGCCAGTCGGCGGCGTCACCTTCGACCGCAAGGAAAAGCTTGCCAAAAAGCCGACTGTTTGTGACAACAATTTCAACAATTTAGCTGCCAATTCTCGTGCAGTCAATAAAATTTCTCGGGTGGGGGATGTCATTCAATGCTCTCCAGCCAAACCAATTCTTGTCACTGCCCACGCATAAATTTGACCAAGATTTCGCATGCGACCACCGGAATCTACAGGGTGACCGCCGGAGTTGCGCAATGTTGCTTTCCACCGTGCAAACGCGCAGAAAGTCCGCCCGGTACAAATCATGCGTTGGTGTGAAAACATGCAAGCTTTTCTTTGGAGTGGAAAGTCAGCCTCAATCGTGATCTTCGACCTCCGCCAGACCTGCAACTCACGTCTTTATCGGGAATGCGAGGCATGGGCGACATTTTGGCGGACAAAGCGAAGACATTTGTGCATTGGCATTGCAGAGAAAGTCGGAAAGTCAGCTCCACCAATGCATTGGGCAGAAAATGCTCAGTCTTTACCTCTTTCCGAAAGTGCTTTTGGGGCCCACAGCATGAATGCTCAATCAGCGTTTGTCTGCGGATGGACTGCGGGCCGATCACTGGGTCACCTACGTTCGAGGTCACAGTTTGCCACACAATGGAGGTGCAAATCTGTGGTGTCCTCTGCTTTTGCTCCTTCTTCATTCGTGAACACACACTACATATGCGTGCTTGTGGCAAACCTTGCAAAGATGGGTGAAGCACACAAGGACAAAGAGTCTGTGCCATGGAGCTCCACCGACAACGTGTTGTATAAGCACTCTGCCTTGGTGAGCGCTACTTCACGCCGCATTCGGGTGCTGCTCGTATCATAGATCTCAACAGGAGAAGAGGCCAACATGTTTGGAACAGCTCTGGAAGGTCCACTGAGTGGACTTTCCAGTCAGAGTTGGACGTGCTAAGCACACTTTTACATAGAATGCAGGCCAAATGGTGCACACGGGCTTCACCTGGGTAGTCTCAACGATGTGGACATGGGTCTGATGGCTAAAAGCTGCCTCTTTCTTGAAACCATTCCCGCTGTTGCCGTACGGATGAAGCAGCTTGTGACCAACGCACTCAGTGAAGCTAAATTAATGACATCACCCCGTACTTACGTGCGCTGGAGACCCTGACACGCACTGTGCATAAAGTTGCGATTTTTTTCTGGGAACTGAGTACAAGACCGGACCAGTTGTGACAAGAGTGATGACAACGAGAGCGAATAGCAAGTTTTCTCGCTGCTGTCCAGTACTGTGCAGTGGACTGGACTGGACTGCAGTCCAGGGCACTGAAATTAGCACTCTCCAGCAGACTTTTCTCAGTCAGACTTTTTTGGCCCCACCCAAACCCATTGTTTTTATTCTCTCGACGCGGCACTTCTCTGCTAAAAATGATCACCTTTTTTTTTTGACAAAAAGCTGTGCATTACATTACCATGGATTGTCACGGATACTTGTGGGGAAGTGGATCTTTCCACTTACTGGGTCCGGGAGCAAAGCGCTTTGGCGGGACATTTAAATTTAGTATGTAGGAAGTTTAAATTTCCCGCCAAAACATATTTTAGCGGTTTGCAGCCGGGTCCTGAACGTTCCAAATGGGGTCCCTGGTTGGTTCCCCTCGTTTCACAGCCCCTTTTCACCCTTCTCGACCAAGGAATGCAGCTGACTTTGCTGTCAGACTTCTTCTCCCACAACAATGACAATGTTTGAGAAGCATTCCAGCCTCTTCCAGCAGCTGCTTCGCGGGGGATGAAAAGAAGGTGGAAAAATGGCTGCCAAATTGCTCAGAGAGAAGAAAAAGGACAATTGCTCCTGCTTTCCAGGCTGGATTTTCGACATCTCAGCAGAATTTGGGAATCGATTTATCATGACTTTGTTTTGAGACCTCCTCAGTGACAAACAGACTTTGAGTGGATCTCAAAGAGACGAGAAGGAAGCACGAAAAAAAAGACGTGAAAAGCTATTTCTACGTGTTCACATTCCAATCCAGCCTCCTGCGAAATTTTTGGCCGAATTCACTCTTGAGCAGATTAAATTCTTGGTGACGTTGCGAAAATTTGCACACTTGGAAGAGGCGGTCTCACTTCAGGCAGGCTCTCGAGGGGCCTGACTTGACTTTCAAGTCTTTCCATTCTTACCGCACACATCTGACGGAACGCGTATGTGCATTAATGAGAAGTCCCGCATCTAAACACAGCTCCTTCTACAGGGTGGCCACAAACACCCCCAAAACAGGGGGAACACCTGAGGTGCTGCCCAGAACTGCTTGGTGGAAGACACCAATCCTCATACGATTTTGTTCAACCCGTCAGGGTTGCCATGAAATCAGGATTTCTGATTCACCAAAGTTTTTGGTGTTTGCACTTTCGGAACTTTCTTAATGTTCGGTTACACTTTGAGTGGCTGCTCTATGTGTGAGGAAGGAGTAGCAGTTGCACGTGCGTAGGCTCACTGAAAAAAAAGGCAGCGCTGAATACTAAGTCGCTGAGCATATTTTTGACCGTCCAGACAATGCCAGCGGCGGTGTTCTGGTTAAAGTTGGACTTTATCAAGTGATCTTTCGTTATTTTTCTATTCAGCATCAAATTTGAGCTCTCTGTGATGGGCAAGGTCTTGTCTATGGCCTCGTGCAAGGGGCAGTACTACTGCTCGTGTTACCAATCTTCAGGATGCCGTCATTCATCAGCCAGGTGTTGATATACGACGATGGCTTTCACCGGAGTGCGCAGAGAGCAGATGTCAAAAAAATGTTTTTGAGGTACAAAATGAGCTATTTGCTGCTGCTGTTGATGAATCTCAAGCTTACTTTGGTGACCAAAAATAGCGGCAGGCAGAAACCTCATCACACTGCACAATCTGCCAAACTCAACTTTTTACCAGAGCTCAGACACTTTGCTTTAACTCTGTTTATCCTGACTATACAGAGCCATAAACTATAGAACCAATTGAAGCTTAGACTGGACTCAATAACGGGAATTGGTCTTCATGTCCACGTAGCTTTCAGAACAACGCTAAAAATGGAAGCCAAAATATGCACAGCAAGTTATGGCACACCCGGTACTTTGCTGAAAAGCCTTGCAAAGTTAGCAGGGTTTTTTGTCCTCAGCGAAACTTTTGGTCCTTTCCTCTTTGTCTTCTGAGCCCTGCGAGTTGCGCAGAAAATGAAAGTCTGATTGAGGCTTCCGGTACAAATTGGGCAGTGTCAAGCAGAGTTGAGCATCAGCTGTCTTCTGATGCGCTACGCAAGAAGACGAATGGTGCAAAATAACAAAAATAACAGCCCCCTCTATTTTTTTCCTCCGTCCCCCCCCCCCTGAACACACACACGCAGTCACGCACGCACACCTTGGAAAGTCTCCAATCACCTTTATAAGCGCTGAACTGATAAAAAGCAGGAATGCTGGTGGAAGAGAGAGAGAGAAAAGCTTTTCTGCTTACGTGCAAACACCATAGATTTGTTCTAGGACCTGTTACGATGTTTACAATGAATCGAGAGGGGCGGCAAAAAGATTGCGTTGAACGGGGCAACTTTCGAGGCCTTCATCGATCGGGCCTACGGGGTGGCCAAACTAAAAAAAACTTCAGTTCAAAACTGTAAGAAAAAGCAACAGCCTGGGGGCCCTGCAGTCCTCCGCCCCCAAGGAGGTGGACGCCGTCGACTTGGAAATCGCGCCAGGGCCTCTGACCATGGGCCTGAAAGCCACTCTCAACAAATCTGGTGGGAAGGCTGCTGTGCAGTGCACGTAGAATGCTTGACGCATCAGTGCGCTACACTTTTTTGTCGATTCCAGCCAGTTGAACGTGTAACAGCCGTTGTTGGCCACCCTGTACGCCTGAGAGAAAAAAAGTGACGTTGAAACGTTACCCTTGGGAGAGCAAATGGATCGATCAGAGTGCCACTTGTGAGCTCTGATAAGACCTTTATTTATCCTGCACGTGTGGGAGGAAAGGAGAAGGCCAAAAAAGCAGACTTTTGGACTTGCTGCACGTAGTAAATGTCCCATTTCACTTGGGCCTGCCCCATAGAGGCTTGGGAGAGAAAAATTCTAACGCTCGTAGGAATTCTCTAATGTGGCGTGCCACCATGACGGAAATGAGCGGTGCTCTTTTCTACTCAGAGAGGAATTCCTCGTTGGGAAATTCCGGAATTTCTTATCATATGTGACTCGGCCACGAGCAGACCTATCTTTTTTTTTTTCGTCAACCCCAATGCTGGCATAAAACTGCAGCAAAGTGTTCGTACTTGAATCGAGTGAGGCTCACAGATCAACGTCGATCTCACGTCCCTCTCTTCGACCATGACACAGTTAAACACGCTGTTATAACATGGGTCAACCTTGAACTTTTAGGTGTGTCTGGTTTTCATCCTCTCCATCGCTTCACTCATCATCTACTTCATCGACGCGTCCAGGTAATTAGGTAATTAGCTGTGCTACTAAGTGCAGTCACACGTAAGATCTCCTTCCCAGTGAGGGTGTTGAGAAATGCATTCCCTGGAACGTCAACACCACGCAGCAGATCGACCTGGCCTTCAACATCTTCTTTATGGTCTACTTCTTCATTCGGGTATTAAGAGAAGAAGTGTTATGAGAATTCCTTGGCAACTCCGCTCTTTCCTTCTTCTTTCGGCTAGTTCATCGCCGCAAGCGACAAGTTCTGGTTCATGTTGGAGCTGTACTCGTTCGTCGACTACTTCACCATTCCGCCGTCCTTCGTCTCCATCTACCTGGACAGGACGTGGATAGGTAAACAGTGATAAACAGAGTGAAACACATCGTTTATTTGTCTTTAGTAGGAAAAATAATCATGGCCAACAGCAGACGTCAGAAATACTGTAAACTTTTCCATCTTTGTAATGACACGAGCTACATGGTGCATACACACCTTGTACCTCGTGTCGGGGTGCAAATAGGTGCAATTATGCATCATTAAAGGGAACCATTAGGCGCGGTTAAGTAGTTCATTTGGGGGGTGGGGGAGGGGGTAGAACGAGTTTGCCACATCACAGCGATTGACATCTCTATTTCTTCGCTGCATTGGCACCTGTGAAGTTGCCGACGGCTTCGTCGTCACAGACGTTGCCAGTGACACCCATGACTCCAAGTCAAGGGTTGACTTTGTCCTAATTCCAAATCTTTTGAACTCCTAAAACCGCTTTCGCTTCCCTACATCTCTGTGCATTGTTGACGCTTTGACACTTTTAGGCCTGCGCTTTCTCCGCGCGCTGCGCCTGATGACCGTGCCTGACATCCTGCAGTACCTCAACATCCTGAAGACGTCGACCTCGATCAGGCTGGCCCAGCTCATCTCCATCTTCATCTCCGTCTGGCTGACGGCAGCAGGAATCATCCACCTGGTCAGTATGTCTTGGACACCCTGTACTGTTATCCCACCGCGAGAGGAGGGCAGCAGCAGCAGCAGCAGCAGTTAGTACGAAGCAAAAGTTAGAACAAAGAAAGCTCAAGGTCTTGTTTAGAGCCTCACCAGACTAAATTCTTGACCACAATTGACAAAATTTCAAATTAATCTTAATCCGAATGTTAGGACGATTGCGACAGTCCAGTGTAGGCTGTAGTTGCTAGAGGGGGGGTCGAGCTCATAGGTGATGACAGCAGAGATCGTTGTAGCAGGTAAAAAAATTGACAGCTGTCCCATGGAGAGGACGACTTTTTGCCTAACCCCTAGCGTTGATTCTCCTAAGCTTCTTGCATGACGAACAACCAGTTCAGTTTATCTGTATGTAGTGCATTCTCATTATAATTACTATTTGTCTGTAGTAGTACTTAGTACGTGTTGCGTTTAGTAGAGCCACGAGTATGTACAGTGTACGCACTTAACTGTAGATCACGTGAGACAGACTGGAAATGAATGTATACATCTCACCCCATTTATCCCCCTCCCCTGCCCCCCCCCTTCCGTGTACGT
>JAAUXU010031133.1_pt1 | contig 16719 bp, 15 predicted proteins | sample 7278151 | NCBI WGS metagenome assembly JAAUXU01 (sample SAMN14350113, study PRJNA611818) | marine sediment metagenome | isolation source: surface marine sediment (1.8m) | place: French Polynesia: Moorea | collected 2018-08 | reverse complement strand
GACCCCCTTTAACAAAAAAAGGTCACATTTTAGAACTAAAGAAGGCCCTAAAAATCAACTTTTCCGTCTTTCCCGCCGCTGTACGCTCACTTGTGGCCCCCACTGTAGTTGTGGAATTGACAGCAAGCACTGGGAAGATTGCCTCCTGAGCTGTTTCATCGACATGTTTGTGGCCGTAGAAAGTATCAGCCTGCAAGTTGCGAACAGCAGGTCATCCACTGCTTTGTCTTGAGGTGGCATGAGGAGCCAGAGAGAATGGGTGGAGAGGCCAAGGGGTGCCGAAATCCCAAATAAAGCATCTTCAGATTGCCGTCTTGTCAATGCGAACTTCAGGCGTTGACTGCAGCAGATCTATAAGCCAAGTAAAGATCGGCCACCACCATGTCTTCTCAGTGATGATTCTTCTGTACTGGGAGACACTGATCTGCCTTGTCAGTCCCAACAATCTTTTTCTCCTGAAGAAGAATGCGCAGTGCAGTGCATATCTGGGGGGGGGGTCCAAGCCTTGAATTGGCGTACGCTAACATGACTGGTACCATGTGAAAGCTGCTGATCCCAGCCTGCCAGAACTGTGAACCTCCAGATAAGATAATCAGGGAAGGTAAAGTTATGACTAAAATAGTGCTTAGCTCCGTGTTGAGCTAACTGAGACCGCTATTTTAGCTCACTAGCTTCTTTCAAATTGGATTACTCCAAGGCCAATGTACTCTTATGGCTCTGTTCAATGTGAGGATCATGTATCAGCAGTTCCTTACAGAATTTCACTTGTTAAGGACGAGAGAGAATCTTGCACCGGAAAGAATGTCATTTTTATGATTGCTCTTGGCAGCAGCTTAGCTGCACGTGACATGACCATGGAACAGATGTCTTGCTGTTTTGCTGGAATTTTCATCCTTATCTATATCCAGCTCTGATCTCTGTGCTTTTGGTGATGGTTCAAAAAGTACTCCTTCCTGCAGTGGTAATTCCCCAAAAGTACATCGTGTCTGGCCTGACATTCTGCTGACCTTCTCAAGTGGTTCTACGACAGCCAGATTAGACACAGCAGAAACAATTGCATTCTCCTTCCAATGGGTGGTCGCCAACTTGTTCTTGGTGTTGTAGACGACAGAGCTGCTGCTACACTTCTTCTGCTTGATTGCTCGAAATGGAGCAAAAGCCAGCTTGCTGGGTTTGGTCACAGGCGATGGCAAGACATTGTCTCTGGTACTAGGGCAATGTGGCCTACAAGAATATTCTAGTTTATAACTTTTACTACTGATATTTCCGTCATGCCAAAGGCGGCCTCAGATTTGAAAACAGCAGTGATATTAGAAGGGGTTTTGTTTTCTTGCCATGGCTGTACGTGCAACATTAGTGGTTTTAGGTGAGTCTATAGCCTTCAATATTGAACTGATATCTCCCTTAAAAATATCATTTCACTAAGCCACATGCCTACCCGTATTCAGCACTTGAAGGACTGCAACTTTGGTGTTGCGGTCCATTTTGATGGGTCTAAGACCCCACCAAATATTGTATTAATGACCAATCTCATCATGCTCTAAAACTTTTTGATCAAGTAGAAGGTCTTTTGTGCAGCATCCTCGACTGCGAAACTGCCAGTAACGAAGGCTTTCCTCTGTGCTTCCGTCATTGTCGATTTCACTCTGTCCTTTGACACATGTTTGTATCTCTGACAGCCTTCAAATTGGTCTTGCAATGATCTCGAAAAGATGAGAACATTTTGAACTGTCCACTGGTCTAACTCAGATTATTGCTACTTTCTTTCAAGTACTATGTAGTAGTACTTGAAAGAAAGTATAAGTATAATGGTGCTGAAGTATCCGATGCCTCCCTTCAAGCATAGTCTTCTCTGACGTCCTTTCTGATATGTCCTCCACCTTGTCCATCTCCCACTCAGTGACCGCGGCCAAGTTTTCCTTCAGGCCCTCTCAAGCCTGTCGACCGTCCTGTCAACTCCCAACTGATCTTGCACTGTTCCTGCCGGACATTTTCATGATTCACGCTGTGCTTGCTGAGTCTGAGATGAAGCTCGAGCTGAAACCTTGAGGTCACATGAGCGGGGAGCCTCGTGGAGCCTGAAATCGGCTAGAGCTTACCTGGCAGACCATGATAAAGAAGGGATGGTTGAAGCTGTACGTGGAGACAACGACCTTATTCAGGAAGTTCATAGAGAGGGAACAGATGAAGTAGAAAGAAACAGCCGCCATACTCCGCAGGTTACCGCTGATCTGCCCCATTGGAACAAGCTGGTGGCTGTCAAAAAAAATGAGTATATTCTCTAATGTAGAAATGCTTTTGATAAAGTCATACCCAATGTCTTGAATTAAAGATTCCTGAGTTTCTTCAACTCTTGTTGGTAAAATGGAATATTTTAAACACTTGATGTTCTAACGCAGCTGTTGTAAGTCTTTTTCAATTTTGGTTCAGCTTAAGTTAAGTCTCGACCTGTCATCAAACTAGAATCGAAAGACACAATGCTTATAGTTTCGACCGACAAACCGTCAAAAATTAGTTGTGAATGCATTCAATTCTGCTACAGTACGAAATGTCCTTAGCGCACACGGATCGTACACCATATGTATATGCATACACATGTGGTACGGTGATGTCAACGTTCTTTCACGTGCCGTTTGGAGAGCACTTGAGATCGCAGTCTGAGACAGAGGGTGCGTTTCAGCATGTTTGATACTCAGGTGTGCAGTGTGGTCCAAAAACAGAGTTCTCAATGTCACCTCTGCGTAGAACGTGATAAAACGAAGACGTGGAGAAAAAGCTTACCTACGCGTCACGCTCGCTGCTTCCCATAGGCTAAACAAGAGTTTTTCAGTCACCTCTGGAAACCGAGTCAAATGGACGAAGTAGACCACATGGTCACTGCGTTGCAATTTGCACTGCTAGATTGTATGATGTGCGACAAAACACTTGCTTTGACGGCTGTGAAGGCTTCTCTTGCCACTTGCTTGTATCGTGTTTCAAGCCACATTTACCGTTTTACGCAAGTCTCGCATAAACTTGAACCCGGTTTAGGTTGTCTTTTATGTCCTGAAGGACCTTTATCAGGAATACTTTTATTGTGAAAGCGTTTTCGTTAATGACAGACCATTTAGAGGCTGCTTCACTGCCTCAACGACGTCTTTTACTAGAGCAGGGGAAGCTCTGAAATGCTGCTATTGATTGTTGGGTATTGCTCAGGCTTAAAAAAGGATGTGCTGATTGATGACTTAGGGCACCGAAGATAATCCATCGAATTCTGATCCTAACTGCATGACATTTTAGGACGGCTGCAGCTGCACTATCCCTAGAGCACGCTACAGTTGACTACAGAGATGACATCACCCCGGTAAGACGTCACTTCCGTTGGACACTTCAGTTTCTCGAATTCCCCAAATCACCATTCAGTAAAAAGCTTTAGATGAGTCGGGCAGGCAGATTATAATATCAATTTTATCCGTTGAAATGACCATTTTCATGGGCAGAAGGGAAAGAGCAAAGGAAAAAAAGACATTATTTTCCTTGGTTCCTAGAGAAAAAAGTTGATTTGTGGATGAAAAAACATTTTTTTTGGTGGACTTGTCTTTATATTTGAAGAACAGAATGAGGAGTGCCAACTGCCCAGTGTAGGGGGTCTGGAGGTGCTGAAAATTGTTCCTGGATTGCTTGCTGTAAGTCATTGCAGTGGGGTTAGGTTACATGGGCTCCCAATACTGCTCTGACAGCTTTTGAGGTGGGACCTTTGTGTGGAATTGGTCACCCAGACAATGATTGACAAGACGCAGCATCTAGAGCCGCTGTGTGACTGCCCATTTTGATGCTAGAGCGCTCAAAGTGCAGCGAACTGTAGCAGGCGCCAAGCCAAAACGCACTGTCTTATCCCTTCTTCAGTGGCTTTTCCTTGATGAAAGTGGCTGAAACTTTCTGTGGGTGTCGCCACACACCCTCCTTTGCTCCATGCCAAAGATGGCACCCTCCAGGCCGTCCATTGACATGGAGGTTACAGGTTGCTGCACTTTGAGTTCTCTAGCATAACCTCCATGTCACACCCAGATGCTGCGTCTTGTCCAGCACTGTCTGGGTGACCAATTCCACACAAAGGTCCCACCTCAAAAGCTGTCAGAGCAACATGGGGAGCCCATTTAACCTAACCCCACTGCAATGACTTATGGCAAGCACTGTATGACATTAGAAAGCTTCCCGGCACAAACATGTCGTCGTGTGTGGAGTCCATTGTATCTACCGCACGAAAAATTCCACTCCGAAAGTTCTCAGTGAGCTTTTTAAAAAATCAGCTTCGTTTTAGGGCAGACAGCACATCTGGAGCAACTCTATCTTGATTGGGACCAGTGGTAAGAAGCTTTTCGGTGGAGCCTGCTAACCTGAGCGTGCACAATACATGAGTCTTTTCAACTACTAATACAACATTCAGGGTGATTCTCACGCGATGCCACTTACCATCCGTGAGTGACGCAGCGTGCTGCCCAGCCCAGGCACCTGCAAGCCTTACGCCTGTGCCTGAGGCACCTGAAGCAGCCGAGGGTGAAGATTCTCCATGTGTAGCGCTTCGGAAATGACATTTCTTGACCCAAAAAGATGGGAAGAGAGGACTTCGCCGGCGATGGATTCCTCGGAGAGATCGCCAAATGCGTCGGCCTAGGAGGACATCTGTGAAGCACGAACAACATGCTAGTTTAAACAGAAGGAACATGACAGACATTAGGCGCACTCAAACACATGTGTCACTGTTTGCTTTGCACAAAATCTCTGGCATTCCCATGCAGACTGGAACTGGTCGGCACTGAGCAGCTCGTTGGATAAGAGAAACTTTCTTAAGGTTATAAATAAATGAATCCTTTACCCTCTACTCTCCTCCGACATGTTTATCAGCATCTCCTCCTTCAGCAGTTTCCAAGGTTTTGCGCCATCGCTGCGATGTCTAGCAAATGATGCTAGTACTTTCGTTTTTGAAAAGCCTCAAGCACAAGCTGTGCCTACGTGCAACTGACGTGCCAAATTTTCTCTTTTTCTCTATTTCTCTCTGCAGCCACACTTGTTGACAATTCTTTTAGCTTCGCCAGTCAGGGAGCGAGGGTAATCAAAGCACAAGCCCATAACAAAGGCCTTGTCCTCATGTTGCCTTTGATATGACGACCAGAGCTGGATGAAGTCAAGGCCCGCCTCGGCTCGTGTTCAAACGCTTTTGACTCGTACTCCAATGATTTCCGAGTCGAAGAGTTCGACTTCGAGTCAAGTCGAGTCAACGTACAAAGAAGAGAGCTTGAAGATGAGGATGTCAAGGTGTCCGTATGTCTTCATTCTGTATGGACGCATATGTTTTGTGAATGTATTCTCTACTGCTTTTTCCAGGCATATTAAAGCAGAACTTGAAACTGAACTATGGAGAGTGCATGGAAAAGTCATCCACACCTATTGCCACACCTCCAGAGCCATTCGCGGCGATCCAAGACGTCGCAATAAACTAAGAAAATTTGCACTTGATCACCTCCCAAAATGTTTTTCTCCATAGCAGATGGGAAAAGTGCGAGAGCAAAACATAGGCAGAAATTTGGAAAAGAGTTGTCCATTGACTTCAATTCAGGGCCTACGTCTGGACACGCGTGTGAAAGAGGGTCTGCATCTCCCACAATCCTAATGTGGAGTCCATCAAGGCCACTGTGGCCATGTCCAGTGACGTCATCATCAGCCACATGGCACAATTTCTCTACACAAATTGAAGCCTGAATTGCCATTGTCTCAGGTCACCCAGTGACAGTGCCAATATATGAGGTGATAGAATTTCATAATCAAAAGGGCGTAAACATTCCCGCGTACTCAGTACCAGTCAAATGTAGACTAGACACCTTATGGAAATTGTTCAAGAAAAAATTAAATTCTAGCCAATAAAGAGTTTGAATCTGCTCTGCTCGTACCCGAACTTCCTAACTCGAATTCGACCCATACTGGAAAAAAAGTGACTCGATACAACTCTCACGAATACGAATTGTGACCAAGCTATGAGGGCATTTTGCCAGCAAATTTGACAAGAATGGCACCAAAATTTTGCTGCCATCCAGCCAACTCCGTACCGTACGTGCTTGCTCACACGAACTTCGGTTTTAGGCCAGTACGCGGCCGTTGATGCCGTACAATGGAGCAATGAACGCTGCGTATAATGCATCCTCCGGCTTAGACAAAATCTGAATCTCCTGTGAGCAGCATCCATTGTACTACTGTACAGTCTGTAGTGCTGCTGCTAAGTATTGGGCTAAAGCCAAACTTTGCTCTCTCAAGTTGCTCCTGCTGCGTAGCATATGTTTGGAGGAATTGTCCATATTGAACTGTGTAGGCCAAGGTCGACGTGTGTTTAAGGTGCTGCGTTTAATACACAACTACAGACTTACATTATCTTCGACTCATGCATTTGTGTCTCATGAGTAATCGGACAAATTCGACCCAAGCAAAAACCATGGATAATTCCAAAACCATTTCGTGAACAAAAAACCGTTATTCGACAAAAACCACAGGTATAAACGATCATAATGCTCACTCAAAAATCTGCCCTCTATCCTGATGCAGCACTCCAGGCGGGACCACAACTTGATGCAGATGGCGGCCACCGTGTCTGGGGATCCTGCATTCCAACTTTCCTCAACGGAGTTCTTGAGGGAGTCGGTGTTGGCACATGAACAGCATATGCCTTGCTTTGCACAGCGCTCCAGATGTAGAAGTCAACGGATTCAGGTTGGGTAATGAGAGAGGCCACACCTTACTCAACCAGAATCTGTCAAATCCCAGCTTCTCCTCCCAGTCATGCTGGATGGCCTAAGCAGTGTCTGCAGGGACACCTTCCTCGACCCAGACCCAGTTCCTGACACCATTGGTGCTGTTGAGCTTGGGGATGACACCGCAGATGATGAGCTTCTTGTACTCGGCGACTGTAAGCATTCTTTTGATTTCAGAAGATGAAAATGCCTTGCTGCGCCATCCGACAATGCCCAGCATTATCACGCTGGCTGGGTGCTTCAACTCACCCACGTACTTTCACTCGTTAGCATGATATAGAGGGATTGGTAATGTACCAGCAGTTTCTGGAGTTGCTAATAGCATTGGCCTTTGCCAGTTGTCCAAGACCCAGACAACTTGTCTTGACAATTGTCCAGCAAATTGAGAAGCCCCTTTGACCTCTTTGCATTTCGGTGTGCTGTGCAGTCATCAGAAGCTGCTACTTCTGCACAGCTCGTGACTTTACGCTCAGGTCCACCCTCACAGCATGAGAGACGGTCGTCTTGTCCTTCTAGAGCTCCCTGGCAATTCTGTGGATATTAGACCTGGAGTTTCAGTCAATCTTTTTCTTCATGGCCGTCACAAGGAAAGGAGTCCTCACTGAATGTGGCCTTCCCGGGCAACCCCCCCCCCCCTGTAGATCTCGATGGCATTGTAGACTGAGCTCCTGGCAGTCCCAAATTGTCCGAGCATATGTCAGACATGCAGTAGGGACTGTATTTTTTTAAGAATGCCCATTGTAACTTTTGATTCTTTTCCTTTACACGTGTTGGGGAAGGCTGATAGCTTCAACATCCTTGAAGAGTTCGTGCCAGCCTTGACCTGGTTTGTCCCACTGGCTGGGTATTTAAGCGACTGGGGTGAACCACGCCGTAGGATACGACTAGCTTCCCACCCTCTGGTAAGTGTACCTGCTCCTGATACTGATGGAACGTGTACTACGGCAGCGAGATTAACTTCAGTACCAAGTAGAGGCTCTATTGCATGAAGTTTTCCTTGGGAAATACCAATATACACGCTATTTGAAGACAATAAAAAAAACTGCACCTGAGGATGATTTGGGACCTGATATCCTTCTCAATTTATCGAGAGTCCGGTAGGTCCAGATTATGCATCGTTAAAAAGTTATATCTTTTGTTTTGTGCAAATAAACTTTATTTAGAAATCAGTTACTGGATTCTTCAGGAAACTTTAGGAATCAGTTACTTAAAAAATAACGATTAAACGTAATTTTAAGATATCAATAGTGGAAAGTGCTTCATTATTTGGGTGTCGTCCTCTCATTTGATCTGAACATCGGCCTGAAAGTTGACCAGAACAAAGTCAGTAGCCCAGCGACTGATGCACTTGTCTTCTCCAAAAACCTCCGCCATTTCACTTGACTGGAAGTGGCATTTTGACTGCAGACTTCCTCATTTTTTTTTCAATTCAAGGTGAGTACTTTTTTACTCATATTTACGTCTTCGACAATGGCCTTGGCGAAAACCCCTGTTCGTCAATTGCAATGTCGCAGCTTATGATGCCCCATAAGTGACGTCACAAGTCAGTTTCCACAGGATGCTAACTATGGCGCACCAGGTATTTCTACCTCTCTAAAGCCTACTGTATTTATCATACAAAGTCAGACAGGACAAAGGCACAATGACAGTCTTTTGCACAGATAACCTGCAGGGGCTCATCGATTGTGTAGTTGCGTGTGTAAAGTTTTGAGGCTTTGCGTGTATAAAAAGTTTTGAGGTTTTGCGTGTGAAGTATTTTGAGGTTTTGCGTGTGAAGTATTTTGAGGTTAAATGTCAAGTTTTCAGTCATTGAGACACTGAGAGAAAAGATTGAGTGCATAAGTTCAACTGATTGAATGCTCGTATTGATGCTCGAGTGCTCATTGTGACGCTCGAGCGCTCAAAGTGTACAGCTGCCTGGAGGCGAACCCATGCTATTTTTGGCCGTTTGTGGCCATTTTTAGGTGAAACTTGCTGAAAATATCCCCGAACTCCCCCTATTTCATGCAAGGCACTCCCGGACGCTCCCTGGGTGCGCTGCACACACTAAACGCTCCAATCGTCGCAGTTTCTGCTAGGTTAGTATTAGTTACGATTGGGAATTCACTTTTACATGACCCTGACGTTGTACTGATGTGGACTTTGAAATAAATTGCCTACCGTGCACGATCCTTCAGCCAGAAAACACCCTTTGTTGAACTTCCCGCATCTTCGCATTCCGGAGACAACGCTGTCGTGGTCTGTACAAGTCATTCAAGCATATCTATCTTCTGTCTGAGAATTTAAGATTGGGTGAGCTTCTCCACTGTCCCTTTCAAAAGTCTCTCCATGGAGCTCCAGCTAGCAGTCCAGCACTTGAGACCAGGTCTGCTATTTCTTTTGACATGACGCTCGAAATGACTTCTTGCACACTCCAGTGATCAGCTTATACCGATTTTTGATCTTGTTTAAATGTTTGCTGGAGATTGTGGCCGTCAGAACTAGGAATGAGCGTGGCCGCTGCCTCTAGGATGAGCTTTCAATCAACGACAGAAAGAGTAAAATAGGTACACGTTTTCATGAAGTTTATGAGTACATATTGCAGTTTGCAAAAACATTCACATGTTGGAGCAGAAGATGGCAGTTTAAGTCGACGCTTCGTCAGACCAGCGGTTTGCTGTCTGACTCTGTACTGGAGCCCACGGACCTGCCCAAGCCGACCAGCAGGCCCATAGCCCGAGCCCACCCGTGCCCACGGGTCCCAATAAGGTCTTATCTCTAAGTACTTGCGTATCTTTGGGGTGGTGACGTGCTTATCACTGCAGAAAAAAAGTAATGTTGGAAATTTGAAAACGAGATCGCACAACCTTTCCACAAAGTGCTTAAAATGACCAGAGTGGATAAATGATGGTTCACAGAATTCATTCTGATAATATGAGTTTTCCTCCTTTCTCAAACTTTGGAACTCCAGTACATGTTGTAGATGCAAAATGTACTACAGTGTGTCCGCAAGTTAAGTCCTTAAGCCCACAAACCTGTGAATAACTCGAGAACCACTGTGGTTCGCCAGAGTCCAACTTGGGCAATATTTGCTCATGACATCAAGCAACTAAGTTACTCATACTGCAGGGTTCGGCGAAACAGATCGCCGAAATCATGTTTCATGCATACCGAACTAAAGTAAAACTCCAGGCGTCCCTATCGTTTCTCTGCTTCGTACATACCCATACAGCACAGAAATGTTTTTGCTCCAAAAAGACCTCCAAAGCATCTTTCATCTGTTCCCAGGTTTTTAGGTTTCAGGAATTACTCATCACATTACTCATACTTTTTGAGAAAAAACTCCTATCATTCGGGTTAAGCTGAAGGGACGTTCCAAGTAAAGTCATTGAAAAGCACTCCAGACAGGTCAAAATTAGAAGTTTCTTTCATTCACGCGATGTCCTGCTAGCGTCGTGCATCAGTTTAATTTTGTCTCTTCACCACGTAGCTCCTGTGAGTGCCCTCTAACTCACTTGAATTTATTGAGGGGGAACTTAATTCTCAACAAGTTCACTAAAAAATCTAACATTGAGTAATCAAATGCTTTCATGATTGCAGTTGACACCGAAGATGAAATTACCCCTGACAGTTGATGCCTGGTGTGACTAGTATTGAAATATAACAAACTATGCGATAAATACACTGTGCATGCCTCGACAGACGACCGTTGATGGCAAAACTTCGTACAGTGTACCCCGCTTATAGTGACACGTTTGGGGCAGAGCCAACATGTCACTAAAAGCGGGATGTCACTACATATGGGTGTCACTATCAAAGGGGTCGACCGTATATCTATGTAGTTCTGTCTGTGATGAGGTTGGCGCTTCCGCCCTAAGACCGGTCATCCCCGAACTGGAAAAAGAGACGCTGCTTTTCACTCGCAGTGGAATTGGGGGTTCCAAGAACGTTTTGAGGGCTTTTCGAGGTCCAAGTCGCATTCAGTACAGAAGTACAGCAACTGTTGGACCCAAATCTGTACATGACGCATTTTACATACTGAGCAGTTATGCCTGCATAACAACAAGTTGGTAAGCAAGTTGATAGCAATCTCAGATGAGATGTGCAATTCAAGGTTAGCATCAGACTCTTCAGTGGCTTTAGGTATATTTTACAAATAGGTACAAATGATTGAAATGGGATTGGCGTTGGCATGTGAGTCCATCAGATGATCCGTGAATCATGCATGTTAAGCACCTACCTTATTCTGTCTGGCATCAGCTGTCTCGAAGTTACACAAGAACGGGTGATTCTGACAATGAAGTGCTAATGTAGATGGCTTTCTGCACATGGAAAGCAAGTTTCCTTTTATTACAGAATGTCTGGTTGAGAAAGTCAGTTGCACCATCACATGAGACACTTCAATGGGAAAGAAGTTATCCTTATATTTGGTGTCTGGGTCATATGTGGAAACTTCCGAGAAAAGTGCCCCAAAAATGGTATCGTAATTCATAATCTGATGTGCACTGGCTTCTGGGCCAAAAATCAGGCGTTCTCTGGTCGAGCAAGGTTATAGTGATCTATCGCATGTAACGATCAAATTCTCCGGTGTCGATGTGATTTTATGGTATACTTGCAAAAAATCTGAGTTCCAGTGTACTTGCCAAAATAGTGCTTTTGGGCCGAAGAAAGCACTTCCCTCCGAACACTTCATCTCGGTTGGAAACGGTGAAATAATTTGTCATCCAGTGATGAATCGGCCGAAAATTCGGTTTATAGTGCTCTTCCTCGGGATGTAAGTAACTTATTTGCCCAGACTTCTTTGGAAGGTAAAGCTTTTCGACACGTTGAAGCTGAGATTGTTACCTGGCCTATGCCATTGGCACTGCTGCAATTATTGGAATGTCATTCAATGATCGTTGTGCAATGCTGAGCGCTTATGCATGATCATGAGCGTTTTTGTAGTAGCTACGTACGTATGTGCTTCAGTGAGTGAGTACCCATTCAGTACTGTAACTTTTATTTATTTGTTCTAGCAGAGTCTTTTAAAGCGATTCTTAATAATTGTCCAATATCAACGATAGGATCAGTGCATTATTCGTAAAGGTGATCATGGTAATGAAATAAAATCTATGTACGTACTATGTACGTTGAACAGTATAAAAGACACCATGCATGTGTAAACTGACAGCGATGCAGACGTCACTGTAAACAAACAATGCTTTTTACTTCAAACCAGCATTCAGCTGTCACTGTTTCTGAAGAGACCGATAGTAGGTCGATAGAACATTCCACGCCTGAAAACAGTCGATAACAGCAATGAACACGTGTACCACTGAAATGAACAAAAACATACCGTGGAAGACATGAATCCGTCCGGCGGCAACTCTCCCGATCTCGCCAGGGCCCTCATCTTGGTGCCAGAGATGAACTCGAAGTCTTCTTTTCTGCTGGGGTCGAAGAATGCCATGGCCCCCACTTTCTTGTCATACGCAGCCACCTTGAACGGAATGATCTCCAGGTTATTTAGGCCTAGAGGACATAGAGAATAAAAATGAGTGCATGTTTATCCTTCTCGCCACGTGCATACCCTGCGGGAGAAAAGGATGCCAGTGGAATAAGATAGCTCACATAAAAAAATCAGCCTGCAAAATGTTTCTTGTCTTCTAACATGACTGGCTTTAAAATATCATCCAGCCCAATGAAAAACTTTGGAAATAACTTCTGACATCCATAGGAGTTAGGGGAATGAAGCAAGTCCACCTTATTGTATTTTATTTCGAAAAGTCTGTACCTTTAAAGTGATTCTATCGCAGACTGCTCATGCCGCCACAATTCAGTTCAGTGGATTTTATTCAATACGGTCAGTACAGAGGCACCGGGTCTTGCGAAAAATGTTTGCGATCTTGTACTGAGGTCGCAATGAATCTCAGAAAAATGTACCTGTACAAGAAGTTGTAACCCTACGTCCGACCAGTTGACCTAACTTACATGACTCGGCGCTCTGACCGTTTGTTCTCGCGATGGAAGTAAATGCCGAGAGGTTTCAACTCTCCTCCGTGCAGGATTCAGCTCCAAAGAGGCTGTCATGCGTGATGACACGCACCTACACGGACAGGAGGAGGCTGAAAAATGACAGGAGACTGGAGGATGGTCACCAGAATGGTCGCCTGCGGTCTGCTCGAACCAGCAACATGGTGAAGAGACTCAAGAACGCTATCAAGAAGCGTCCCACCATGGCTTCCCTTCCATGGCTTCCCATGGGGCCAATCTCCAGCGTCTCCCGTGCTGTCCCTGATCTCGGAGGAAAGTCTCTAGTACGTCAAAACAGGTCTTTGCTGACAGCCACCATGCAACGGACGATTTACGAGACGTGTAAGCTGGTGCTGAATGACCTGAAGAGAGCTTAGGCTGACCGGGTGGTCATTTTCTCTGACGAGAAAACCTTCACAGTTAACCCAGTCAAGAATTGTCAGAATGATTATTGATACATCAGGCAGGAGGAGGACAGGGACGCGGAGATGGGCTCCAAGTATATCACAGCCCCAAAACATCCTGCATCAGTCATGATGTGGGGTGTCGTGGCCAGTATCGATGAGTTGTGTGTCCACCAATGAGGTTCGAGACTAGTTACCGCCTGACAGCCGCCGACTACATCAAAGTGCTGGCTACCAAAATCAAGCCGTGGGCCGACAAGGTTGTGGGCAACAACAACTACGTATTTCAGCAGGATTCTACCCCCGCTCAAGCCGGCAAGGTCACCTAAAAGTGGGTGTTGAGAACGTGAACTTCTGGCCGAAGTCAATACCCCCCTTCCAGATACATATCCTTTGGACTATAGCATCTGGGTGCACATGGAGGGGAAGATCTGCAACTTCCACTTCGCCAATGTGGCGGGCCAGAAGGCCGCCGCCTCGAAGGAACGAAAGAAAATGTCCAAAGAGAACAGAAAGTCCGTCTGCCTAGTTTTCTGGCCTCGTTTTCTGAAAATTGTTCATGCCAGTGGAGCAATTAAAGCATAAAAACATAAAACGGAGTCATTTCTATAACTGCACCAATTTTCAACCAGCTAAGGTACGTTGCAATGGCTCCAGGGACGTTGAAGGTGGGCCGCATAATTTTTTACAGGACTTTTAAAAGACCTGGTACAAGCAGCCAGTGACAAAATCGCTGGAAAATCAGAGCCCTGTTTAAATCAGTAAAATCAACCGCATCAATCAATTCTATCCCCCCCTACTTGTCTTATCCTTGCCTTTCTAATACGTCAGGAACCAAAATGACATTTTGGAGCCTATCTAACATGGCGTCCTCGGCGTCCTAGTACTTTCCGTGTGCATGACCTCACCTCATACACTGTGCTGAAGCGTAAGCGTGTTTAAGTGGAATTTTGTGACACTTAAGCACAGAGTTGAGTACAGAGGTTCAATGCTGAGGCTGCCCATTCTGATACTTCAGATCTGGAAAGGAGGCCACCTGGAGAGGGGGGCATGACGAAGCAGCTTGAAATTTGGCTTTCTGAGGGGGGAGAGTCGATAAAGTCATAGACTTCGAGATCGACTTTCTGGACAACTCCGAGAGGGATCGTAGCAACAGAAAGATTTTCAAAGCATTCGAACTGGTAATATTAGCGACACCCTTTGGTTTGCCTCCTCGTAAAGGGCCATCAAGCCCACCTCGGGCCAGTAAAGTGCTACTTTTCAAGTAGGGAATATATCATTATTACGCACCGGGGGCCATTTTGAGCGTCTTTCCGCCATGAGTCGGCTCATAAATGTCCCTTTTGGGTGGATCCGGGTGCGGCATACCCGCCGGGTCACGTCCCACGATGTAGAAGTTTGAGCCAGCCACCATGCGGGACTTTGCGTGCCACTGAACCTGAGCGATAGGAAGAAGAATATCTATTTGAAGGACAGGTTTCGTTCATCCATCACCCTCCTCCTTCTCACCTCTGTCGGTCCGGCGTAGAGCATCGGTGATGGGAAGATGGCAAGAACGGTGGTCTTGGGGTCAAGGATGCCGTCGTCCATCACGGCGTGGTGCTGCTCCATGCGAGTCTGACAAAGAAATTGAGTAAAGTCACAAGTTTCCACCGACTCTTTCTCTGCTTCCTGTGCTAAAGGGCCCAGCGTCAATGTACACACGCGGCATAGCCTTCTGAGCTACTAGGCAAACCTGCTACATTACAACTACTCATAGTGACAACGTGAGTGACTTATTGCTTTGCTTCGATGCCAGCCGACGTTTGAAGAGAGAGTCTTTTCGTTGGCTATGCTTTCCTACTCCTATTAGCACGTATGGATTAATACTGACATGCAGAGGGACGTCGTCGTCCTTGGTCCAGCCCCCGAGAGGATGCAGCAGGAGGACTGGGTTCTTATAGCCTCGCTCAATCAACTGCCGGCGACAATCCTAGAACAGAAGAAGAGAGAAATGAAATTACGCAAGACAAGCCCTAAATCGAAGAAGATTCAACGTCAGAGCCTTAAATATATTCCATACCCTTTCCAGTCGCTTACGGCGCTCCTACATCATTGGATCACTCATACGTATGGGCTATTGAGCACTCCATCATATGTACCGCAGAACGGATACGAGAGACAAAGCATGAAGTGCTTTCTTCTGTCATGGTTGAAAGTTCTCCTTGTAAAGGAAAACATGTGTTGATCATCATCATATGCATTCCCTTCGTGTAAAGTAGCACTTGATTGACCCTCGAAAGCACTTAGTGGCACGAGGACAGATGAGGGCTCGCTCTTGCACTCACTCTCACTTTTCATCCCTGGTCTCTTTTACCATTCTTACTGTGTAAAGTCGTTTTGCATTGCCACACTAGAGACAGTAAGAGAGGGCAATGTTCACGAAACCCTTGCGTCAATTTCCTTATATCCGGTACCTAATTACACTGTACATGACTTGATACAGTCAAAGTCAGTTCTGCGGACCCCAAGTTTGGTCCTGGTTGCTCCAGTGATACAGTTACGGTTAGAAAGGTGCGAATAGCAAGAAAATCTTCGTAAACGTTACGATATTCACTGTTCAAGACCAAATGGAACAAATGTTCAAGACTCAATTTGATTTATGAGCCGCACCATGAATACAAATAAATAAGTATGTTATGCAGTGGAACTGAGATGAAATGGACGCCCTCGGGAGTTGGCGAAGTGTTTATTCTAGGTTGCTAAATTGGGTCCTAGAGGAACACATATATACTTCACCCAAACCCTTTCACTACCGTGTATCATTGACCTCCTGGGGGTCCAACCTAAATTACGTTTATTTGATTGGTTCATCTCAAGTCGCATGTACATATTTATTTTTTAGGCCATTTCGAAAATGCCAATTTCCGATTGTCAAGGTGGGATATTGGCATTGGACCCTGGCGAAACTCGTGCAAGTCTCATGTTTTGAAAAAAATTATTTACTACGAGCACCTTTGATTTAAAGTTAGTTTTCACTCATGTTGTCTGAATGGGGATGCTTTTATAACATAGCAATTTTCGGAGTTTCTTATCTACTAGGCCTCTCTCTGTATGCATAATACAGTGCTTGCCGTAAATAATGTTGCTTGGTACATATCGATGCCAGACGCAGCCTGAGTATGTTTCCGAGTAGAATTTCAACCTGTGATTGATTGTTCAGACACTGGGACAGAACTTTTAGTACGCAAGGTCACAGTTTTGAATGTTTGTTAAGGCACTAGAGCACTTTTGACAGTTCAGTGTGATGAGTTGACAAGAGCACGGTGCCGGTTGCTGCCGAAAATCGATGTTTTTGACCACGTTTCCAAAGTAAAAATGGCTGAAATTTTCTGGGGGGGCTGACCCCCCCAGTCAAAAGGGGGGGGGGGCAAAAGGGGGCGGCCCCCCCTGGCCCCCCCCGGTTGGGGGGGGTCATTGCCCGGGCCCCCCCCCCCCGGGGCGGGAGGGGGGGGCCCGCGAGGATAGGGCCCCGGGGGGGCGCGGGGGGGGGGGGGGGGGGGGGG
>JAAUXU010098755.1_pt1 | contig 16720 bp, 13 predicted proteins | sample 7278151 | NCBI WGS metagenome assembly JAAUXU01 (sample SAMN14350113, study PRJNA611818) | marine sediment metagenome | isolation source: surface marine sediment (1.8m) | place: French Polynesia: Moorea | collected 2018-08 | reverse complement strand
GGAGGAGGAGGAGGAGGAGGAGGAGGAGGAGGAAGGAGTTCGATCGCAAAAGGAACTGGAGCAACACCGTCCAGGCCAAGTAGTTCAACTGCGATGAGAGCTTCATCAAGAGAAGGTAAAGGAGACGGGCTTAGACAGCTGTAAGGACATCGTCGTCCACAACGTCTCTGACAAGGAGAGGACGGCGGGAATCATCCAAGACCGGGGTCATGGGCGCAATGTGACAGTGTGGAGCGAGGCAAATGCCAAGCATTTTGAAGCTTCACCTCTTCGGTTGCCTTGGCCGCGTCCACGTCTTCGGACTGGTGGCCTCTAACGGACAAGTAGCCGATCTCTTTCAAGAGTGCCATGTACAGGGCCGTCATGAACAAGATGGAGAGCAGGGCTCACAGTCTTAACAACTCAAGCAAACTAAAAAAGTCAAGTTCTCCTTCACATGCATGGTTCTCTATAACCTATGCAGTTACCTCCGCTGGTACCTTCGCACAAACACGGGTGAGCACTGGACTTTTATCAGACCGAACCCGAGGGTCTGGACCCAGAGCCCTCAAGGGCCAGAGCCCCCTTTTAGCCAAAAAAAGAGCAAATTCCCCGCCCCAAAAGCCCGCCAAAACCGCACTTCTCCCTCGCTCAGAGAGAGTGGCCATCACTGTTCTACTCATAGGAGAGTGTGTTTTTGTGCATCGTTGTTACACTTTGCTACAGCTGCTACAGCTGGAAGAAGCTGGGCGAACCCAACGAAAGAGTCCGTGTGTAGTCATGTAGTGGGCTCAAACAGCGCCTGGCATTTCGGGCTCGCAAAGAGTGCGCAAGTGCGTGGAAGCCTCCGGGCAGCTCGCCGGTCACTTTGGCCGCTTTCTGAAATGTACAGTTCTCTCCAAAAGAAGTTCAACACCCGTCAGAGGGACGAGAACAGTGAAATTTTGTGCGTTTTTTGAAGGAAATTTCCAAAATTTTCTTCGCACCTCCTCCAAGACGTCAGCCATGGGTAGGTTGCTGGTCGTACCTCTGCTCCTCCACTTGCTGATGCCATAGTGGAGCATTGAGCCAGGCAGGTGGAAGAAGTGGGACAGCTGAGAGTAGGACTTCCCCCTCCCTCTGGTGTTGCCTGACGATGTCGTCCTGGATGTCGGCTGCCATCTTCCTTGGCGGCTCTTTATCAAGTGGTCAACATTGTTGAACAGTGACATGCTGTCAGCAGTGCTTGCAGTGCCAGCAGTGCTGTGTCGTGGTCACAGTGCTTTGTCCCATCCCCCCTTGCACCGTGGGCAGGGCTGCAAGCATCCGCAATGTGCAGTGTTCAAGTACTTTTGCACAGACCATGAAAGCGGTCACCGAAGGGGGCCTTGGGAGGGGTCCACATCAAGAAAATTTTGGAAATTTGCTTCAAAAGACGAACGAAATTTCAGTACTTTCGCCCCTCTGATGGGTGTCCATGTATCACAACGTTTTAGCACTTACAGTTCCCTCCAAATGTATTTACTTTTGGAGGGAACATGTAAGTGACAAAACGTTGTGAGACATGGACAACTTGGATGAGTCTGCTACAGCTTAGAATGTTGACATCGAATCTCTACTGTTCATTGGTAAATAACTCTTGTGTTGTCTCGACCTCGCAGGCTTGACCCCGATTAAATAAAGCTCATGTGTACTCACGAGAGATGTCGGCTCATAAGGGGCGTGTTGTACTCAGGTGAACTCGCTGTAAGTTCAGAATTTTGACTCTTTTTTGACATGATCCTTTGACTGGGGGATTTTTTTCAGTTCTTTGATTCAGCTTAATTTAGGAGTTGCTGCGGGGAAATGTGGCTTAGTCGTTGTGTACCCCTATTTACCACTTGGCCTTTGGCTTTCTATGATAATGAAAAGCTGGCAACCCTGGATCTACCAGGTGCTACAAAACCCACGATGCTCTACATTGTGCAACGTTTGCCACTTTGCGGGCCAAAACAGGGTTCGAGGTGGGGTGGGAGTGGCTGAAAATAGCCTGAAGCCTTCAAGCTTTCGAGCTCGGGCCAAGGCTCGATGGCACAGAGGTTAGCTTTTATTTTCGACCTCGGGTCAGATTTGGCAGATGACGTTCAAGCTCGGGTCGGCTCGGGCTGGCTGAAAAGAGCTTCGAGTGTTGGAGCTTTCGAGCTTGCACCTAGGCTCGAAACATCTCGATTGATCTGTGCTTCTTCCGCCATTTGTAGCCAAAGCAGCAGAACATGACGGGCCAAAAGATCGTCCTCGCCACGAACCTCGAATCGTAGCACAGACAAGGAATGGTCGAACTAGCATTACTTGAGTCACATATGTATGTCATTGTCTACGTGTCACTCGCTACCACCCAGAACAGGATGGACGCTCCATTCAGTAAGAAACCACGTCGTGTCCAAGAACCTCCTCTCTGCTCTTGAGCTCATTGACTCGAGCCCGGAGTCCGGCAGAGTTTCGTTAGTCTGTCCCTTCTTCCTCAGTACAGCATGTCCAGTCTGGCCTCCTAGAGACGTTCTCGGTGAAGTTATGGCAAAATCGGCCCAGTCTTATTGGCGCAATGCGGTGCAGTGCAATTCAACCCTCTTTTTTTGGTACTGATTGCATCACTGGCTTGCTCCAGCTCCAGCTGGCATATCTATGCGAGCAGAGGTGCCACGGAATGCAGATTATTTCAAGATGAAAGTGATATGTTTTAAATACATGTATAAGTCTGTCTGTCTGTCTGTCTTACAACTCCTGCGCTCCTCCTCCTCCTCTACTTGGTGTTGCCAAGTCGCAGAGACAAAGAGGCATGAGCTCTGCTCTGATTCTTGCACAGTCATATTGCGTTCAGCTGTTTGATTTGTTATCTGTTATCTCTGTCACTTCCCCCTTGCTGTGACAGCAGCGTCAGCTGTGTGCAGAGTTTTTCAAGGAATTGGATCATTGAAAAATACTATGAACAGCTGATGGTGCTTGACCTTTGGCTGACCCCCACTACCATAAAGACGAAGAAGTTTGCACTTGGAAAATGTCCAGAAACACTTGGGTTTCGTAATCCTGACTTCCTGAACCCATCAGTTGATGAAGCTGCTCTTTCATCCCTACCCGGACCCAGGCAAAAAGAAATATGGGCCTGAATTCAACTTGCTCCTCATCATGCTGATTCTGAATATGTTTGGTCTGAGGGGTCCATGTGTGGCCATTGTTGAGTGATGCCAGGACAAAAAAAGTCTTCCTTTCCTCTATGCACAATGTCTGGTGTAAGAAATGTCGTTGGGCTGAAATGGGCTCCCCATACCGCAATGACAGCTTTTGAAGTGGAATCTTCATGTGGAATCGGTCACCCAAACAGTGCTTGATAAGACGCAGCATCTTGAGCGACTTCTCGACTGCCCATTTTGAGGCTCAAAGTGCAGCTGTCCCCAGAGCTGTCCTTTTTCTGGATGAAAGTGACTCAAACTTTCTGTGGGGGCTGCCACACACGTTCCAGTGCCCCTTGTCGGAAATGGCATCCTCCAGACCATCCTTGGACTTGCCACATGCCAAGCACCTCACTGTTTGGCAATCGCCATGGAAAACGAGGAAGATACAGCGCTCATTACAATTTGTCATTCAAGGAAAAGAGTTGAGGTTACATCTAAGGCAGTCAGAACAAGGGGGCAGAATTGGCAGAGGGAAATTTAACACTGGCAAGCGGTGAGAAGAGTGGCCTGGCCAGTCAAAACAAGGCAGGGAGAAGTGTAGCACTATACAGAGCTCGGCTTAAAAAAATGTCCTTGGGGTAAAGTAGACTCCCCACGCTGTACTGATAGCTTTTGGGACGGGACCTTCACCTGGAATGGGTGACCCAGACAGTGGTTGACAAGACCCAGCATCTTGAGCTTCTTGGTGAGTGCCCATTTTGGCGCTAGAGCACTCAAAGTGCAGCAACACCCAGAGGTATCTGTATAGTTTTAAGCCATAGCAGGTAAGTTCTACCCCATCCAGATTATATCCATGATACAATATTTAACTCAATTTTGGTGATTCTTGATCTCGCTCGGACTCCATTAGCCCTAAGTCTAGTTTTAAAATTGACCGCGCACCGCTCATGGAGCTCAGAGGCACGAATCCAATACAATACTCAGAATGTGGCTTAGCTTACTATGAAGTGTTTTGTCCTGGCCCTTTCTGTGATGCGTACTGGTAAGGACATACTATATTTTCCGCTCCTTCCTTGCAGAAGCATCATGATTTCATAACATAAAGTCCCAGAATATATCCCTTGTGCAGCAAAACAAACGGCTGCCAATCATCAGCTAGCAAAAATTAATGGAAGCATCACTGAATAGAATGATTTTTAGCACCATTACCAATGCTTCAGCACCTACTTCAATGTTTGGCACTCAAGTCAATTCTTTGGCACTTTTTTCACTGGTTTTTCACTCAAGTCAATTCTGTGGCACTTTTTTTTTCATTGTGTTGGCACTAATATGAATTCTTTGGCCCCCTTTTTCATTGTTCGTGCACTGAAATCAACTTTGGCACCTATATCGCTCTGAAGTCAGTAAAGTCAGGTCACGAGCACCTTTTACAAAGTTAAAAGCACTAGTTCCTCTCCGTAGATGAAACACTACCCTTACTTTCCCTACCTTTTCTACTCACTCACTGTATTTCAGTTGACATGCAGCTGACCAGACAATTGTCAAGTGAGCAAAATTGCATCAAATAACTACTGCTTGACCAAAGCCTTTTTTGGCCTTGCTTTTTCTCCCTGACCCTCACAAGATAGTTCTGAATCAGAATTTTTGTTGGTAGTGGAAGTGCCTCTCTCACTCGCTTTGGATATGTAATTCCATCCTCGAAGAGCTCACCAATGGCTAGTTTTGTGGCTGCTGGTATGCCACAAGTGGAAGGAATGGTGTTGGTCATCCAAAGTGATAGCCAATGATGCTTCAGCCTCTTCCACCTCGTAGGATGTAGCTGGGCAGCCCTTGTGAAGACACTTGTAAAAGTGCTTCTTCCTGCCTTCATGAGTGATGCAAATTCGAGCCTTCACCCAGTTCTCCTGTGAATGAGTAACGTCTGACAATTGGATGTGTCAGTTCAAAACATACCTGATCAGTCACAGATGGATCTGTCCACTGATAGCTTTTGCCTGGTCCTCGCTGTTTTTGACTTTCTTGCTCGTCTGAAGAGTCCTCTGATGTGGTCTCACCACCAATGTTGTAGTTGACATCACGGAGTGCCATCATTTATTGTCTTCAACCTCAACACACGTGGCATGCAGGACTCAGGGTTCTGACCTTGTGAGCTGGCACACACTGCAGGTAGTGATGGGAGGGGATGATTCAATTCACCCCTCTCCCGAGCTGCAGCACACACAGGGATGAAAGGGGGGGTGACTTGATTCATGCCCATCCCTATCTGCAGCTAGTGAGAAGGTGGGGTTACCCCTATCCCCAGCTGCAGCGTACACAGCTCCTGTTTCCGACGCAGCACGGATTCATCAGGTTAGGTGATGAACGAATAATATTTCCTACTTCATACATTTTTTGGTGATCATTTTTTAGTGTAATCCACCTTAAAATAGATGACAAATTATTTTTTTTTTGTAAAAAAAAAGTCGAATGTAATCCAGAAACTTTGCCTTGACAATTAGTACGTTGACTTTCACATATTCTGTGTGTACCCTCATCAATATTCCTGGTATCTTAGCTTCGTCTATAGGAACAAAGTACTGGAGGTCATAAAAAAGATGAGTCGAGGGAGAGGATGCAATGAAGCAACACTGGAAAAATTGCTAAAGATTGCTCAATGTTCGTAGTTGATTGAATTTTCTTAACCTTAGTCTTCAGAATGGTCGATTCAATCAACAATTTTTCTTTGTCATCGCCCCCGAATCTACTTCCATGCCTGCAGAAGGCCTCAGGGCCCACTGTGCAAAGGAGGGCCTTGTTCCCAAGGAAAACATGATCCTAGGGACCCGATTTCAAGCTCATTTTGATCACGAACCCCAGCTACACCAGATGAAACCTAAAACCTCTCTCCAAAATTTTCTTTTTTTTACTCGCACTAATGGTGCGCACGATATGAACCGTACGAAGGCAAATCTCACATTGCCAAGAAGCACAGTAGGGCTGGCCGGCTGCACCGGCGGCCATTTGGTATGGGCCTGACATTTCACCAGGTGTTGCTGGGGTAGCCGCACGCTCAGACTCGAGTATCGACACTTTTTCAGGGGTCACATTCGCATGACTATGGCGATATTGGCAAACCGACGCTTCTCCTCTGTGGAGCTCTAGGTATCCCTTCACCTGTGCAGTTTTCAGCAATCGATCTTTAAGTTGACACCACTTCTGGGACGCACTCGAGTTGATTTGAAGTAGAAAAGTCAGCTGCCAAGATGAAGTGCAGCTCGAGGGCAATGAACTTTTCCTTGCTCTCCAATATCTAGTCGATACTTGTCGGGTATCGGATGAGACTCGGGCAAAATATCGATACGATACTTTTAGAATATCGCACAGTCCTACCACACGCAGCCCCAGGGGCCACATAAGGGAGGGCGGCTTCTATGCTGCCTAAAATCCCCAACCTGCCATTTGTGGGGCGACGACGGCCTCAAATGAAAAACAGCATCACTAAAGAGGTCGCCCCAAGTACAACCCTAAATGGGGAATCGGATGAGGCCAGAAATGATCTGCGAGGTTGCTGGAGATCACACCAGAGGTTGCGGTTTTGAGGAGCGGCGTGCGTGGACGGAATGCTGGCGGAGAGTGCAGAGTTGGATGGGCTCATAGTTTATTTAGTTAGTTTTATATTAACCCGAACGACCCTGGGGAAGGAGCCCTAGCTTCATTCGTGCCCGAGCGGTCGAGTGCCGGATTTTCGAAATCACCGTCAACAGAGAAGGACAACCTTTTTGCCACATACGGTGCAGTTGAGATGCTTCTCCACAGGCCAAAGTTGGTTTTTCTTTCGTCAAGTTAGGCCTACATTTAGCTGTGCAAATCAAGCCTGCAGCTTTGGTCATTTTTTTTCCTGCTTATTCCTCGATCTCGGAAAGTGCGTGTGTTTGCTGTGAAACGTGGCCAGAAAAAAAGGCCTGACGTTGTTCGTTCTGGGCATATTGGACGGTTACACAAAGGGCACGTAAGCGTCAACAAAGGATATTTTATTTACCAAGATTTCTGTGCAGCAGCAACGGCGGCAACAGCAGCAGCAGGTGTGACTTTCATCTCTTGGAGATGGAGAGGGGGAGAGCGTCACATATCTTGTATCCTTCACCCTGCGTCTGCCTACAGTGAGCACACCAAGTTTGGACTCACCAAGTGCAGCAGTTTGGCCAGGTGGTGACAGGCCTCACGAGATAGGCCCATCTTGAGGCCTGCTCTCCCCACTGGAAATCAGAGTTGCACTGCCAGGGGTTGTACAGGGTGCGGCGTTTAAAAAGAACAAATAGCCCTGGAGTGACGTTAAATCGAGAGACAAGCGCACACATTATAGGCCTTGCAAGTGGCAGGCGTCTCGGACCATGGTGACGACGAGGAGGACTTAGGAGAGTCCTGTGATGCTAATAATAACAACGATCAAATAACGGAACAAACAGGACAAATGGAGCCCGCTGGGTGATCAGAGCCTTCTGGATCGGGTTTCAACCCTTATCCAACAGTGCTGGAATACTAGAGCCTGTCCTATTTTTAGAGCATTTACGTTAACCTGTCTGGAACAAAGTTCATTGTCAAAAAAAAAGGACAGGGTTCATTCATGAGTAGAGATGGGCCCGCATATGCTAAGAAAAGAAGCCTCATATGCCATAAACTTTGCATAAAAAAGAGGTCAAGCATGCTGAAAATATGCTAATAAAGCTACGTTGTTCTCTTTAAATTTTGACCTCCAGAGAGTGTGTGTATCTCAGAATTTTAACAAATTGAGTCGTTCCGCTGAAGAGTGAGCTTGTGGGTCAGAGTGAGCTTCATTCATATGTCAGTTACTCACTTAGCAGCTGGTTCAGAGCCCAGTGTTGGTGAAGAAGTCAAGACACTCCAACTCTGAGATTGATGCAAACTCTCTGTGGGGCTGTATTGAGCTGCAGCCCGATACAGCACAAGCAGCCCGAGCCCGAACTCAGCAGCACAACTAAGCAGCCTATTCAATAAGGCTGGGACGTTTTCAAGCTCCTTGCCCAGCCCTGTGAAAGAAAAAAAAATCTCAATTATGTCCCTCCGTCAGCCTATGCGGAATCTTTCTGGTGCTTCTGGATGAGGAGCCCGGCCCAAAGTACCACAGCCTCGGCCCGGCTTGAGCCCAAAGAGCCACAGCCCAAGTCTGGTCTGAGTGCAGACAAAATCTGGCAGGTTCGTTTCTTTGCAGATAGTCAGGCCATTTCACTTGCCCTCAATGCAGTGGAGTTGACCTCACAGTTGGTGACCAGGTGACTGAGCCAAACAACACTGTTGTCCTTTATTGGGTCAAGGCCCACGTCAGTCATGAGCTAGATGGAGTGGCTGATGCACTGGCCAGAAAGGGTGCTCAACAAGTGGTGATGCACAGTGATGGCATCCAACCTATACCCAAAACTTTGCGCAAGAGAATGATCTCTAACCACTTTCATGAAAGGTGAGGGGACCACAACACCACATGGTGCCAAACAAATCACTGGGTGGGACACCCAGGTCCAGCAGGGATGCATACTTTTCACTTGGTGGGGAGGGGCCTTGGTGGCCTTGTGATTCAGGCCTTGACCGGCCATAACTACCTGAACTATCACAGGTCTAAGGTAGACAATTTCCCCACAGCTTCTTGTACATTTTGTGTTGAGGGACAACACATGCTTTGTGCTCAACAACGTATCCAAAAATGACGAAAATCAGCCGCCAAGATCAAAATCCACCGCCAGCCGCCGCAAATATCCACTGCCACAAAAATGACAAAGCCAAGCCGCGGAAAGGGCCCGTCAGCCGCCAGAGACGGCAGAAACCAGCCGCGGACAGACACACACACGTACATGCGGGCCTGTCCTCTGATATATGGACAGACTTTTCAAGTTGCGTCAATAAAAAGTGAGCTTTCGTTAGCATTTCTTTTCGTTTAGCGCGTAACAAGGGACACCCTGGAACACTTCAATCGTTTTCCACAAGACAGACCCTTTCCTCGTTGACGACCAGTTTTTATTTACTAGCTTTCATCGGTCAAGCGACCCTTGACATCTCGCTACTGCTGCAGCTGCTACTTTATGGCCCGCTGCAGCTACTTTACGGCATGCCGCAACTACTTTGCAGCCCACTGCAAAAGGCTAAGCTTGAATGACAAAAAACAAAAACTGCCCGTCAACTAGAAGAGTGGCGTCAAACTACAAACGCACAGCTGGACAAGGCCTTAACGCTCTCTTTGGATTCTGCTGCTCTCAGGCCTTGACAACTCTAAGTGCCCCCCTCCCCCCTCCCCTCCAAACCCCGCCAAAACCCCAAACCCTTGCCTCGTGTAGTCAACACCCTCTAGCGGCACAATCCAAAATCGGGCGTAAAGTGCTCCTTGCCCAGCTGTGTGTATATAATTATTACAAACGTTTTTTCACACTTTACATACGTTTTTGACCCCACGCTCGCAGTAAATAAAAGAGGTGAGTCCACAAAAAATGCCATGTTAATATATATCTGATGATTCCTCCTCAATCCCACCTGCAAGCAGTCTTTTGATGGTGTGCATAAGAGCTAAATCTTTTCCCCTGCAAAAAGGCAGCCACACAAGTATGATAGGTGTGAGGGACCAGAAGTGATTTAAAACAATTCTGTTGCTTGAAAAGGTACGCGATGTTCACTGATTTCGTAGTCTGAGAGCTCAGCTTTGGCCCTCTAAAAGTTTTGATGTTTTAAAGAAAAATTGTCTCATTTGACGTGGGGAAAGTTTGGATTGTCAGCCCAGCCATCAGCAGTCCAGTGCCAAGCTGCAATGATAACTTGAGTTGTTGGTTGCTGCATTTGCGCAGCCATCCTGTCCGTATCCACGTCGGAGAGGCAGAGTCGTGTGTCTTGGTGCCTTCTACGAGTCCATTGTCTGTGCCATTGTCGTAAAGTCTCCTGTCGGACCAGGTGCTTTCTTCACCTCTGACTGCAGGAGAGGCTTTTTGCGTCGGAGTCGTCCTTTGGAAGCCTCTCCTGCCGAGACTGGGCCTGGGCAGGCCTACTGGGAGGCCTTGTAGCAGTCGCCAAACTGTTTGGGGAGAAGCGTCACTTCTTGGCGGGTGCAATGATAGCTTTAACAAGTCATTGGCCAAGTCTTTGCAGTGCTACAAAGCTAAATCCTGAATGTTGCCTTGCCGAGACAGTAGTGTTCGTTCAGCTGAAGAGCAGGATCAGGGCAGGGTGGGACAACACTTGATGAGGCGTTGCAGAATGGTCCGGGCTGGAACATCAGTTTAAAAACAGTGCAACCGAAAGAGAAATTGTCATTTCTTTGGTCTCAACTTTTGATGATTACAAACTGAAGAGAGGCAAGTGAGGAGGAGCCATAATGTCAATTGCCTACTAGGGGGATCAATGCAGCAAGAGGGGGATCATTCTCTCCCACTATGGCAGGCGGATAATTAAGCAGAAAGGGGGGGGATTAACATTGCATTTAATACCCAGTCGAGATAATTGGCCTAAATTAGGTGTGACGCAGCATAAAATAAATCCTGTTACTGTGCATTATGCACATAGAAATTGTTTTACGACATCCTTACTTTTCAAATGGTTCCCCTAACTTGAACTTTATGCGCAAGCTGGGAGGGAATTCAAATGTCAGCAGCTACAGCTAAAAAAAAAACCCACTTTCTTTTATGAACTGAGAATATTCATGATGTTGCCTTATTGATGGGCCAGGCAGCTGTTGAGCCCATAGAAATAACAGTGTTAATGTTGTTGCCATTGAATAAACCTGAACCTTCTTGTACCAAGGAGAGGCGGTGACAGAGAAATGTTACGCATTATAGTTCTATGCATGCTGTATTCATGAACCAGCGGGAGGATAAAGACCAATTTGCTTCATTCGCGCGGTTCCCAGAAAACGTCCAGGCTCCGAAGCCTTTTTTTTGTCTCGAAACTGGAGTGAATGGCAAACCTGGCGTGATGTAACTCAGGGGAAGATGAAATCATCGTCATCATCATTGGATCCACACTTCTGCTTAAAGTGACTCCTTAAAATGAATGAGTCAAATATGAGACGTGTTTGGGGCAAAATCGAGACCGGTTTTTTGTATTCACTTTTGTATGTGACAAGTTCCAGCTGTGTTTTTTTCTTCTGAATAATCTTTTAACTCACCCAGACAGCTGTTGTACATGTCTTGTCAGCTGATCCTCTCCACAACCACTCGAAGCCAGGTCTCTTCTGAGGTGCATTCACTTTTAAAAATATACACTTTAAGGACTTGTCTTAACAGAAGATGAAAGCTTCACAGAGTGATAGTTTTGACGAATCCTTGATCCTGGTCGTCGATGTTGTTCGCCAGCTTCACTGTTCTCCCAGATCAAGATTTTATGTTCTGTCCTACATGGAAGTGGAGACTTCTGACTCGACGTCTGGCCTTAAGAGGTTATGTTCAAGATCAGCTCACACCGCACTAATAAAACGTTATTTGGAAAGGTTTAAAGATCACTCACAAATAAATCCACAGCTGGAGGTGGTCAGTGAATGAGTCAGTACCAAGAGAAGTCTCGGACACCCCTGTATGGTATTATTATACTGTGCAACCCCACTTATAGGGCAAACAGACAATTGACAAACCTGGCTTATTGGCAAATCTGGCTTGATATTTCCAAACATTGTCTTATCATTCTCAAGGGGAGGGGTTAAAATCTTGTGTGTTTTAGCAGGAAAGAGCTAATAATCAGCTTCAGAAGCAGAAAAGACCGATTAAGTCGGTCCAGATGCGCAAAACGAGCTGTGACAGAGGGCGGGAAATTTGAATTTGGTTCTCTTGTGCTGCAGTTCGCCAGTTCATCGTGTTCCACTGTAGTGACCAAACTTGGCCGTTGCTCCTGGCCCAAGCAGATGGTCCTCGAGGAGTCGATGACGCTCCACCCGAACCTAGATGGCCCCACAGAGCTGCACAGCAACAACTGCGTGCACGTCCAGAGGTCCTTGTGCGAGTCGTGGATGGCGGAAGCCAACTTAACCACTGTCAGCACGTGAGAGAGCAAGAAAAGCATTTTTGGTCGTCCTCCCCCCCCCCCTTTGGTACACCACAGCTCTGGATAAGGCGGAAAAATGTTTCTTGCTTAGGGATGGCAAAGAGTGGGGAAGAAAAGAGAAATGGTGCGATTTACGGTCGGTCGTGGGCTTGGTTCGTTCGACAGAGGTCGCTTTTTGCCGCAGCCGCCGAAGAATTACTGCTTCATCCATTGGTGCGTATGTAGCGGCCGTTGTACATCCTGTCGCCGTCGGTGCTCACGGGCTCTGCCACGATGAGGGCAGTGGGATCAGGGCAGGCCTCGTCTCAGGCCCTATGGCCCACGGCAATCACCAACACGCCCCTGGCCGAGGACGTCAGATTAGCAGTGGTGATGGGAAAAAAATGGCCTCGACCCAGAGGTCGAAGCTGTCCTCCACCCACCTCTGGAGTCACAAAGTCCGCAAATCCAAACGTAATCAACCGGGAGGGGGGGGAGGCAGAGTTGACCCCCCCCCCCCATGAATATTGGTTATCCCCCCTCCATAAAGGGTTGAGTGAAAGTTACCTTTGCAATGAGAAAAAAAGCTACATAGGTTAGCTTTGCAAGTTATTATATGACTGACACCCCTTGGTTTGGCTAGGGATGAGCCTAACATAAGTGAAGTGTGTGTTTAAAGCTTAAAATGGCCCATGTTAGCATGTGATTTATATATTTCTTTTTCATATCGTGGCCTGAAATGGTTAGTTCATTGCTGCTTTGACTTTTCTTCATAGTTTGTGTTAGGTAATGCATGAAAGATCAATCCATGACTTCAGCCTCCAAGCCTGCAGGTATTTAATCCTACCAATGAAGTGAAAAATTTGGGAGTTGGCGGTCACGTGATAATTCCAAGTCTGTGGTTGAAATCGATCGCCCTCGCTCGTTCCTGGCTGAAGATGGCTTCATCTCAGTCAAATAATGGCAGTTTTATTTCATGGCCAAGAAATAGTTCTTGATTAGCATATTTCGCCCCTCTCCAGCTTTGGTCTCCGCACAGGGTAGTTCAGGTTTTTCACCTGTGTGCATAAAGATGAATGTGCATAAGAAGGGAATAAAGATGACTTCTTTGCCGAAAAATAAGTGGAGTTATTCTTACGAACAACTTTCATTGATTCTCCACACTTTTTTCACAAGTGTTCAAGGCTGACGAGAGGATCACAGTTAAATTTGCGAGTGAGAAGAAATCTTTTTTTTTCAAATATGTATTTTTGGTTGACCAAGCGACTGTTTTCACACAGTCGATACACAGTTGTTCAGTACGAAATCAGACCCTCTTTGACATTTAAGGTAGGGCTTCCCCATACTAAAAATCACACAAAAATTAAAGAAATCAGGGACAACAGAGTAGAAAATCGATGAAGAAAAGTCAGTAGGTTTTTTCACTGTTTTACAGTCGTAAAAAAAGTCGATTCAGTTAAATAAAGTTTGAATTTCTTTATTCGTGACTTTAAGTTATCCGACCTTTCTTTCAACATGGAAGAATCGCAGTTCAACTCGCGAGGGCGAATAAAAGATCTCTTTTGGGCACAAGAATGACCACAACAGTGAAAAAAGTTAACAAGACTTTTCGTTTCACACATCCACTTTTTGAAATGCGTGATAAAAGTAAAAAAAAAAAAAAGAGTGAAAAGAAAGGTAACTTTTGTTGCCCGTCCAGGCCTCAGGCCCACCCAAAGGCCGTTGAAGGCTGGGCCTACAAAGTTTCGCTTGTTGCCAATGGTCATGGTGGCAGACACAGTTCCCACTTGGCATGCACGCACTTTCCAGCGTTGCCACGGAACAGGGGTTGCCATCTGGCCACCCCTTTTGGCACTGGGCTGGGACAGAGCAGTGGCAGCCACGCTGCGTGGCCCCGGACTGACCGATGGCAACCCTGTTGACCCAGCCCGCCAAAGCAGCCCGATGATGGCGCCCAACCTTCCACGAATGTGATAAGTTCTGGACACTGACACAGTGTCCTCGTCTAAATGCATGATGGAGCAACGTGTCCGAGGCAACAACGTCGGACTCGCAGGTTCTTCATTCGCAACTTTGCACAAAAACAAGCATCCTGGGGCTGATTTTTTTAATTTTTTTTTCTTCTTGGATTGCGGACCAGGCAAAATCGTGCATGCGCAATTGAAAACTTGATGTTTAATATTTAAAAAAAGGCCTTTTCTTCACTGCTCATTTCACCGGTGTCGTTTTCCCCTCCGCAGAGCAGCAAAGTCGTTTTCTGCCGCTGACAAAACGGCCGAATGAATATCAGTGTATGGCAAAAAAGGCTCACTTTGTTTGCCATTTTTTTCCTCGCCCAAACAGTTTTCGTCGACTGTTTTAGTCGTTGGCCTCCTTTCCTTTGTAAGGCACTAATAATTATTAGTGCGTTTTGTGGGGCTGATTTCTGGGGAGGCCCAATATATTGTGCTGAAATTGTGCTGCACTGCGTAAAAAAAGTGTTGGATGCGCAAAAGAAAAGTTTGAAGAGCAAAATAGGACCTTTGAAAATGAGTGCGTGAAAAAATCTTTTTACTTGTCACAAATACTTTTTGCCAAAAGATCGAGGTGAGCAAGAGGAAAGCTGTTTTCCCTGCACACCCTGTAGGTACGAGCGTCGTACAGGTTCTCTTTGTCCCTTAACGTCGAGTCTGCCTCATGTACGAGTCCAATTGTATCGGGTAACAAGAGGCCCTTAAATGCGAGGGCACCCATTACGACGTAATAGATCGCCTCTTTAGTCGTCAGGGCAAATTTATGCATGGACTTGGTATAAAATTTCATTTCTTCCCCAGGTGTATTAGTCGGGCAGCGCAGTCACGTGTAGTTTACGGCTGTGAGAAGTGCGCTGCAGTAGAGTACGTACGCACGTGCAGAGATGGCTTCATTCTTGAGGCCTGCCGAGGCCCACCGGGGCCTGCCGGGGCCTGCCGGGTGAAGGGACAACTGGTGAACCACGTGTGAAGGCTGATCGTATTTTTTGGCGCGCGTTGCTAAGGTGGGCCTGAACATTGCGTGATTGAAGAAAAGGGAAAAGTTTGACACAAGAGGCCCTAGGCCTAGCAATGTGGGCGCATTGTGAAGGCGGCATCTCTCTCTCGCAGGCTTTGTCTGGCCCCACGTAGGAAGGAGGAAAAAAAGAAATGCCTCCTCTCTCTCGGCCATGAGTTTGCCAAGGTAGGCCTTCCTGGGCCTACTCGTTCGTACGTGTAATAAGCATGAGTGGGTGGCGGGAAGGGGATGCCATTTTAGGAGTGCTGCTCAATCTTCACAGCAAGGGGAAGGGGCTCGCATGGTGCGGTGTCGACTCTTGGTCTTCTTTATTGAGTTATTAGTCAGTAGAAGAATAAATATATGTTGCCCACCCTGCTAGAGACCCATGCTGCATGGGCCTCCGAGTCAGGCCCGAGTCAGGCCTACTGCCTCGATCACCTTTGTTGATACCCCCGCCTTGTCGACGTCTTGAAACTCGGCCCCTGAGTTTCATGTTTCCCCTCTCCACGTTTCTCCATCATTCAGTTTAGAGTGAAACGTCTGTTTGATACCAAGTTTTAGACTTCTTCTTCTAAATCAAAGTAAGAAAACATTAAGGTAGTGTGAGTCTCATGTGTAACGTAACGAGATCGCTTTGACAAGGCAATGCTGGAGAGAGAAAACAGAAACCCAGGCTGTTTTTTAACACTTGAAAGTGTCACCTTTCCTCTTTGTTAACTGTTATTTGTTCAGATGCCCTTACCAGACTATGGCTACGGCAACAAGGAGGACAAGAAGCACCAGGAGTTGGTCTTCCAGAGGGCGCCCGAGCTCGTCGTGGAGGTGGACGAGGGAGGCAGGGACTCCGCCTACAAGGCCAGGTTTGCCACGGGTAAAAAAAAACCACATACGTGTGTGTGCATAGTGGGGGGGATGAACTGAAAAGTTGGCACGACTTAACTACGTAGTAGGCACTGAACATACGTTTAGGAGGAGTAGCAGCTGAACCCCCCTCCCCCCGTCCTCCTCCTCCCGGGATACTTCTTGCACAAGTTCAAGGAAAGATCTCTACGCACTTGCGTTAAATATTCGTGTACTCTAATACCCCATTGAAGCTCAATGAACCTTAATCTGTCCTGATCTTTCTCCATGAAAGATTAACGCGTGCACTTTTACTGCGGATTTGTTGCCTTCGTAGGCAAGCTTGGGATCGATCTGGAGCGCAAATTCGTCATCGACACTGATCGCGACAAGGACATGTGGAGGAGCACCTACGTCGATCCACAAGACGTGAGAGAGGCCAGGAAATTCGCATCACCGGAGCGTCAGGTGCAAGCTGGTCTTTAGTCTCAGCAATGGCACATTTGGCTGCTGTGCTGTAATGAGTGTGCCAGATTGTGCCAAAATTGGTCGCGCGGCAATGAAAGTAACATTCACAAGGATTGGTCACAGGGTGTCCCAGAACAGAGTGGCCATTTGTACTGGCTCTCAGAACTTTCTCATTGGTTTCACCCCTGTCAAGTGTGGAACCACCTGAAACCGAGTGTTGCCACGGCCTCCTCGGGACCGGCTGCCACCACCTGCTTGACGTTGGCAGTGATGTGGTTGTCAAGCAGGTTGACAGAGTCCAGGACGGG
>JAAUXU010083824.1_pt1 | contig 16728 bp, 14 predicted proteins | sample 7278151 | NCBI WGS metagenome assembly JAAUXU01 (sample SAMN14350113, study PRJNA611818) | marine sediment metagenome | isolation source: surface marine sediment (1.8m) | place: French Polynesia: Moorea | collected 2018-08 | reverse complement strand
GTGTCATCTCTGATCATGACCAGAAGTCGCTGCACTGACACTGTTTGCGCAGCCTTGCACAGTCTTGGCAGTAAAGGAACGACTCCTGACAGTAGTTTGGTCTTTCATTATGAATGCAATCGACAACCGAGAGACTCTGGATCATCGCACAGGCTTCACGTGCAAGGACTTGATCAAGTTGTGCGGAGTCGATAGGCATACTACGGCCCGGTCTTACAGTGTGTAAGTGGATTAGCCAATGCAACTGAATCGCATGCAGTTCAGTCGATTCTCCTACTACAAGCAGACATTTTGACAAATTAATTGCGTGAGTGTTACCCTGCCCTAAGCAGCTTCCATCAAAAAGTCGTCTTTTTCTCCTTCTTCTTCCTCTTTTCTTTTTTGGAAAGTCTTCTCTTTCAACGTGTCTCTACCTCCTACCAGGCAGATTCAAGTCGTTGACGTGAGAAAGATCAAATAGGAGGAGTGAGGCTTATAGGCATTATACAAGTACATAGGCCCACTAGACTCACTGCTTCCTTACATTAGGAAAGTTTCATCTTTCTCCACAAACAAGCTTGATTAAATCTTTAAGGACAAGATTTGCACCAGATTAGTCTTCTCCTTCTAGACATAAGTTTAGGGCAGATTTACTGAAGCTTTCTACTAGCAAAACATGACGTAACGGGGCAAAGAAAGACAAATTATAGAAGCATGTAGGGAAACTTAAGAATGAAGCCCAGACCTAAGAACATCAACTGCAGGCAAAGATTGCAGATAAAAGAGAAAAAAACCCTTCCCGTATTAATGGATAGCAATAAATATAATGGTAATAAAGTACAACCGATGACATTAGCGAGAACACTGATTAGTAGCAGTCATTAATTTAGGGCGAGGATTCACAAGTATGAGAATAGCTTTTGTTTGCATAGATATACAAGAAGGCCTCATGCAGTGAACCTGTGAATGCTGGCCCTGGAGTTGCTTATGAGTTATTTTCTTCTTTTTCCCCTTATTTTTTACTAGTACCTTTTTACCATCTTCTGTTACTGGCACTATGAGGCCTGAGATGCCCTAAGAAACCAGGTCAGTGACGTTAATACGCAGTTCTGTTAGTGCTGGCTGGCAGTATTAATAATGCTCTGGAAGTCTAAACATACGATCGGCGACGCATGGGACTAAGAATTAATGATGGTGACAGTAATAAGCCAGGAATGCATGATGATGAGATAAGCACACGTAACACAAACGCGGTATTAATGACTCTAAACATACACGCTATTTACATACATGCACATGGTGGAGCAGGGAGATCTGCAACTCATTCTGGAAAGAGTCTCCTTGGGCCACCCTGTATGCATTGATTACTGTTGCTTAGCTTCAGTCAAGAGCATCGCATCAAAGCTTTGGGGAGACTTCTTTACCACGGTCAAGACTGCCAAAGCGAAGTCAAGTTCTGCACCAGAATGTCCAACTTGTGGACTTGTCAGAGCTGTTGCAAATGCTGCACTGAAGCTAAATGCGTACATACGGCATCCTACGCAGCAGCTACACTACCTGTACAGCTTAGGGGTGCCTAAGACGATCCACACGCCCGAGGTCGTCAAAACAGTCACAGCTTTTGACTGGATTGACGTTCAGAATTGGTTCGCCCCACTATGGAAAGCTGAGACTTTAACAAAATCGCACTTTTTGCACTTTTGCTCTGCGATCACGTATTTTCTCGCCAAATAGTCAACAAGACAAGGGCCGGAAAATGGCAGCTAGTAGCTTGAACCCAATTTTTGCACTAAAAATCCAGAAGTCTTCTTTTGCTAGAACTTTCTGCTCCTGACTCCTATTCAGCACAGCCCAAAGGCTTTCTGACCAATAATTCAAGCAGACCAATAATTCACACATGAGCTACTCAGGTACCCATGAAAAGCGAGGAATCTCCTCGCAAAACCGAACTGATGTGCACTTTGGCTCTGGGACCACTCAAGGTTGCACAATGCCGACATTTCCCAAGTGTCCGCGTCTTAAGCGCCCCCCCTTGTATGCACTACATTTCTGTGTGCGTTGGCTGTAGACTATTCTTAAGTTTAAGCTGTTGTCGATCGACTCACACAGAAGAGAAGAAGAGTGCAAAACAGACACGAAAAATGGAAAATTTGTGTTTTGGTCAAAAAAAAAAAATCTCTTAGTCTCGATCTCATGCACTGTCAGGAAAAAATTACTTCAAGTTGGTAGTAGTGGCTCAAAAACAGGGTGGAAGACACACTCAGGCCCACACTTGGGCCCGCATTTGCCAAAAATTACCATCCGTGCTCTAGAAGGCCGAGACCTATAGCCTCGGCCTCGGCCGCCGCCGCCACCGCCATATTGGACCATATTGTTAAACTGACAAAGAAGCAGCAATAGCTTAGACAACTGATGGTCATTGATTCACTGTGGATTCCTAAGACACATTGTGAATGCAACGTTAATGACGTTAAAAAGGTCTTTAAGTACATTGTCTGTTCCACTTGTATAGGGGTGATTAGGTAATGACTCGTCTGTATGCTCTAAATACGGGGGGAGGGGTTGAGACTACGACGGAGCTGACGGCCCCAGGGGGTATTGTTACGTTGCAGTGTGAGCCAAAATTAAAGTCATTGGCAGGGTTTCTTTCAATATGGTAACATATTCCAATGATAAGATCCCGTTGTCCAAGGTGCCGCACTTCAGATCTTGGTCAACGTGGCTGACGTCAACGGCTTTAGACACCTGTTGGCCGTCAAAAGCTGGGCCATGGCAACTTTTACTTCTTCCATCAGTCTTCTGTCACTCTACATGCTCAGAGTTACGAAGTCCAAACAAATGTGGACATTTGCTTTATGCCAATATTTGAAAAAAGCGAAGTTGCTCAAGGTTCCTTCCACCCCTTGCTGCAGTCTTTGGTCACGGCCACTTTTGCGACCCTTTCTTCAACTTTGCCCCGCCAGAGAGAAGTGCTAAGCCTTGATGGGGTTCCTCTGATTCCACCATGCCAAGGACGCAAACTTTGGATCACCCTGCCTGTTCTTATTGACGTGAACCTTCTCGAGGGCGAGGCTCCGTAGGGACAAGAGGCTGCTCTGCCTCTTCCTTCTCCCTCTGCTTTTCGTCATCAAATCGAGCAATCCGGGCCTAGACGAGGCCTGGGTGGGCCCGGCTTCGAAGGCCGCCTCATTCTTCTTCCTCCTCATTACCACCCCCTGCGGTGTTGTATGAACGGCAAAGAAATTAGTAGGCTTGATGGAAGTGTCTACTGCTGCTCTGCCGTGCAGTTCCTCTTACAGCTCATGTGCAGGACGTGCATACTTTAGCTAGAACATGGTGGCTCCTACAGGGTGAGCCAAATATGAACCGACACTTTCGAGCAGTCTTTGCTTTGTTTTTTTCTTATGCTTCTTGAAAACAAACTTTTGTACGCGCGATTGGATGGATGGATTGACGGCGTGGGCAACGCAGACGGCAGCCAGTACAACGGCGCATCCAAGTTTTACGACGTCTGGGACGTGGGCAACGGCAGTAAGCTGGAAGTCACCTCGCAGTGTAGCTAAATTTTGAGCAGCAGTTCCTGCCATCATTTGGTCCACAAACAGCAGCCCAGTGCCACAAAAATGGCCCAACCCTGTAGACGTGCACGGTGCGTTGTTGATAACTTGACGATAAATTACCCTACTAATGATGTAGTAATGTCTCGTTTATCAGGGAAGAGTGGGATGATGAAAAATTTCACTACTACGTAAACTACATGCAGAGCACGTTTAACAAAGGACAGCATCAGCAAAAACAAAAACGGCAACAACCCTGGTCCTCTTTTAAGTACCAGGTACTTGACAAGTGATGAATCGAGCCTAGATGCCTTTTCCAAGGACTCACCCAACTCACTATGTTTCAACATTAAAATTGAAAGTCCCCTTTGAGCTGTATGAAAAATCGCTCTGACTATTTTATTCATCATTCAGAATGTTGAATAAAACAATCGCAGCATATAAGAACCCTTAAATTCACACTGCGGGAAGACCTGGCTTATCAGACACAATCAGTGATCAGGAACTAAGTCCAGGTGCCTTCTTATAGAAAGGTTTGTGAGATTAAGGCAGAAAACAAAGTTATACCATTATTGGGGCACTTTGCTCAAGATGCGGAATACCTGAACACCTGTCTTTCCTCCCCCCCAATACAGAAGTGAGTAATTTGGGACTGCATCTTCTTCAGCACCTGTGCTTCTCCAGGTTGGGGATGCTTATGAGCCAAGTTCTGGTGGAGCAAACGGTTGATCAGCTTCAGTAGCCATGTGTTGCCATTTCAAAGCAGTCTCAGTGAGTCCCTTAAATCCGGATAAACTGTCATCACACAGAGGTTTGCTGACCAAAACTTATGTAGTAACACTATATCTACAGGGAAAACAGTCAATTGAGCAGAAGCTTGTCGGATAAGCCAGGTTGGGTCAAGGCATAGCAGCACAGTGGCAGGGGAATGGACGGCCATAATTGTGACCACGAGTGTCGGCCATGTCGGCCAACACCCGGACTCAACACTGCCATTGTCTGTACAAAGATGCCATTAGTCAAGTACTTAAAAGCAGAGGTGGACCGAGCTTTTGGCTCGGCTCGAAGAAGCTGACGAGTCTGGCAATTTGTTGGCTTACCATTTCCACTTCCGAAAAAGTGTCAGTAAGCAGGTGAGGTTGGGCGTGTCTCAAACACCGGCCCGATTGACTTTGGGTGCTCTGACTGGCAACACATCTGGTCACAGCAGTCCTCCATTCGCCTGCCACCTCTGCTACGTTTTTACTCCAGACTATTGTGCTTCTAAGTATCTTTAGGGTTGCTCGAGCGCGGGCTCGATGCATCTCTAGCTCTTCCTGTGTTATGTAGCTGCAGCTACTGTGACGGGAGCAAAAAAACAAAGGTTGCTTTGACAACGGTTTCTTCTTCCTCTCATTCTTCGTCATTCCTCTACTGTTCTGAGGGAGGTCCTGTCTACAGGGACGTACAAAAGGAGAATGCATGCTGAGAACAACGGGAAACGCTACAGTTTTTTCTACTCTCAACACAGGCAAGATCCAGACTTACGCCCAACATGTTTTTGGCCTTGGAGTAGGTCTTGAAGGATGGGAGATAATGATCAGTAGCCATTTTGAAAGTTTTCTTAATAGAGCTGCTGCCTTCCCTCTCCCCCGGCATTAGTAGTAATCAACGAATTAGTTAATGATGATGACGAAGACATTAGCTGCTGATTATCTTTGTTCACGTTGGGGAGGACAGAACGAAAAGAATGGTTGTGGACCTTTGACCCTCTCCTTGTCCGTGTCTTTACCTCCTTCAGCTTGTCGTTGAGCTTGACCGACGGCTGAGTCTTCCTCCCGCCCGTCATGTTCCTCACGGCCCCGATCCGGTACCACATGCGCGAGTGCGGCTTCGAGTCGATCACCCTAGATACGGAGAGAAGAGCACATTGAGAAAAAGTTGAAATATGACGGTGTCTGGTTACTGGATAAACTCTTCCTTTTCTGCTCCCGTACACACAAAGCATTATGTTTTCATCAACTTTTCGTTGGCGAGATTTTCTGTTGTACTTTGAGTAGACTTCAAGATTTTAGGTGAAAGAAAGGGAAATTTTTTAAGGGAAATTTTTAGACGCCACAAGAAATGTATTGTGCACCAAAATGGCTGATTGAGCAACAAGGATGGTGCAACTCACCTACCCTGGGCGTAGTGAGTCATTTCGGTGCATGGTTGCAGTTTATTTTGGCGCACCCCGATCTAGGGCACATTGTCGCACAAACTTATAACCCCAACAGCGAGTAACCAAATACTTTCCAGTCAGTGAGCTTAAACTTATACACAACTACCAACATGGCATACGTATTGAGCCACTCTTCGGGGGGGGTTAGTTTATTTGTTTTTGAATTTTCTTTAAAGAGAAGCTTTCAACTTGCAGCTCAGCTCTGTGAGCAGGTCTAACCAGAAAATCTGAACCGGCGAGCGAACCGGGGAGCCGAGCCCCGGACTGAGCTGAGCCAGTGACAACATTTTAATCTGTTGAAAGTGCCAGGAGAGAACAAAACTGCAGGGTATTTTTAACAAGGCCTCGTTCTTTGTCCTCTCTCTCATATGCAATCAGTGAATTGTGACCAAGGGGCCTTCATCAGGAGTCACGAGTGCAAACAAGCTGAAAAAGGCATTGGAAAATCATTACATTCATATGGGACAGCTTGTGGCAGATCCTCTGCTTGAGCCTCCCAGTCTCCTTCATGTACAGTGCGGTTGATAGCAGCCCACGTATCCTCAACTTGGATGAATGTGAGGGCAGCTTGGTGGATCACAATCCTGGTTTGTCAAGCTCTGAGAGAACTTGAAGTGCTGCCTTTGCATGATGGCAAGTTGCTAAGTCAGGACAGGACTAGTGGTCACCATCTGAATGGTGCTACTCGAGAAAAGGTTTAAGCCTCTTTCTGATGCACTCTTGCCAATGCAGCTGACCTGACCTGAACTGTTTTCATGGAACAAAGAAGACCTCAGGAACACCTCTGTCTGGTATTGCTAGCCACACCAGCATCTTGTCAGGAAATCCAGAGAAGCGAATTTTATCAGGAGTAGCTGAAGGGCCATCATCATCATCACAGCAGCTTGCATTCATTGCTGGAGAGTCACTCTTGAGTGGAAAGTAGCTTTCATCATCTATGACAAAAGCAGCAGGTGATGATGGTGGAAAAAGTCCCGTCTGAGTTTATGTGCAGCTGTTTTTGCGCTCCTAGCTTGAGCAGCAGTGCAGTGTGGAACCTTTTTCTCCTTGAAGTACTTGGTGTCACCCTCCTTGAGCATATGGTGGACCCATGCCAACTTGCGTGTGGAGATCCCCATCTTGAACTATGCTGCTTGGCATCGGTTAATCTTAGCTCAACCTTGGCTAAAAATGGCACTTTAGGCGATTTTCGGCTGAAAACGAGAGTTAGGGCGAAACACTATAGGTAGGTGATCACCTAAAATGTCGAAGTCTGGCTAGGAGATACAAATGCTTTCATCCGACCTTGGAGAAGAAGGACTGGGAGGTCACTAGCCCGGAAATTAAGTGTGGCGAATAGAGTAGCCACAACCACTTGGTGACCTGTGTCCGTACAGGGTGACGCAGCACAATAAGACATTGGGTGTCTCATGGCTACACTTTGTGAAAGAACAAGTTAAGGCTGAGGATACAGAAAATGATGAGGATCAACACGAGCAGATTTCAATTTCTGGACAGTGATGCAATTTTTCATTTGATGCAAAATTGTTTTCCCCCAAAATTCAAGGAGAAGATACTGTGCAGTAAAGTTCTATAGGGCTGGGTTTAGTTTATAGTCCACTTTTTCAGACTATCAAACTTAATAGTCCGCATTTCCGGATCATAAAGTGTTTGTGAGAGAAGTAGAAATATTTGGTATTTCTTCTCAGCCAATGAGACAGGACAGTCACAGTTACAATACATTGGTCTTTGCAAGGAGCAACATAAGCCCGAGCTTGGACGTTTGCGGCTCGACTGCCCTCACGGCCCGAGGCTGGAAGGGCGAGCACAGGGCTGAGGAAATCCGGGAAGGAGTATAAAATTGATATCAAGCTACAAACGTCTATCAGGGCAAAGCCTCGACTTCCTCTTTTTTTGGATTTTGCAGCTCTCTGGCCATGTCGACCCCGTGGAACCTACCTTGAGCCTGTGAGCCTTGGCTTTGAGCTTCGGGCCTGACTCTTCACCACTAGGGCGAATGAAAATGGGAGAACGGAGGAAGAGCAGACAAGAATCAAGTCTCCCGAACCGCGGGGGTTGGAGTGCGAGCTCGACCTTGGGGGTCCAGGGGGACGACACGCACACACGCACACACAGAATTTTTGGGGCCTTGGCAAGAGCCAGTCACCCAGAAAGTTTTGGTCAACGTGGCCAGAAGAAAACACCCAAAAAGCTGAAAATCACTTTCCAGTGTGAGATGTACTCTGTACCTTTCTCATCAAAGGGACAGTGGCAAAGTAAAACTTATTTACGCGAGCTAATTTACTCTCTCATATACTGTCTCAGTGTCTTAAGGATTGCTTTCAGGCACAGATTCCGTATAAGAAGCTGTCGCTGCCCATTTTCCTCAGGGGAAATTGCTTAATCCAAGGACTGCACTACTTTTCTACACTTGTTTTTTTTTAGTGAAACAGGAATGTATTTTTGGATTATATTGCCTAATTTTTGCTGTGTTCCCCACTTCTGCTACCATTTTGTCTACTAGTGTTGCGTTGGTGTTTGAAGACGTCAAGTTTTAATCGAGCGGAAGTGAAAAATTTAACCCAGTTTCAACTTGAACAAAGCCCCAACTATATCAGTGACTGTTCGCCTGCCTGCTGGCTGCCCGCCTGCCCGCTGGCTGCCTGCTGGCTGCCCGACCACTGCCCTAGCTTTCGTGAATAAAAAATGAACTGATTTCCGCCCCACATGAGTCAGGCACTACTTTTAGTGAATCAGTAATTACTGGACTTTTCCTCGAAGAAACATAATTTGCCCATTTTCTGGATGCAACTGACAGCAGTTACAACCGCTTTTTTGCGCCTGTGAGGCCAGAGCTGCAAATGTCATCTGAGCACCTAAGGACGGTCTGTATGAAAGCATCAGAGTTTTTGAGTCAGGCCTGCAACATTTTTGCAAAATTGTTGGCCTTCCAATGTGAGCTGGTCCCAGACTTGATACAGCTCCACTAGAAGAGGACGCTCTGAGTTGACTGAAAACAATCCCGTGAACAACGTGCATCTCATGCAAATCTGGCGAATGAGCAGCAGCGTCTGAAGGACTCGAAGATGCTCAAGACGAGGCAAAACAAGCTGTTCAGACGTCAATGGGCGTGCGCATTGGAGACTGCACTGAGGAATCATAGAGGGTACCGAAAGAAAGAAGCCTTTATGTGGGAAGCTGACGCATCCTAGTGCATCGTGTGCGTACAAATCATTTCACGTAGAACAGTTGAATCTGGTGGACCATGGACTCTGACAACGACACAAACGTTCTTCTCCATTCAGTGAAGAAGTCAACGCCAGTCACCACTGGCATATTTAGCCAAGAATGTGGTTCATCAGACTACAACGAAATGTTAGATCTCTCTACATCAGTCACTTCACTGCACTTTGTTTTGAGTCCAAGACTATAGACCCAGTAGCCTACCCAAATCCCGAGGAATGGATCCCTAGAGTGGAAAAACCGGCAGCTTGTTGAAGTCTCCTCAAATGGTCGGCTCATGCCGTCAGAGGGGGCAAAACAATCATTACGCAGTACTGTGTATTTAGTAGGCAAAAACAGTGATAACCGACAAAACCATGATTCATCTGTGTTTGTCTTCCTCTTTTGCCCCTCTCCTTTGAGCTGAGCAACTTCTTGCCAACTCATCAAAAATGCATTAAAAGAAGTTTAACCTGGTTGCACAACTGTCTCTTTTTTGTTCTGCCCCGCCTTCCAGCTGCTTCGAAGGCTTCATTGCAGCTTTGGACACTCTGCTGCCCAAAAAATTGGCTTGGGCAGTCGAATGAATCATGCCACAGTTGCCTAGATCTCCCACTCTAGATATCCTTTCCCTATGCCCAGCCCCCCAGCCTGGTAGAGTCATCTACTGGACCCCTGACCAGCAGCTGAGAGCAGAAGGTGATAGGATCATCTCATCCAAGAAAAATGGCCTTCCATGACAACATTTGGGGGTCCTTTTTGAGCTTTTGCAACGTCTTTGCTCTCTTGTCACTATCCATCCTGGCCTTGGAGTTGGCTAAAATGATTGAGGTCCAGGTCTTCGGGCAGGGTTGGCCGACATTCGCCAGCCTCGCAAGGCCTGTTGGCTGATTCGCGACATTGGACATCCCTAGCGACAGCCTTGGCGACGGCCTTGGCGACAGCCTCTACGAGCTCTGGTGGTCTTGCACGCCTGGGGCACAACCCAGTCGGACCTGCGTCATTGAACAGTCCTGTTTGCCTCGAGCATCCCCGAGGTTCCCTCATCAATGTTGGAGATTTTCCTCTGGGCGTGGATTGCGTGATGTCGTTGCTCCATTTCTGGAGCTGTTATGCAAAAACTGGCACAACAACTGGGTCGTGAACAACGGCATCCTGTTCAACTGCCAATCAGCTTTCACCAGAAATATCATTCCCGCGATTCCCGCGTCCGTGAGGTCTAACAAGTGTCTCATCGAGAGTGGGACGACCGGTATCGAAGCCAGCTGGTGATGTCGTGAGCCCAAGCTTTCTCCAGCCTCATCAAGCCATTCCTGCGTAGCGCTTTGGGCTCGTGGATTTGATCTCTTTGGCTCTTCGTAATGCACGACCAGGGTTAGTGAGACACCCCTACGAGTGTAAGACTCATACGAGTGGAGAAGATCGATGGAAGCTCATCTATGGTAGAAGCTATTTGTTGTGAGGACGATTCAAAGATCTGGCCAGTGTTGTCAGAAAAAACAGCTAAAATAAATGTTTCGCCAATTGTTCGCAGAAAAATATTTGGCGCCAAAAGTCACCTCAAACGCCAATATCCACTTGTGAAATTCAGCTGGAATAAATTTCTTGCAATCACTCATATCGCACCAACGTCACTGTCTTAACAATACACCTTAACGATCGTGGACTGGACGACTAAATCCATTGAATCGTCTTGAGCTCAAGGGGTTAAAGACGACTTTTTGTCCACCCTGTACGCACGTACGAGGCTAACGAGTGGGCTTAATAATAGCTGGCAATGCCAGAGGAAAAGTAATTCTATCATAGACTTTCTGTCTCTGTGTTTGTTCGTACATCTTTCTGCCCAATTACATTAATGAGAGTGCTGTCATGACTGCGATGGAAACGGGGTTGCTTTTGGCACTTATGTTACGTTTCTTGGGCACTTTTTTGGCACGCTCTCGGCGCTCGAAATGCCAAAACCAACAGAGCACATGCTAAACAGCAAGAAAAAGCCTCCCTCTGCTAATTTGATTTCATGCGCTGCTGCTTGACCACTTTTTTCTGTTAGCAGACAGGTAGAAAGGATTAAAAAGGTCTTATTGTGGACCTGAATGCGAAAGCTTTTGCAGCCTCACGTTGCAAATGTGAATCCGAACGAGAGTGACACTCACTTGGAGGCTGCCAGGATGGCCGCGTCCTCGTCACTCAGCTTGGTGTTCTTCTTCACGTCCCGGATGAAGCGCACGAGGCCCTCCTTGTCCGTGTGGCCGCCGCGGAAGTACGACCTCCCGTCGTCCTTCACCAAGTCGTCGGCTGCGGAGAAGAGAGAAAAAAGTTATGCACGTAAAGAGCAAAGCATTCAGCGCAAGTCATTTGTCAATTCGCACTAACAATCGCTGTTAATATTGCCCATTCATCGGTAAAAGTCTAAACCGGCGACATCAGTGCAATTCGTTACAGCTGGTTTCGCTTCTGCCGTGCAAAAATTTACGGTGCAAAATTTGCGGTGCAAAAAGTGCGATTTTTGTTGCAAATGAAATAAACAATATCCATACATCCCCATCCGCAGGATAGGAGGAAGGTGAAGGTGACCGTGCGTGAGTGGTGCGAAGACATACACATGTACAGGGTGGAGACCAAACGACGTGCACGCGGACTGTACGAACAGGGTGGTGTCGATTCAGTCTCCTTGGTGCGAAGGAGCAAACTTTTCCGCTGCTGAGTCCACGGTTGTCCTCATCAAGACTGCCAAGGTCGGTCAGAGATATGCTGTTTGCATGGTTTACCCCACCTCAGACCCCGGCGGCTTGTCAAACGTGTGCTGCACCTGTCAAACTGTGACAGGTCCACTAAGGGGACTTGTCAGACCTGTTACAAATGTTCTTCACTGTTCCGGTGACGCACAGGGTGTGCAATATCAACATTGTGATGCCCGCCTCTAAAGGACTCACAGGACATCTGCACATCTTCAACTTCATCAGGAATAACATGGACAGCAATTAGAGGCTCTCTTTACTTAACTCGCACGAAGGTTTGCTTGCAAATGATCAATTTATGTATTACATTGCAGCACTTTAAAAAGGATTCTCTGAGGTACAGATGGGACGCGAAAGCTCATTCTACAGCAAGCAACTGTTTATGCGCCCGTTAAAGGCAGGACAAAACAAAGTAAGGCGAAAGCATGATAGACTTTAAAGTAAAAAAGACATTTTTAACACAAGGAGAAGCGTTGTAAATAGAGGCGTTGTGCGAGATCTCACCACTTGTATGTAGAAAAGGTTGAGTGCATAGAGAACATGAAATCTTACTCAGCGAGAACATCTAAGCTTGTAAGCAACAATGTTAAGCAGGATCAATGAATCTCCATCAATGACTTGTGCGATGTATTTGGCGTTTATCACAGCTTGTGTCAATAATAATCTTTAAAAGTGCAGGCGATCCTTCTTTAAGTGACTTTGTTTTAAAAGTCAGCGGACACCAAGTGAATCGCTGTTGCTTGGAAATGTTTGAAGATGCCGAACATAAAACTCACAGCTACAGGTTGTCATGTAGGCAACCAAGCCCAGACCAGTAGTCAGCACTGAATTCCCAACCAACTCATGTCTCCCCCCCCAAATCGTGCATGAAAGGTACTTTGAAGCTGTTAAGCTAAGTCATAATACGCACCCTGAAGGAGAGACTGAATCGACTTATTGGCCACTGCCTGCACCTCTCTATGTAGAAGCATGGCAACAGTGGCAACTCGAGTACCCAACCTGCATGCAGAAAGAAGACATGCAAGTCCATGGACAAGAAAGTCAGACACACCTCACACCAGACTTGAGGAAGCTGTTCTCCTGATCAAGAATAAGAGCTCAGTCGCGATAGTTGGTGAAAGTCAAACAAATGTGCTCGTTGATAATGATGAAGAAGAAGTATCTTGTCTCAGCTCTTGTACTGGAGACATTTTTTTTTTGACTGGAACGATAGCTTGGGGATGAGGAAAAGAAGATGATTTCTTTCAGGACGGAAGTCTCGCTGTGGCGTGGGCGTACAGGGTGGCCAATAACTTGTCGTTGCACCGCTCAGTTGGACAACAACTTCAATATTGACGTCATTCATCCTGTGACCGTAGTCACGTCGCCTCAATGACAAGACCATGAAAGACCTTGCAGGAGTCCCACACAATGGGCAACTCCAACTCCACCACCATGGAGGACTCGACTGCCTCCAACCAAGCTTTGCATGCCCGGCTCACATTGTACGAGTAGCGTTGACGTCAAAGAAGCTTTCTCAAAATGGACGACTGTTGTTGGCCACCCTGTACGAAATCTCAAAAATCATGCAAAAAATAGAGAAAGCAGCAAGTGTAAGACTAAAACTTTTTTCATCCTCTCTCCTTATCTTTCTGTCATGTGATGGACGAGAGGAAGAGGATTTTCTCTTCTTCTCCTCGAAAAATCCTCCCAATCTTTTTGAGACTTACCCAAATCGATCTTCAAGAGGAAGCAGGTGGTAAAATAAGGGGATCAAGTTATGGTTGTGGGTCTGGGTCTGGGTGCGGGTGTTGTTGGCTTGCTTGGGGCTGTCGAGCTCCAGGGTGAGCACAGGATTGGCGTTCACCCCCTCTCAGAGGCTTCAGCGCGCAGAGAAATGTTTCTTACGACACAAGTGAGAAAGTTGAGTCATAAATCAGCCCTAATTTCTCTAGGGAAAGGCTTTTTCCCCAGCCTTTGACAGAGAGATTGGATCCACTTTTTTGTTGGAAGTGGATGATAGAAACAATTCTCTGGAGGCCATCAGACAAATTTTATTGGTGCGAAAGTAGAAGTCAACGGGCCATTAAAGGGAAGACTCGATCAGACACAAGGTTCCTCCTCTACTCTGTTACTTGAATCAGAACACTTCAGACCAAGGACGTTCGGGAGTGATCCAAAGAACCCAACAGTGTTTTAGAAATAACCATGTACAAGTTGGGTTGACTTCACAACGATCGTCTTAATCGTTAGAAACTCGGCCAATATTACAAAGTTTTCTGCGGCGGAAACAGAACACCAGAGCCAGACACAAACAAAGAATGGAGACGGACTCTTTTCAACTGACACATTCGCTCTAAGTTTGTCTGCATATTAACTATGCATATTACAGGGGGGGGGTTCAACTGTGGTGATTCGACCTCTGCGAGGCCTGAAATTGCCTGAGGACGGACCAGAGGACAAAATGAGGCCGAGGACAGGACAAATACCTCAGTCAAAATGAGCGAAATATGCACTATAATCATGGTCAGGCAAGTTGTAATCTAACTCGAATTGTTCCCCCCAAATTTTCAGTAGAAAATAACTATCAATTAATGTAGTTGGGTATGTAGAGTCATAAGGCGCGACACAGAAAAGAGGAGAAATGTAGTTGAAAGACCGAGAATTTCATGCCAAGTTCTCTTTTTCTCCCCCCCCCCCCAAATAGAGTGATTTCAGCTAATCCTGTCTATTTCCCCTTCCGCACCTGAAAAAATTGAAGGTAAAGCAACAATTTGGCGTTAAATATGGATTCTGTGGACATCTTCAGAACTTGTTCCAGATCAACTAAGCTATTCTCTCTCTAGCTTCTAATCTAGGCCTGACCTAGGCCTGCTCCCCCTAGTTGGGGCCCAATCTCCCAGCCTGGGCAAATGTCTGGTAGAGAACGACTCTCCTCCCACAGTGGATTGATTGAGCCCCTTGCCTGCCGCCAGCTACAATGCACAATCTATGAATTTTTCCCAACCAGTATTGAACGCCTAAACCCTCTTACGTCGATCCCGCCGAAGAAGTCGTTGTATTGTTCTCTCTTGCTTGGGCCTTAGGACAGCTCAAGCTATGGCCTCGCTTCTTGCCAAAGCATGCATATTGAACTCCCCCAGGCAATTATGCCCTGCCTAAAGGCCTGCCTGCCTATAGGCCTGCCTGCCTGCCTGCCTAAAGGTCTGCCTGTCTCTCCTTGAGAAAGAAAGCTTGTCCGCAGTCCTGGAGAAAAACCAGTTGCCATAATTGACTTACCTGGGCTGTGAAAATGAGTATGTGCGAAGACCGCAACAGCTACAACCGCTACCAACTACAGTTAAATTATTCAACAAATATTCATAAAGCCGAGTCGAGTTCGGTCATTTGCTTGAGACGGGTCAGAGAAGACCAAATTTGGCACGTGGCACGCACAGGCTCTATATTGGACTCACCAGTGAAACATTAACAAGTGTTTGTCGGCAAAAGCCTCACAGCCCTGTGTACCTACAGGGTGGGCCAGGCAGACAAATTGAGCTGACTTTTTAACCGACCCCAGGTCCTCCCATAACTTACGCAAGTGGAGAGGCCAAACAGCACCTAAAATTCAACATTGGCCGGCTACAACTTTGGTCCCACTCACAAGTTCTTGAAGCATTAGCTGAAGTGGAACATCAGCGACACCTTTGTTGACTGTGAAATTTTTAAATGCTCTTGTTGACTCGGCACAGGTGCAGTTTCTCCTCTCCAACGAGTGCAGCAACAGCCCATAGGTAGAGGACGACGAAGCTACTTCCCTCCACCCTGTAGCTACAGACGTGCATACACTCAGTGCAGTCGGTAAATTTGGCCTCTCCTCTCCTTATAATTCCACTCCAGGTGTGCTCAAGGCAACTTCTCGTCCAACCAGGTGGAAAAGAGCAAAGTTTTCACTCAAGAAGTGATCGACCTCAGCCTCATTCATTATTCATTGTCCATTCTCCGCTAGTCGCACTCAGAGCAAAGAGCTGCAGTCGTTTAACAGGTGTGTTGTGATAGTCAGGGAATGAAAGTAACACTGGAGGATGGATGGATCCAAAAGTGCTGAGTAACACCAAGTAATGATCTTGTAGACCGATCAGTCTGGCATGCAGTGCGGAGATACCATGTCGAGAATGTGCAGTTTGCCCACGCAAAACTATTCAAACTGAGTCGGTTGCATTCTTTAACTCTTAAACATTCTGTCACGGAGGCTGTTTTCGTCATTGGTGCTTGTTCCACAGCTCGTTTCTGCAGTTTCTTCATGAATAACATGGGCATTTTTTTTGGAAGGAGATGATGCTCATCAATGTGTTGAGTGGAACAGCTCTTTTTTGGCTTAAGTCGTGAGGAGACCACAGAACTGAACTCAACCATTGATCGGTTAGTCTTCCTTTAAGGCTTGCAGGTCAACAATGACCAATAACGCCACATCATGAATTTCCAAACAGCTACTTCAAAAGGCTGGCAGACAAGATTGAGACAAAAACCGAGGGTAAGAATGCTCAATATCGGCCACCCCCGATCTCAAGGATATCGAGCATTTTTACGCAAGGTAGTTTGTCAACATTTTGTCCGCCAGCTTTTTGAAGAAGCTGTTTGGAAATGAATAAGTTGCGCCATATTGTTGATTATTTAGTGACACACTGGGATTTTTCACTAATTACATGCTGAAGAATGCAATTGTCCATGTTGAAGACCCCGCTGTATGGATTGTTGCACGCCGTCAATTTTTTTTTCAAAAAAAACCCCAATTGCTGTTTTGGCTGCATAATTTCACTCCAAAACCCCCTTGGTGTTTCACTAAAAGTGTGACTAAAAGTCAGAAGAGCAGTAAGTACTTTTCTTTTTGTGTCTGGTCTGGAGCCCAACTCAAAGTTGATCAGTTGCGAAAACCAAACAGCCCAAGCACGTTTAGGCATTTCAATGACAGATGTCAGCAAGTAGCTCCTTCACTGTGTCATCTCTGATCATGACCAGAAGTCGCTGCACTGACACTGTTTGCGCAGCCTTGCACAGTCTTGGCAGTAAAGGAACGACTCCTGACAGTAGTTTG
>JAAUXU010157004.1_pt1 | contig 16730 bp, 22 predicted proteins | sample 7278151 | NCBI WGS metagenome assembly JAAUXU01 (sample SAMN14350113, study PRJNA611818) | marine sediment metagenome | isolation source: surface marine sediment (1.8m) | place: French Polynesia: Moorea | collected 2018-08 | reverse complement strand
TGCTGGTGAACCTGCATCTGGTTACCCATATTGTCCTTTTGATCAGGCATTGATAGGCCGTTACATGGGCCTCTTCCTGAGATTGTAGGACCTGGACTACCTCCAGCCTTGGGTTCTCGTAGTCCTCCTCCGGGTCTGGGCAGCTTTCTGGTTCCAGCATCGAGATAACCTGGTATGTCGTGTTCGGCCCTTCACAGTCGTAAATGTGTAGTCCATCCACTCTGCTTCCAAATAGGGTCATAAGGGTGAGGAGAATGGCTGGTGCTCCTGCTCCCGCCATTGGCTCCATACTGTGTCGTAGGTGTGCCTGGAAATATCAGTAAAACTTTCCATGTTTGTTAACCATGTGTATGCCCCCAAAGATTTTAATGTGGTTGACAGGCTGATGCAGGGCACTAATAGGACTACGGAGTGTTACGGTTTCACAAATTTTCTATGTCTGAGTCATCTGGTATCGGCACATAGTCCGGATCCAGGCCAGAAGGTTCCTGGTAATCCGAAGAGTGAGATGAGGAAGACTCGGGCAGGTCCTGGTTGGTTGTCATGGTCTCGTTGACTGGCACGGTGTACCGCGGCCGGAAGGCATCTAAGCCTGAAATGCTCTCCATAGTAACATCTGGTATAAATCGATGTGTGGGTGGCATGGGAACACTAGGCGTAGGGGCAGGGGTGGGAATATTGGGCCTGGGGGGTCCTTGGGAGCTACTGCGTGCAGTTTTGGGGGGGTGTTGGTTGGCTATCTCCAGGGGCTGCTGGTCTAGTGTGGGTGGGGGCAGATGGTCTATTGGTGGGGCCCCAGCTTTTCCCCCTTCCTGGACTACGGTAGTTCCTGTAGTAGTTCAGCATATCTGGTGGGATGGGTGTCAGTTCTACCCTGGGTTCCCTTGCGGGTTCTCTACTTAGTCTTTCTGCTGGTATGGGGGTGATTTCCACCCTGGGTTCCCTCTTTTGCTCCCTTCCTTCCAGCTCGGATCTGGGGTAATCCTAACCATCGTACCTGACAGGTTCTGCGCAGACCCTCCAAGGCCCCATCCTGTAGGGCATTAACTTCTTACTGGTATTCTTTTTCAATAGTGGTGTGAACAGCCAAACTTTGGTGCCAGGTTGAAAATCTTTTCTCTCCTGATGGTATTGGCATCTCTGCCTTCTTACCGCTACGGCCAGGTGTTTGCGCACGTAGTCTTGGGTGCTACCTATTTTCTTCCTCAACTTGGTAGTGTTGAGCCCATCCTAGGTTGCCTAGTGCTTTTTCTGAGGGTACGAATCCGAATATTGCGTCTATTGGAGTGCTACATTCTCACCCAAAAAGGATCTGGTATGGGGCCAGCCCTGTGGATTTGCATACTGCTGTTCTGAGCACGAAAAGTGCCTGCGATAACAGGTCTTCCCAGGCGAAGGGGTCGCTGCATTCCGTAGCAAGGGCTCTAAGGATGCTGTTCAGGTCCCTGTGCATCCGTTCTACCTGGCCGTTCCCTTTAGGGTTGTACCCTGTAGTGTTGGTGACTTTAATACATAACTGTGGTTGTAATTGCTTGAACAGTTTGGCCATGAACTGTGGTCCTTGGTCCAAGTGTATGGCTTCAGGGTACCCGTATCTGGCAAAGATCTCTTTCTCTAGGGTCTGGACTAAAGTCGAGGCGTCTATATCTTTGAGGGCGAGGGCTTCTGGCCATTTTGAAAGGGCGTCCCGGCAAGTAAGTACCTTGATGCCTAGCTGTAGCTGCAGTTGCTTGAACAGTTTGGCCATGAACTGCGGTCCCTGATCCGAGTGTATAGCCTCGGGGTACCCGAACCGAGCGAAAATCTCCTCTAGGGTTCTAACTATGGTTAAGGTGTCTATCTCTTTGAGGGCAAAAGCCTCTGGCCATTTTGAAAAGGTGTCCCAACAGGTGAGTATGTACTTGGCGTGCATTCGGGAGCTTTCGTTCAGGGGTCCTACCAAGTCTACGTGCAGTCTCTGGAAGGGGTACCCTGCTGTAGGTGAGACCAAGGTGTGTTTCTGGTCAGCACCCTTCCTGACTTTCCTTTGGCAGATGGAGCATGCCCTGATATAGTCCTCTACTTCTGCCTTCATCTTCAGAAAGTAGACTCTCCCTTTCAACCTGTCTACCGTTGTCCCAATTCCCATATGACCCCCTTCCATGTGGGCTACTCATATAACTTCTTGCTTCAAGTTCTTGGGAATGCATGGGACTCGAGGCCTGGACTCTAGGGCCCTTGCGGGGAGTTGTCTCATTAGGATGCTGTTTTCCTTCATCTCTAAGTCTCTCAGGAACCCTACGTAAGTGGCTCCGTCTTCGGGAAGCTCCTTGACCTCCATTGCAGATGGCTGATGCTTCCTCTGCACCCATTCTTTGATGCATCCTAACACTTGATCCTCGTCCTGTGCCAGACGCAGGTCCCAGGTTTGTGCTGACCTACTGCTGTTTTTTCCTACCTCCATTATGGCGGCTTCCCCCTCTGGGTCGGCTGGTTCAGGACATCCTGCTCTGCTCAATGTGTCTGCACTGGTGTGCTTAGTCCCTGCCTGGTGTTCTACCTTGAAATCATAGGTGGCTAGCATGTCTAACCACCATTCCACTATGGCCCCCTTGGGTTCCATTGTGCGTACGTGCTTTAGAGCTACGTTGTCTGTTCTCCACTTAAAGGTGGGCCCGTGCTGTAGGTAGTACTGGTACTTGTCCATCCACATAATACCCGCATAAAGCTCCCCTTTTGTAGAAGGGTAGTTTCTTTGGGTCTTATTCAGCTTTTTCGACCCGTAGGCAATGACCACTTCCCTCCCCTTCTGCAGCTGGCTTAGAATGCCAGCTGTCTGCGTTTGTCAGAAATCCGTGTCAAGTATGAATTGGCCCGCCTTGGACCCTGAGAAGTACGGAAATCCTAGTACTGGGGCTGTAGTAAGGGCCTCCTTCAAGCTTTTGAAGGCCTTTTTCATCTCTGACATTACTGTAAGTGGTCCTTTCTCTTTCTCTGGATCCACTTCTTTCCCCGTCACGTCCGTCCAGGGTCACGCTAGCTCTGCGTAGTTCTTAATGTACTGCCTGTAGTACCCTACTATCCCCAAGAACGCTCTAGCTCCTGTCTTGTACCTTGGGAGGGCCCAATCCCTAACTGCTTTAATGTAGGAGTCTACTGGCCAGATCCCGTGTCAGTCGACTACATGGCCCAAGTAGGTGATTTGGGGGGCGAAGAAACTATACTAATGTGGGCTAGTTTTAATCCCACCTTCCTGTATGCGTTTAATGTTTTATCTAGGTTTCTCAAGTGCCGGTCTAAGCCGGTACTATGCACTACCCCATCATCTACCAAGCTAAGGGCCTCGGTGGGGGGGATGTCCTTCAACACTTTGTCTACTAGTCTACAATAGGTAGCCGGCCTGTTGGTGACCCCGAATCCGAGTCTCTTCTGCTGGAATGTCCCAAAGGGTATGGCGAACGCGTCTTCTCCCGGTCTTCGGGGTGCACTTTGACACAGTGGAAGGCCCCCGCCATGTCCACTCCACTACAGATGTCACTGCCGGCCAGGCGTGCTATGGTGTCCTGCACCATGGGCATGGGCCAACTGTCCTTTCTGGTGACCTTGTTCGACCTCCTCCAGTCTACGCACCACCTGATCTTTCCGCCCTTCTTCTTGACCACCACCAGGTTGGAGCTCCATGGGCTGTCAGCCAGTTCTATGACATCATGTCGTAGCCACTCATCCAGTTGTTTGTGTAGGGCTGGTTCCAGCCCCGGGTTGATGGGGCGGTAGCGGCATTTGATGGGCGGCGCATCTTCTGTGATGATGCGGTGCTGGATTAGGTTGGTGTGCCCGTAGGACCCATCGTGTGAAAAGAGGTCCCAATACTTCATTAAGAGGTCCACTGCCGCTTTCAGGGCCTTCGGCTTGGCCAGACATGGCTTGCTCTTAAGATCGAAGGTGCGGATCAGCCAGACCTCCCTTTGTGCCGGGGTGGCCTTTGCAGTGTCGAACCCTTTCTTCTCTTTCTTCCTTTTCTTCTCCTCTTTGGAGGTGGCGACCAGCTGCCTCATGTATTCTTCTTTCTTTTGTTTGGCGGTCATCAGCCCTTTAGGCTTCTTGGTTTTGGCCTTGACTTCTTCCACCCCGGCGTGCTCGAATGTGCCTAGTCTGAGACCGGGACAGAGAGTGACCGCGTGGTCGGTGAGGTTGAGGACGGGGACGGTGGCCAGGCCCCCTTGGTCCATCTTATGGTACACATGGGGCCTGGTGTGTAGCCCGGCCCTTTTTACTCTCTCGTTGAGTTCAGTGCAGCCTGGCCCGGGTATCGTCTGTCGGCCTCTAATGTCTGGGACCACGCACGACCTTCACTGCCTGTCCTGTCCTCAGGGCTATCGTGACCTTGCTGATGACATACACTTCGCTGACCTGTGGTGCGGCCGCTGCGTGGTGTACCAACCCAACAGGTTGCCCATCTATCTTCAAGCAGCCTTGGGAATGTAGGTCATCCCATCCCATCATCTTCAGCCAAGGTCTGGACAGGTTGAAGGCAGAGTTCATACCTCTGATGACGGCTGGTTGGGTGGTGTAAGTCTTGCCAGTGTGTTTCAACTTCCTCACGAGTGGTTCCTTCATTTTGCCTAGCATGTGCAGGTTGGCCCCTGCTCTCAATGAGGTGACTTGCATGTTTTGCTGAAGGGGCCTCAGGTCGTTGACTCGAATGCCGATCCTGGTGGCAAAATCCTCTGACATGATGTTTCGCCATCGGTTGCCGGAGTTCACGACCGCCCTGCATTGGTGGCCCTTGATCTCTATAGGTAGATAGTGTTTAAACTTTTGATTATTGTGGTGTTTCTCTGTAATCTCTATATTGTCGACAGCAACTGTGTGCTTTAGTTGGCCTTTATTGGGTGGCCGGGAACCCGATGGTCTCTTGGTCCCTGGCCTTAGGCATTTCCCTGGTCCTCCTCATTCTGGTCGCTGTCTTCGCTCGACTCGGACATCTTGGTGGCTTCCTCATTGGTGCCCCCTTCTGGCTCCTCATAGCTGCCTTCTTCATCTTGTACTTTGGCCACCTTCTCCCGTTTCTTCGTGAACGTCTTCTTCATCTGGGTCAGCTTTCCCTTCCGAACCCTGACTCACTTTTCCTTCAAGCCTTTGCGTTTGGCTGCCTGGCTGGAGGCTGTGCCGCTTTTCCAGCCAATCTTCTTCTTATAGTCCTTCAGCAACCTGCAGTCGCAAACATAGTGCCCCGTGTGGTCGTGGACTGAGCTTCGCAGCACTCTATGCAGTTGTATCAGAGATAGCGACTCTACGCAGGGTAGCGAGCTAGACACAAGAGGGTGCTGCTGGGTACTCCCCTGAGCGCCCCGGCTCACCGCTCGTGGGGGAGCACGCTCTCCAGCCACTCCATGCCAGAAGTAGTCTAGAAGTAGATTGTAAGACAGTAGCTCTTGTACCATTAATGTGTGTAGACCCCAGAATACACTATTACGATATGGAACCAGAGTATGTCCCTTCCGAGTCCCCAGACCCACAGCGTCAGGGTGTCATCTACTTCGAGGCTAGCTTGAGACCCTCCTGCTATCGATTGGCTGATGCTACACATGGTGACAGTTCCGAAATGAATCCACGCCGGGCGGGAGACGGCCAGGACCAACCGGACACACCGGGTACCACAGAGGAGCCACCCCACGCAGAGACGGACTCACACCAACCTAAGGAGACGAGATGGCGCCGACCCTACCCGGACGAGAGCCACCAGCACAACCTGGAGTGCCGGTGCGTCCTGGGCCAGAGATGTAAGAACGGGCGCCACGGGCACTACACACCACGAAGACGGCGGACACCGAGTGAGACCCTGCGAGAAGAGAACCCCCCACAGATGGACTCAACTTCGACGAAGTTGATGACGAAGATGACCTGGCTCACAGACTACACCACGGCAGACGTATTGGACCTTAAAACCATGGCCAAGCCCTGGTACTGTATCCACGAAGGTTTGAGCCAAGGACACGATACGACAACGGTAGAAGCGATGTACCACTTCTTCTGCTTCACCCTCCTCCACCCGGGGAAGGGCATCGACCAGTTCCACCTGGACGAAGGCCGATACCTCATGGAAGCCCACCAGCTCTCCTTCAATGACATCAAGGGCGATGTCTACTACGAGGCCAGGAAGAGGACCAGAGCCTTCAGGTTGTTCTTGGATAACAACCCACAATTCCTCTTCCAGTACAGAGCGGGCATGAGGCTGCTCAGGAACCTCGCCCAGAGATCTGTTGAGGAGCAAAGACACTACCACAACTACACTGCGTTAAACTATATCAACCAGTGAAAATAAAAATGCTGAGAGACAAAGAGAATCAGTTATGATCCATCCCGTATGCGTCGATGAATGCACCTAGGCCAGCAATAGAGCCAGGGAGGACCGGCCAGAGATAGAGCCGTGTACACGCACAAGGCCAGAGATAGAGCCGCGCGTACATATATAGATACATAAGGCCAGAGAGAGAGCCACGTACATGCACGAGGCCAGAGATAGAGCCACACGCGTACATAAGGCCAGAGATAGAGCCGCCCTTGCTCACGAAGGCAGAGATAGGACCGCGAGTGTGCAAGGCCAGAGACAGAGCCGAGGTAGTCGCCCAGCAACAGGACGGACCACGTGGGTCCGGATCTGGGGCAACGATCAGCTGAGGCAGATCGGATTACCGGCATCCATGGGAACGGATGACAGGGATCAGCTGGGTGGCCAGCTGAGGAGGAAACCTGAAGCTAATGACGGAGGCACTAATGATCAAGCGCTGGGAATGGCATTGGGGTGTCAAGCCTGGTTGACAAACACATTATCACCTCTACCTTCAGGGCTTACAACGCAGATGGGGGAGAAGGAGTGGGTATAAGAGGCCTCCGAGTTGGAGACGACGGCACACTTGCATCTCAGGCATCCAAGGAGCAACATGGCCAAGAAAGACGAACCTACCAACAACTTCTTCGCGCTGGACCACCATCAGTTCCAGGCCCTCTTGGAATCTAGAGGTGGCCAAGCCAGGAACGAAGACCAGAGGGGCATACGGGCGCCGGAGTTGGATGCGGTGGACTTCTCCAAGTGGAGAACATGGAAGGAGAGGTTCTCACCACCATAGAGATCAACGGCTGGAGCAACGTGACGGCACGGCGGGAAATGGCTGTGTGCATCACTGGTGAGGCCAGGGACCTGATCTCAAGCGTCAACCTCGTGGGGGCAGTGCAACTCAACCAGGATTTCCGGCCGGTGCTACAGGACATAGAGAACCTCATCATTCCCAGCTGCGATTCAGACATGACTCGAGCCCAACTGGTCTCAGCCAAACAAGAGCCCAACGAGGACATACTCAAGTGGAGGAGTAGGATCAGGACCCTATGGATGAGAGCACATCCAACCCAGACCGTCGCTGAGTCTGAGGACAACAGGGACCCCATCGACCTCTTCCTCAAAGGGCTGGCACGAGAGAGCACCAAGACCCAGACGTGGGCCTTCTTGCCCAGGTCGCTCACCGCCGCGGCCCAGAGAGCCCAGAACATAGAAGCTGGAGCTCACATCTTTGGAACCTTCAGTAGCGGATCCTCTCCGAGCATCAGCACCTTACAAGATAAGAAATGGATGTGCTTGGCCTGCGAGAAGCCCGGGCACATTCTCAAGGACTGCCAGATGTGGAAGGCCTTCCGGGCCAAGGCGGGGTCCCAAGGGAAGGGTAAAGGCAAAGCCACCCGCGGCAAAGGAAAGGTAAACGTGCGGGGAGGAAAGAGCAACCAGGTCAATATGAGGGCCATAGCTGGCCTTCAGGAGAGCCAGGAAGAGGATTGGCTCAACGGAGACATCAATCCAGATGCAGAAACGGAAGTAGAGGACTGCGATGAGGAGGGAGAAGAGGACCAAGAGTTGGGAAATGCCTAGAGCCGGGAGGCAACAGCCCAGCCCCAGCCCGGCTCGACGAGACAATGACAGGGCCTCATGTTATAGCTAACCTAGATGTCAAGAACCAAAAGCGACGATTTAAAAACTTCCTCCCAGTTCAAATAGGGAAATACGAATGCACAGCCCTCATAGATTCAGGCAACAGCTGGAGGAGCGCCATCTCTGAAGCATTTGCCAAACATCTGGGCATAGTGGAAGCCAAAACCATACACCATCCACCACAAGTTATCTCCGCCAAAAAAGACATCACGGTCACGGTGCTAGGGGAGATGCCCCAACCCCTGAAACTGATGGTGCGAGGTATGGACAAGGTTTACCCTTTTCAGCCAGCCATAGTAAGGGCCCTGCACACCGCCATCAACCTATCGGGGCCGTGGCTCAAGACACAAGGCTGGGATGACCTCCACTCTCAGGGATGCATGAGCATCGCGGGCCATCGCATCCCACTTGTAGATCATAGCGCGGCCAAACCATCAGTGAGCGGAATCTTTGCGCTCAAAGATCTCACAATTGAAGCGAGAATGGGACGGAACATAACCGCCCTCGTCCCCAATGTCAGGGGCAAGCAAGCCAGCCCAGGGCTAGGATGCTTTGAGACAGGGAGGAAGCTCCACCAAGTTGGAGTCCACACAGGGCCGGCCGTCCTCACCCAGGTCCAGCAGGATGGGACCGCCCAGCTCCTGATCATCAACATGACCAACAGGGATGTCGTGATCAAAGCCGGGACTAGCCTGGGTACCATCACTGGTTCGGAGGAGGACTTGGCCTATGTCGCCTCCATGGTACAGAAGGATCCTGGGCCGACCACTCAGAAGAAGAAGAAAGAGGCGTATATCCAGAACTTCGTCCGTAGAGTGAAAGCCAAAGCCGGTAAGGTCAAAAAGATCAAGACTGCTAAATTGACACAGGAACAAAAGAGGCAATGGATCCTGGAGACCTTTGACTTGGAGACCTAACCCTGCCTAGCCAGGGCAGAGGATCTCAGGAGGGCTACAGACCTACTCCTGAAGTTCTGGGACCTCTTCTCCCACGACGGATCGTACGGTCATACTCACCTGATTCAACACAGGATCATTACTGAGGATGTACCGCCCATCAAGTGCCGGTACTGACCCATCAACCCGGCGCTGGAACCAGCTCTGAGGGAACAGTTGGACGAGTGGCTGAAGCACGATGTCATTGAACCGGCCGATAGTCCTTGGAGCTCTAACCTCGTAGCTGCCAAAAAGAAGGGAGGTAAGATCAGATGGTGCATAGATTGGAGGCACCTCAACCAGGTCACCAAGAAGGACAGCTGGCCGATGCCGACAGTGCAGGACACCATAGCCTGGCTAGCCGGTAGTAACATCTTCAGCGGCGTCGATATGGCCGGAGCATTCCACTGCATCGACATCCACCCAGATGACCAAGAAAAGACTGCGTTCGCCACACCTTTTGGGACCTTTCAGCAGAAGCGACTCGGGTTCGGTGTCACTAATGGACCCGCCACCTACTGCCGACTGGTGGACAAAGTCCTGCAAAGGATCCCCCCTACCAAGGCCCTCAGCTTTGTGGACAATGGCATTGTCCATAGCGACGGCCTTGACCAACACTTGAAGAACCTGGAGAAGACCCTCCAGGCCTATCTAGAGGCAGGGCTCAAGCTCGGGCCCCACAAATGCTCCTTCTTCTCACCACAGATCACCTACCTTGGGCATACCGTAGACAAACACGGCATCAGGCCTGTGTCCTCCTACGTCGAGGCCATCAGGGATTGGCCCCTTCCACAGTACAAAACGGAGGCCAGAGCCGTCTTGGGCATTACCGGCTACTACCAACCCCACATCAAGGACTACACCAAGATAGCCCAACCTTGGACCGATGTCATTGGGAAGACAGCAGAACCCAGGTCAGAGAAACAAAAGTTGGTTGTCACGGAGGCTATGGCCAGGGCCTTCGAGACACTGAAGAGGGCCCTCACGACCGCACCCATCCTAGGTTTCCCCTACTTCAAGGGGCCCATGGCCGGCCAGTTTATCCTCGACGCAGACTTCTGCCAAACCCAAATAGCGGGGATCCTTAGCCAGATGCAGGACGGCAAGGAAACAGTCATCGTGTACGGATCCAAGAAGTTGAACAAAAGTCAAAGGAACTACCCTTCGAGGAAAGGGGAGCTCTATGCAGGTATTACTTGGATGGACAAATTCCGCTACTACTTGCTAAGTATGGGCCAAAGTTCAAGTGGAGGACCGACAACGCGGCCCTCAAATGGATCAAGACTATGGAACCCAAGGGGGCAATCCTCGAGAGATGGTTGACCATGCTGAGCGAGTATGACTTCGAGGTCGAGCATCGCGCTGGCACCAAGCATGGCAACGCGGATGCCTTGAGTCGAGGGGGCAAGGCCGAGGAAGCTGACCCAAAGGAAGCCAACGATGCCCCGGCCATCCAAGCCATGTGCGTCATCATGCCCCCAAACCTCAGAAGCAAGCTGAGAGAAGCCCAGGAAGCGGACGAAACCCTAAGCAAGGTGCGACAATGGGTGATCGAACGACAGGTCCCCACTACCCTGGAAAAGAGAAAATTATCCATGCCAACCTACGCCGGATTAATTCCAGAGCTGCTGATGACCTTCGAAGGACTCCTGCAAAGGAAGCTACCGTCAGAAACCATCCACCAGGCCGTCAGCATTCCGTGTGTCCCAGAAAGCATGAAGGAAGAGATCATCAAACTGGCACACACGAGAGGAGGCCATATGGGCATCCATGCCACGATCGACAGGCTGCGATGGCGGTTCTACTTTCCCAAATTAAGGGCCAAAGTGGAAGACTTCGTGAAGGGATGCAAGACATGCCAGCAGAAGCTGCGGGCGAACCAACCACAAACACATGCTAGTGTCCCCCACTTGTGGCTACCCCTTCCAACGACTCCACATCGACCTTGTTGGACCTTTGAACCCCAGCCAGATCTCAGGAGCTAAATGGATCCTCACCTGTCGCGATGCCTTCTCTAAGTGGCCCAAAGCCTACGCACTCAAGGATACCACCAGTAAGACCATCATTAGAACACTAGAGAAAGAAATCTTCTCTAGGTACGGATACCCCGAGGCTATCCACTCCGACCAAGGGCCCCACTTCACCTCACAGCTCTTCAAGCAACTGCAAGCCGCACTGGGGATCCGTATAACCGACACCACGGGTTACAACCCGAAGAGTAACGGGCAAGTGGAGAGGATGCACCGAGACCTCAACACAATACTGCAGGCACTGGTGGCTGATCATGGGGATCCTTATGACTGGGAAGACCTACTCCCAAGCGCACTATTCGCGCTTTGAACAGCCGTGTGTCGATCCACGGGACTGGCCCCGTACCAGATCCTATTTGGCAGGGACTGCTCTTCCCCCATAGACAACATCTTTGGAGGCCCCAGTGATGGCCTAGACGAACCAGGGGTAATGGACTACCTCCGGAAACTCCGAAAATGCGTCCTCAATGCACATAAGTACGCAAGGAAGCACCTTTCGGTAGCAGTACGCTGCCAACGACATCAGTATCATAAAGAAAGAAAGGACTTCCACGCTGGTACAAAGGTCTGGCTCTTCACGCCCACAGTGAAGAAGGGTTCGTCAGCTAAGCTGACTTGTTACTGGTCAGGACCATGGATCGTGTGTGCCGAAACCTACAAGCAGCAAAATGCTACTACGGATCGCACCCGACCCCTCTTGGGCTAAGCAGCTCAAGAACAGCGGGACCCGGGTAGTTAGCATAGACCGGTTGAAGCTATACAACAACGCTAAAGCTGTCAGGGTCCCAGAGAGCGAGGAAGCCCTGGAAATGGACGATGACGAATTCACCGAAAACATCACGCTACCCGCGGCGGACAGCACACAGACCGCTGCTGCCAGGACTGGCACATCTGGAGACTGGCGGAGGTGGAGGTGCCAGCGGAGCTACCAGCGACCCTGGAACCAGTGAGGACCCGCAGAAGCCTCCCACGCCTGCTGACCCTTCACCGGGTCCATGGCGAGCTACACCAAGAAAATCAAGCAGCAGCAGCAGTACAAGCTTCTCGTCGGAACCTTCCTCGATGAGCCAGAACACCGATTGGGACCTCCTTGACAGCACAACTACCTCGGAAGTACCAGGAGAATCCTTCCTGCTCACACCACCCCTCTTCCAATTCAACAAACCTCACGTGGATACCCCGATCCCAATGGACACGACGACACCTGGACTGTCCAAAGCCACCGCAGCACCTCCAGCACAAACAGCAGCAGGTCCAAGTGCAGGCACCGGTGCCATTAGGAAGAGGTCACATGGGGCAACCCCATTCGGTACGAAAGGAGTCGTCCGGCGGTCAGAGAGTCAGACACCCATCTTGGACCAGTCAGTCATCATTCCAGTGGAGGGGATTCCTCAAGAATACCTGGACAGATACTCCAGAGTCTTCTGCACACTGCGAGTCCCAGCAAAGAAGTTCACCAGGAGGAAGAAGTCCAATTACCTGGCTACGACACGATGATGGAGGAAGTCCCTTCGGAACCACCCACACCTCCAGACAATTTGTCAAAGGATCCTACCTATAAATCATAGTTCTACAGCTGTACAGTCACTTTTCTAATAAAGGGCTTCACCCAACATGTAAAATTTTTGGGGGCAGGGGTATCGATGATTCGGAAACAAATCCAGTACACTTAAAAATTTTGTGTTCTAGCCACATAACAGAGCCAAAACAAAGTCACCAAGGATGCACTTGTACTTACTGACGCTGGCCACCACCTTTCCCATAATTAGAGGCCTGCAGGTCTACGACTGCGACAGACATGGGGCAAAATTCGAAATGATCTCCCTGCTAGGACCAAGAAGGTGCCCCGATCCTAAGCAAGACTACAGCAAACCCAAGACAGAAGTGGTCCAGTTACTCCAGCAAAGACAGGAAGCAAGAGTGATGGCCTACCAATGCCAGGCGAAAAGGTCCACAAGGGTAACTCGATGCGGATTCAACAGCCTCACCTACGGTCAACACATCACTAACTGGAGACAGACCATGAAAATACCAAAACAGGAGTGTTGGAAGGCAGTAACAGATAAAAGGATCTCACTTCTCAATAAGACACTGCATATAGCCTCCAACGGGCATGTGTCCACCACAATCATCACAAAAGGCAGCCTAGATCAGAAATTCAACTGCAAATATAGCAGCTTCGTCTCAGGGGGCAAATACTTCAAGTACTCATTTGAACAAACGTCGTTAGAAGTAAACATCCACCCCGTCAAGGCCACCTACAACCAACGGACTGACCAGATCATCCTTCACAATGGAGTGAGGGGGCGATTCTCCCTGGGTACACTGACGACAACCAACTAGGCACAATAGTGTGGAAGCAGAAACCCACGGACTGTGACAATGCGGTCTCACAGGTATACACCTGGGCCTGGCAGAAATTTATGAATATGCTGGGGGCAAGATACAGGAAGGACTTGATCTCTTGGGGAACTCTATAGTCATCCTCGATGACGACGTCGGCTCGGAGGAATGCGGCAAGGAGGTCAGATATGCGGGGCTAGTCCTAAGATACCCCGGGGATGTGTGCGGTAGGAGATGCTACGCTACACAAGTGGAAGACCTCTCATTGTGTCTGAAGCGGGACACGGAGAAGCTCAAACCTCTCGCTTGGAAGACAGGATTCTCAGTGGACCTAGGCACCCAGCAAGCCAGACTAGGGCATGCCCACCTACAAATGAACCTGCACATGTACGATCGGTTCGCCATAATCCAACAGGACCTATGCAAGGTGGAACAGCAGGTTCTAGAAAACAGCATCAATACCCTAGCCGGTAGCAGTAACCAATACGCCCTCAACTCCCTGCTTGGGCCAGGGCACCACGTCACCACAGTAGGAGCCGCGGCATACGTTACGAGGTGCCAGAGGGTGCAAGCGGCCCGAATCGAATACTGCATCTGCACACAAGAAATACCAGTGAGACTGGCCAGCTCCAACAACACAGTCAAATTCACGGATCCCATCAGCTTCACGCTGAGCAACTACGCCATCATCATCCCCTGCGACCCTGTGGTGCCGCTGAGATGGAACATCTACGGTCATTGGTATTGCGCCACACCCACAGTCGAGCCGTGTGGAGCCCTGAAAGAACTTGAACCCAAGACTCGAGAGTTCAAAGACGAGGATTTCATTACCGGACTAGGAGGTAACATCTACTCCACCTAACAGATCAGACAACACCGGCTGGCCGAGAGAATCTACCACTCACGAGAGGCCCAAGCCATCATAGGATCTTACCATGCTAACGAGAGAGGCAGCATAGGCCCGGACGGGATCTGGAGATTCGGGACGGGACTTTCTGGCGAGACCATCTTCCAGCTAGAATAAGGCATGTTAGCCAAGGTCTCCTTCCCTATCCCAGCCATTGGAAGCGCTTGGCCGTGGATTGCCGGCATCGGCCTCATCCTCGCCATGACCCAAGCGCTCGCAGGTTGTATCGCCAGGTTGTACCTGGTCTACTGCGCCAAAGGATTCGGAGTGTGGCTAATCCCAGCAGCCCTAGGAATGGCCTTCACCTTACTTGCCATCCCATGGAGTGCTGTTACGATCCATTTGGCACAACCTAAAGAAAGGCCAAGGACTGGACGTCCAAAGCGAGACATCAGAGGAATGAGAGCAGAACTTGAGAGGCCCAGGACCCCGGACCAAGAAAACCCGTCTTTACCCCAACATCTCCTGGGCCGACAAGCTCGATGAGGACACTGAGTCAGCAAGTGAACCACCTTTCAAGAAGACCATCGTTGGAGTCCTGCTGAGGGAGATGAGCCCATTCCTCTGGTCATCAGCTCCACAGATCAGTACCACTTCCGGATCGGGGCAAGTCCCTAGCGGGGGATGTGAAGCGGACTGAGCTTCAGCAGCACTCTACACAGTTGTATCAGAGATAGCAACTCTACGCGGGTTAGACACAAGAGGGCGCTGCTGGGTACTCCCTTGAGCGCCCCGGCTCACCGCTCGTGGGGGAGCACGCTCTCCAGCCACTCCATGCCAGAAGTAGTCTAGAAGTAGATTGTAAGACAGTAGCTCTTGTACCATTAACGTGTGTAGACCCCAGAATACACTATTATGATATGGAACCAGAGTACATCCCTTCTGAGCTCCCAGACCTACAGCGTCCGGGTGTTGTCTACTTCAAGGCTAGCTTGAGACCCTCCTGCTATTGACTGGCCGACGCTACACAAGGGAACCCCCTTTTCCCATGCAGCGCTACCCGACTCTGGCACTTCCACATCAATCATATCTGCAGACTTGGCACGCACCTACGGCCTACACATTGATCCTAAGAAGACAATGATACTGCAAGCGGTCAATCATGCTCAATTAGCTTGCAGTGGCTCAGTGGAAGCAGAGATCTCCTTCGGGAGCTGGTCTATTCTGGTTAGCCTCATTGTATCCCCAGCGATTCATGGAGACATCATCCTTAGCTGGCATGACCTGGTCAAGCTAAACATCTTGAGCCCCAATTTCCCTGCCGAAATAAAGAAGACAGACACGGTTGCAGAAGCCTCAACACCACAGTCCGCTCAAGAGGTGTTAAAGCTAATGCAAGACAACTACCCAGATGTCTTGGGCACGTTCGGACAGGGAGAAACTCTCAAACCTATGAAAGGGCCTCCAATGAAAATAACTTTACAAGATGACAAGCCCATAAAACCTAACGCATTCTCACAACAAGACAGATCCCAATACACATGCAAGAGGAGGCTAATAACAAGATCAGGCACGATTCAAAGGTGTTTGTAAAGCTAGATGGACTGAAGGGTTACTTTCAAATACCCATGGACAAAGAGTCATCCTTTCTAACTAGTATCCTCCTGCCGAACAGAACATACAAAAGGGCCCCCATGGGTCTGTCATCCAGTGCCGACAAATGGAATATATGCTCAGACACTGCAGTCGCAGGACTTGAAGGCATCACTAAAGAAGTCGACGACATTTTGATCCAGGCACCGGATTATCCCACTTTGTGGAACAGACTAAAAGAAACACTGGAAAAATGCAGAGAACATGGTATCACAATCTCAAAGCAAAAGATAGAGATGGGAGATACCATCAAATTTGCTGGTTACATCATCTCAAGGGCTGGCATCGCACCTGATGAGGAAAAGACCAAGGCTATCCAGGATTTCCCTGCACCAACAGATGTTGCAGGTGTGCGATCACTGCTAGGCCTAGTGAACCAGCTGAATATATTCATTCCTGATGTCGCACATTTGACAGCCAACATAAAAGCCCTACTCAGGAAAGAGGTTGCCTTCATGTGAAACACTTTGACCCCAAATGTTGAACGCACCTGTTAACTGATGCCTCACACCTAAAAGGCATTGGTTATGCCTTGGTGCAGTTTGATTCTGGTGACAGGATGTCACTAATCAGATGTGGATCACGCTCCCTAAAGGAAGCCGAACAGCACTACGCAACGGTGGAACTAGAATGCCTCGCCATTACATGGGCAATTTCCGAGTGCCAGCATCATCTTCTGGGATGTCTGGAGCCATTCACAGTGGTTCCTGATCACAGACCTCTACTGGGCGTCTTCTCCAAAGACTTACCAAGTCTCAAGAACACAAGACTTCAGTGTCTTCAACAAAAAGTTATGGACTATCAATTCCAAGTGACATGGGCACCAGGGAAATCACATTGCAGATGCCCTGTCACATGCACCAGTTTTTGCACCCCCAGAATAGGCAGATGAAGAGATTGCAGAATGCTTTGCCATAGGAGCAAACTTAGCGGTTCACAACAAAATTGTTCCGCACATAGAT
>JAAUXU010062557.1_pt1 | contig 16735 bp, 17 predicted proteins | sample 7278151 | NCBI WGS metagenome assembly JAAUXU01 (sample SAMN14350113, study PRJNA611818) | marine sediment metagenome | isolation source: surface marine sediment (1.8m) | place: French Polynesia: Moorea | collected 2018-08 | reverse complement strand
GTGGTGAAATTTCAGGACAGAATTCACAGAACTGTAGAAGTTGAGTCTCTGACACTAACCCTCACCTTCAGATAACTCGTACTGTACACAAATCATGGAATATTTCTCTGAAGAGGATTTGTTCTCACTCCTGTCAGCTGAAAGTAAATGATGTGCAGCATGGAAGGGCCTGCAGATCATTGCACCATCATGAGAGGAATGGAAATTTGTCCTTGGAGCCTTGTTCTTCTCAGGTTATCACCCACTGCCATCACAGAGACACTATTGGTCAAGTCTACCTGATTTTGAAGTTAATTTCATTGCCAAGAAGATGTCGAGGAATCGATTTGAGCAGATCCTGTCCATAATTCACTTTGCTGACAACCAGCATCTTGACAAAGATGATAGAATGGCAAAGCTGTGTCCCCTGATGAATCACATAGAAAAAAAAATGGAGCTGCTCTTGCGACTGACACAGTCAGCTTCAATGTGGATGAAAGCATGATACCCCATTTTGGTTGTCATGACCTCAAACAATTTATCCGAGGAAAACCAGTAAGATTTGGTTTCAAGTCATGGTGTCTGAATGCCCCAAATGGATATCTCATTGCTTTTGACTTCTATCAACGTGCAGAGATGGCTATGAGGAAAAGTATGGCAAAACAGGAGTAGCAGTCATGTCATTGCTGGACAAGATCCCTGACCGTGTGTCCTTTCCAATTCATCTGCTCCTTGATAACTTTTTCACATGCCTTCCTCTAATGATTATTTGAAGGAGAAAAGGATCATGGTGACAGGTGCAATGAGGCAAGATCACATTCCAAAAATGTGCCCTTTGACCTCTGTGAAGGAAATGAAGAAGACTAAAACAGCACGGGGGAGCACCAGTATTGCTTGTGACTCAAAGAATAAGATAAATTTTTGTTGATGGAAGGATAATACTGTCATAACTGTTGCTTCAACAGCTTCTGCCACAACACCAGCACATCCTGTCAAGTGATAGACATCCAAAGAGAAGAAGAAAATTGATGTTAGCCAGCCAAAAATGATTGCAGAATACAAGTCAATGGGTGGTACTGACAGGATGGACCAAAACATTGGATCATACTGTATCTCCATTTGATCCAAAAAGTGGTGGTGGGCAATTTTTTGCTGGATGCTTAGTGCTACTGCTTCGAATGCCTGGCTCTCCAATCCTGACACACCCTTCCTGGATTTCTTGAATGAGTCTGTATGTGCCTGGACATTCAGCCTGCAACCTAAGGAAAGGTTCAGGGAAAGAGGAATCAACTGATCTTCTTCATCCTTCCTTCCTAATGACTTGCACTATGATGGTTTAAATCACCTGATCATCTACACCAAAAAACAAGGACAGTGTAAGGAGAAAAACTGCTCATCAAGACCAGTCACACAATGTCAAAAGTGCACTGTGTACTTTTGTGTGAAATGCTTTGCTCATTTTTACCAGAAATGAAGGACTAAGTCAGATATGTAAAACATTGTGTCAGGCAGAACTGTCTGTGTTATCCTAGTGACTGTACTTGTGTGTCAGAATTCAGAAAGAAAGCAGAACATCATATGTGTGACTGTTTTTTAGGTTTGACTGGAAGGAAAGTAAAAGGGACATGTGATGGCCTCTGCCAGATGACTATGAACAGTTGTTGGAAAAGTGATATTTAATGGGATTGACAGAAGACTAAACACACTTAACTATGTCCATCTCATTGACATTTAATTTTGTTATGGGCCAAAAATGTAAAAATGATTAAATTTCTGGGTTGGGCAGATATGGGTCTCTTGAGCTTCACCTAGTTGAACGAGGCGCTTATGAAAGAGGCATTTGTAGAAGTCAGAAAAATCGTGAAGAGAAACGTGGAGTGCAAATTCTGCTCGTGGTGAACCGCACGAACTTGAAATGACGAAAACCTGTTAGTCCGTTGAAGTTTTAGTGTTAGATAGCACTGTACACATTGCTAGTCAGTTGGCCGACGTTGTGTTCCAGTGCTGCTACTAGGACTTGGGCAAGGACGGCGGCGTGAGATACGCGTACGTGGGTCTCAGTTATCTGGAGACTTAGTCATGCAGCACAACCGTGGAAGTGAGCTGAAGGGTCGTGGCTTTGGGCCGTACGTCGTCACGACGGTCTCGCACTTCACCATCCGCTTGGCAGACGGCACCGACATCGCCCTCAGGCTGTGGATGCCGCTGAAGGCGGACAAGGTTGCCAGGGCATTTGTCCACGCCAAAGGCGTCAAGGCCTACTGCGATGAGGACACGAGCGAGAGGTCTCGAGAGGTTGGTGACACTACTTGTGTAACTTAAAATAATGACAGTTTGCGGTAAATTATAAGACCCTGTGTAGACAGTCTTTCCTTGCGTTTTGGAGTACCTCCCCTACCGCAAGAGCGACGATACCGCCAGGAGAGATTATCTGAGGCACCCTTGGCTAGCGTCTCACGGCTATGTCGTCGTCAGGGCCGATATGAGGGGCTCCGGCGACTCCACTGGACTTTACTATGACGAGTACCTCAAGCAGGAGCAGGACGACGCTTGTGAGATCATAGGTCAGAGTGTGCCAGCTTAAATACTACACTGTCTAAAACTTTCTGTGTTATTAGAATGGATCTCTAGGCAGTGGTGGTCCAACGGTTGTGTGGGGATGTATGGAAAATCGTGGGGAGGCTTCAACGGGTTACAAGTGGCCGCCAGACAGCCGGATGCCCTCAAAGCGGTGATCTCAATTTACTCCACAGGTTAAGAAACTAGTTAACGATAGTTTAGGTGCTTACAAACTTTTCAGTTAAGAAAGGTTAAAGCTTAATTTTCGAAGCTCTAAAGGTTCACTGACATTATCGTCATCAAAGCAAAGTTTCAAAAGCAGAAGCCTCAATATCGTGAGGAATCATACTTCTAATCGAAATGGATAGGGCTGACAAAGATGGCAAGAACGTAGATGTAGAAATGACTTGTTTCCTTTCTGAGCCTTGAGTTGAGAAAGTCCCAATCTATCTAAAAATATCATTTCATGGAGAATTTCATGTAACTACCTTCTCATTCTGTGAGAAGACAATAGGTTTACGGACGACATACACTACAAGGGCGGATGCGTGTTGGGCAACGGCATGCTGAACTGGGGCTCAGTAATGAACTTGTACAACGCGAGGCCGCCTAAGCCTGAAAATGTGCCCCACTGGAAGCAGGAGTGGAGGAAGAGACTGGAAGTCACCGCGGAGGTATCATGGACCAAGCTGTGGCTAGAGCATCAGGTGAATCGAAAAAGTCCGTATTAGAGGTGGATCTCGAGCCTTGACCTTTCCAGCCTCGAGCTGGGTTGAACGTCTGGCCATTTTTGAATAAGCCCGGCAAAATTTCAAACGAGCGTCAAACTGCCTACTAAAAAGTACACACCAATACTAAACATTTTAACTGACCTGTTCCGTTCACCATCGCCCACCTTTGTCTCCAAGGTGCACAACCTTGACCACATCCATTGACTGTGGCAGGAGGACTTCGCGCTGCATTCAGTATTCGTGGTAGAATAAAAAGATATCCGGCTATGCCGACCCGAGCCAAACCATTTTGGGGCTTTTTGCCCGTTGTCCTTCCTCGAGCCACGACCGTCCTCGTGCAGCCAAAATTGACAGGCTCGAGCTACTTCCAACCGAGCCAACAGCTTGCTGTCCACCTCTAGTCCCTCCAGTCAGTCATCATGATATGCTACGAGTTGTTCCGTCGCAGACGTATGACTCTTACTGGAGGCACGGGTCGGTGTGCGAGACGCCGGCCAAAGTGGCTATCCCAGTCTTGGCCATCGGAGGCTGGCACGACAGCTACACCAACTCGGTGTTTAGGATGATCACGGAGTTGCCAAAGTGCAGGGCCATCATCGGAACGTGGTCGCACGAGTGGCCGGACACTTCGGTACCCGGACCTAACGTGAGCAGCGCTTTAGTACCATGTTCGATTTATTTAGCTGCAGTCAGTATTTTGATCATAAATTGGACCCTAGAATGTACGTTTAAATGTTGCATGAGCTACTCGGGAATCTCCAGTCGGGCATCTTTATTAACTGCATTAAGGCTCAACTTGGCAGGACACTACGTAGTTCATGCACGGGGTTGGCGTCGGCAATCTTGATGACAAACGTGTGAAGGAAAATCCTAGGTATGACACACACGTTCATCGTCATCAAGAATGCCGAGGTCAACCCCGTGCATGTCTGAAACTACGTAGAATGTGCCAAAGGGCTTATAAGGTGTTGTGTAAGTGCCAGACTTTGGTAGATCCGCTCAGTGGTCTCTTCCCACACATTAGGATCTTCTGCAGTGGCTGTAGCACGTCAACGAGGCTAAATAAATCGCACCCTTAGGTCTTAAGTTCACTGCAGCACCCGTTACCATCGATAAGAAGGGCTTTAAGGTAGCTCGGATTTTGCGCCTCTGGACTGACCCTTTCCGAGCGCATAGTTAAGCGCAAAGATGAACTTACCGACTTTCTAGATCGGCTTCATGTCCGAGTGCCTGGACTTCTGGGACCATCATCTGAAGGACAAACCCAGCCCGAAGCAGCTGGAGAGCAAGCGACTCTTGTGGTTCCAGTGCGAGGGTAATGTCCCCCCCGCACCCTGCGTGGACGCATGGGACGGAGAGTGGATAGCGACCGACGATTTAAAGACCTGCACCGACCAAGTGACCTTCAAGGTCGGCGAGGACGGGGTCTTAAGAAGAGGCGACGATGAATGTTGCAGGTGATTGAAAGACATACCTTTGTAAGCACAGGGTGGCCACGAACACTAAACCCTCGCTTTCGGTAAATGATACAACCTACAACTGTTAGGGAAGATGTGCTTTAAATCATAAATGTCGACAACACCGCGCCAGATAATTTTACGCAATAAGTAGAAAATCAGTGTTACACATGACCAGAATTTTGGAGTAAAAATTGGTTTTGGAAGGGTTTCCGTGTTTGTGACCACCCCGCAGGGCCAATGTACTTGGTGTCCCATAAATCGTTGCGTCTTTTTGGAACACGTACGTAAGTAGGCAAACGAAAAAGTTCACAACACCGTAAGGGACACCCAGTAAGGCTACCAATACAATCTCCGCTCTCTGCAGAGCCTCGGGGCCCGACACCACGTGGACTGTCGAGTTCCACCCGGAGAGTGGCTTGAGATGCGGCGAGTGGATCTCCTTTGGAGACCCGGACCTGCCAGCCGACCAGACTCCAACGTTATCGCGCTGGCGCACGTTTCGAACGGCACCGTTCAACCAGAAGTTGCCGCTCATTGGCCTGCCCGAGTTCGAGTGCAAGTTCCGCGTGGACAACGACGACCGTGGCGTCATGGCTGTGGCCCTCTGCGACGAATTTCCCGGATCAGGCGGGGCTAGACTTATCAGCTACGGCGTTCAGAACTTGAATAGGGATGAGACGGGCCAAGTCAAGGAACTGAAGCGGGGAGTGTGGTGAGTAAACCTCGTAGTTTTGTATGAAAGAGGAAGTGTACTGTGTACGTGACAATACAGTTGGACAAAAATTAAAAGTTTAAAAGTAGCCCCAAATATGCTTCCTCAATGGCTGATAAATATTCATCAAGAATTCTAGTGATGTACTTTGCCGCCACATTGCAATAACTAATACGCGTCCTACAAGAATCGCACTTCTCTCAGGTACTCCGTCAAGATCCAGTTGGACAGTCTGGGCTACACAGTCCAGCAGAGGCACAGTCTCATCGTGGCCGTGTCTCCGGGTTACTGGCCAATCATCTGGACGCCACGCAAAGCTACGGTCCTGCAGGTGACCATGCCGACCATCACGCTACCCGTCCTGAACGAGGGTAAGGTCGAAGCCAAGGGAGACGACCTCTTGTTCCAGGAGCCCATGTACGGGCCTCCAATGGGTGAGGACAAAAACGATGACGATATACGTTTGTCTGTGACCGCTCGTCCAATACTTGTGACTTACAGAACATCAAGGGTGCTCGAGAATTAGCTAAAGTTGACCCCATTTACATTCGAAAGAGTCAAAATCAATAGGGAGACTAGGACAGGCTCTACTCTGCCTTTGTGATACACCTAGATGTCCCTCCTGCTGTCGTTGGCCTCATCCCAAACAGTGTCTTCAATGTACGTATAAGCTATCCTGTTTGTCTTTGCGACATCCATAATCTTAGCAATGGACGCCACTGCCTCATTGCCTTCAGGAGACTCACGATGTATTGCACGTTGTCCACAGACACACTCTTCGCCATGGTGTAGCTGCCAGCCATGACTTTAAGAGCAGAAATCTCGTCGGTGATAGATGTGCAGTCCCAACAAGTCCGACATATTTCTTGTCGAAACGACCAGCAGAAGAGTCCAGGCCAGCAGCTTGTCATTACACCTCTTGATCTAATTAGCAGTGTAGATAGATCCAGATGTATTTTAGCTCTATTCCCATACACTCTATGCATAACTTTCTTATTCTTTGAAAGCCACTGAAAATACAAGAAAGCCTTCATTCACCCGGTCCTTGCTCACGGGTCTTTCTGACGAGCGTCGGATCCTCCACCTCAGCACTGACAGTGGACAAGATTATCTGTTGGATGAGGACATTTTGATGCAGAAGACAGAAGAATCTGAGTTTGAGATTATGGACAAGAATGATCCCGTGACTGCCGTGGTCAGGACTAAGAAAACTTCTAGGACTGCCTGGGGAAAGCGTCCAGATGGATCTTTCGAACACGATGCTGAGATTAGGCAGGTGTTCTTTGTCGAGAAAACTCTGGATTCCCAAGTTCTGATAACAACACTTTTATTTGGCAGGTTCTCGTGCAAGATGTCGTCTACTGACAACAAGTTCTTGATATGGAACGACCTCGAGGCTAAGTTGAACGGGGCGGACTTCTTCACCAAGACCTGGGAGGAGTCCATAGACAGAACTTTCGTGTAGCACACCAGAAATTCTGCTTCTAATAAAGCCAGCAAAGGAATATGGCATGACAAGAACTCTGCTGAGTCAATAGTGCTTCCCTTATATTGGTATTTTGATGTGCCAAATGCTTAATCATGTTGTTCCTCCTCATTATCATCCTGGACACCGAGGTCACCCTGATGGAGAAAACTAAGCGCAAAGTTGTTGGCGAGGATGCTATTGTCAAGACCAAGTCAGGAACTTCAGGTTGGTCTTTGCCAAGGTGGAGGATGGATCACCTGAGCAAGACGTGATGAGGTACCGGAATACGCATCGTACGTTATATAAAAATCTCCGATGGGAAGAGACAGCGGGATGGACGCCTTTTTACGTAGCTTAAGGGTGTCTCCAGATTTCTTCTACTAAAAGCTCAAGCAGCCAACCTCAATGATCTTAGATAAAGTCTGGTGTGAATCAGTTGAAAGATTCTACTTACTTTTTTGCTTCATTCCCTGAAATTTCCTGCCGTCCTCCCTCGTCCACGTGATCGTAGGCTTTGGGCGGCCTCCAGCCTCGCAATGGAGGTTTGCGCTCTCGCCTTCGGGCACAGTCAAGTCCTTGCTGGTGCCCAAAAAAATGGGAGGAACTACGGGACAGAAAAGAAACGACGTTAGATATTATGCACAGAGGAGGGGGACAAACCCTTTATGTATTTCTTTTAAACATTTTTCTTTGTTGCACAAACTGATAAGCATGATGCATTTCACGTTCATGCAAGGTTATTTTTCACTGCTGCTGCTGCGCTATTCTGCTGTTTACTCATCCTAGACTTTTTCCTCTCAAAAATTTTGTAGTCCTAAGGATTTTAACTTTTTAGACATCATTATACCGGTATTTACCAGTAACTTGTATGAATCCTTTAAGTCTCGTCTCGGGTTGGGAGTTGATTGAGCATATATACCATCCTTCGTCCGTCGGGCGGACGTTAGAGATCGTCAGCCTGGACAGGCGGCCCCCGTCCCAGAAGGTGACGGAGTAGCGGGGATTCTTCGTGATGACCTGGACGGTAAATGGAGAAGTAAACACGCAGATAAACGAAGAAACGTTGGGCAGTGTCAACAGTCCTTTAGCGGCGTCCTCACCAATTCGCCCATTGCCAAGACCGTTGACGTGTTCTCTTTCATCCATGCTATCTTCCAAGAGCCGTCAAGAAGATCCGAAGAGTTCCGTCTCATCTTAATCAATTTTTCTGCAGTCTCCAGTGAACACTCCAGGTTGGCCCTCCTGCCAGCAGTCACGGTCTCATTGCTAAGTAGAGTGATATCTATGGAGAAAACATGATATCAAAATTATTCGTCTATAATGCATGATTTTCACTTCCATAGGTACATGTAAGGCTTCAAGATGTGGAGAGTAACCGTGCTGTAGAATTCGTCGCATGTGCATCGAAATTAATCCCTTTATGGTAAGTTTGCTGACTTCTGTCATTGCGTGTTAAACTTAACTGTGTGGTGAAGTTAATCATTGCCTAATAATTTCGACGACTGTTTAGTGACTTTTGTCCTTGCACAGTCATGTTAGTCGATGTACAGGACATTCGATTCTAACATTCAATGCCGCGACTGAAAGTCAAGAGGAGGTGCTCAAGCTTGCCAGATACTTCCTCAACATCCTTTTCATTGCTAACTCGGGGGAACCTGTGACGAGTACAGGATTGGAAGGCCAGAGGACACACGAGATCAATAGTGTTCTGCTATAGTACATGGGGGGGGGGGTTGCTTAGAATTCGAGACTGTCTTGGTGTCCCCCAGGTTCTTGTACGCACCCTAACTGAACCGAACCTAACGTAATGGACAAACCTGAGCACCTGCACCTATTTTCAGGGGTGGCGTTAAAAGTCCTATGCAAAGTGAGTGGGTTTAGTGTGGAGTGACAAAATTCACCGCACAGTTGACACCGCATGCAACAAATTTTACTGCACAATGCAGATAATGCTTAAATAAAAAAATTGTGTTCAGAATGCTATTTATTTAGCTTCACGGATGTGCTACATACAGGGAGATCCGTTGGAGAAGAGCCCAAATGTTCAGATGAACTCTGAAAAGTCTCCTTAATGGACCTGGCGCAGTTGGACATATCGAAGACAGCCCTTTTGCACCCTGGCTGGCGCATGCGTGTTTGAGCTTGGGATTCTTAATCGTGATAACATGTGCTTTGGGGGAAAAACTTGTCTCGTATAAAAGAGTCATATATTGTTCATTAAGATTCGATCTAGCTGAACACCCAATGGTCAGACTGGAGCTAAATAAATCGCACCCATAAATACGCATAAATAGCATAATTCTGAACAGTGAATCTAAGCCTCAGGAACTTGTGATGCGAATTGGATCTCTGATAATCAAGGTTTTGAATCTTATTCATTCTCACTTTGCTTAATAGTGTCTTTACATGAACCGGACAGAACATAAATCTGTTGAACAAACTCTCTTTGTCCCCTCTCACATTGGGCGGTGCTCATTATTAGAGATGGCAGAAACATATTTCACATGATGGCAAGTATTTACTGGCATTTTGCATGTGGTCCTGGGCAACCAGTGTCGTTTTACCTCATCCTGTGCATTATAAACCTATGCAAGTTTCCACATTTGGTCTGAACATCTAAAAGAGCTGCCACTTCTCGTGTCTTGGTGTGCCACAGCCTTCTCTTTTCACCCTGGACAAGTCACATACCAGCTAATTGCCACTAGTGATGTCAGTGAGTCATCCGAACGAGTCAAAATGTCTGACACTACCCAAGATTCTACAAAATTAGTGAAACGCTCAGAGTTTTTTCGAGTGAAGTTATGTAGTGAATGCGGCGTGCTGCATTTATTTTTTATAATTTAACGGCGTGCAACAATCCATGTAGCGGAGTCTGCTACGGGGATAATTGCAGTCTTCAGCGGACTTGCGTAAATCGCTTATGTAAATTTATTAACCCTGTTTAACAATATAATAGCTGTTTAAATATTGCTAAATAGTTCGATCATTCTCGTTGATCAAGATTTTGTGTTCCTTATGTACTCAATCTCACCTACCTAAAAGTGGAGGCATTTGACAGGAGAGCTTGCTTGAAGTACCTATGGCTTGCCTAATGTTAACGATCAGCTGACATGAAGTTAATGTGAGTTGTCTGGTAGAGTCTGAAGATGACTCATAAAACAATCACAGCTAGAGCTTGTCGTACAAGTGAGTACGAAGAGCAGTCTTGTACATGCTGGAATACCCCTCGTGCCATGCAATTTTGATTGCACCTGTAGCTGTATAACGCTACCTCAAGTGCATTTTGTTGCACAGACTTGGCAATTTTTTCTGCATATCCATGAAGTTAAACAGTTTTTTTATGCGCGCATATATTTTATGACATCTGTTCTTATGTTGCCATTTGAGAATACCTGCCTTCTCCTAGCTGTCACAAATGTTTCCACTTCCCATCACATCTGGCTCTTTTTTTTACTCTACTCTTGTGTACTCGGACAGCACGAGCAGCGTACTTGACGAGTACGCTTATATGCAACACTTAACGTACGTACGTGTGTTTGGTGTAATGGTGATGAACGAGGACAGTGCAGAGATAAGCACCACTGCCTAATCCAACAGTAAGTAATTCAAAGTTATCAGCTGATATTGTTCCACGTACGTACTGTCCATACGTGGTTTAAAAAGTCATGTGCAATTCAGCACCGTCTGGTCCTCAAGTGCCTTCTGTCGAGAATGCTGATACTCGTGGAGGACAAAGTTTCTAGTAATTCTAGAGGCACCAAAAAGATCGAGGTAATGCTACTGGTATAGTGCAAGGTCCGATCTGTTTAGCTTCATTGGTGTTCTACATATCGGGGGAACCAACTGCAGAAGAACTCAAAATGTTTGTTTGGAAGAGACCTAAAAAGACCCAAGTCGGCCAAGTGGAATGCACTGGTTTTTTTTTCCAAGCCCTGGTCAAGGCCAAGGCTTGGCCAATAACGAGCTGACCGGCATGCACGGGGGTTCGACCTTGGGTCGATGCACATGCGCTTAGTAGCAAAAAGTTGACTCTTGATACTTGTGGTCTGGGGTCAATCAGACCCCAACTATTTGTGGTCTGATTACCTAATTTATGTAAAAAAAAAAAAAAAACCACCTTGTCTGAAGCTAAAGGAATCGAACCCTGGATCCGGAGCTTGTGGTCAGACAGTGTCCTTGTTGTAAGCTTTGAATTTGTCCAGATCTCCCAGGATGACTACGCCAGCGATGTCATCCGTCGCCTTTGCATCCTTTTGGACTTGGAACCGGAGCCGCGGATGCTGCTCAGGAACGTGGGCGATGGCGCAGAGATGGCGGGAAAGGATCTTATGCGAGACTTCATCAGGTTAGAGAAGATTTACACTGCAAAGAATCTTTGCGTGCTGGTTTCACAGGTACACTACTTTCAATGATTGCTTAAAAATGTTGTCATGCAGCTCTGACAGCATCATCCAGCTGCGCACGCGCCGCGTGAGCTTCATCAGGTGGGCCGCTGCCTTTGCGGCCTTGCTCTCCGGTCTCAGTCTGGTAATCGCGGCCAGCGTCCTTTATGCTGCGCCAGCCGTAAACGATAGCCTTGCGCGAAGTCACGTGGTCGTCGTGGATGCAGGGTCCACCCACACTTCGGTGGACCTCTTTGCTTTGGAGTGGACGTCGGACACCAGCGAAAACGCTTATGCCAACGTTGTGCACCAGTGCTTTTTGGTGAGATTCATTGCCTGACTGCTGTGGTAGGCTGCACATCCTTATGCGAACCTTGTCCAGAATAGTGGCATCGACTCATTCTCGGACAACCTCGAAGGCTTGGAACCCTTCCTGACTCCTTGCCTGGACGAGATCGCCGACTACTCACCCAACATTCAACTTGACAAGACCAGGATATTCCTTGGAGCTACTGGCGGGATGAGACTTCTTCGAGATCAAGATCCCGTAGCCGCCCAGGAGGTCATGGACAAGTGAGTGAAGGGTGGAAGAGTTCTTCCTTTGTTGTGCCACAGGTTGTTCCAAGGAGATTCTCAACCTGCCTATCTTGTTCTTCGGCTTCAAAATGACTTGCATGCAAATCTCCTTAGTCCACCCTGTACAAAGTACAGTCCTTGGCGTAAAGATTAGCCATGGGCATGACTACACCTCACCTTAGCATCATATCTACATGGTCCACATCAAAATTCCACCTCAAAATGTCCCAGTGTAGCGCATGAGGTGTAGTCATGCCTATGGCCAATCTTTACGCCAAGGACTGCATGCACGTCCTTAGACACAGTGCCGGTAGAGTGCAATATTATCAAAGTGATAGGACCCATTTCTGGAAACAGTTGGGTATTGATGGCATGGAGGTAGGTAGTAACATATCCAAAAATTAGAAAAATTAACCAACAGCCTAGAAAGTTATTGGCATTTTTCATTTTAGGTTATAATACAAAGCCTACAAAATTACTAAGAAACTCATGCTCTTGATTAAGTATTATTTTTTCCACAGCTCAGGTATATTACACAATTTTTTTTTGTCTGGACCCTAATTTCGTCTGTTGAGGTTGCAGGAGCTGCCAAAGTTGATGGCTATAAAAAAGCCAGTTGTAGTTGAGATGGCAATTGTGTTTTTTATAATAGTTACTCAGACAAAATCTCAGCTTTCAGAACATGTGAAAGTTGTAGAAATACCTAAAATAATAATGTCCAAGCCAAATATCCTGTTCTAAAAGTTTCACTCTGAGTAATGACCAAAAAAGACACTGAAGGAGAGACAACTGCAGGCAGAGGTAGGACCTGTTTTTTAAAGCCATCAACTTTGGCAGCTCCTGCAGCCTCAACAGACGAAATTAGGGTCTAGCCAAAAAATTTTTGTGTAATATATCTGACCTGAGGAAAAAATAATACTTAATCAAGAGCATAAGTTTCTTAGTAATTTTGAAGACTTTATATTATAACCTAAAATGAGAAATGCCAATAACTTTCTAGGCTGTCAGTTAATTTTTCTAATTTTTGGATATGTTACTACCTACCTCCATGCCATCAATACCCAACTGTTTCCAGAAATGGGTCCTGTCACTTCGATAATATTGCACTCTACCGGCACTGTGTAGAGTTTCTGCCATCCTTGTTACGTCACCATTCCTGTTCGACGAGTCCGACTGCACCATCCTAGAAGGATCTGAAGAGGGGGTCCTTGCGTGGATCTCGGCTAACGTCATCACCGGAGCTGTCTTGCCAGAAGCACCGGAGAGTGCCCATTCCACAGGTGAAACTCGCACTTTCAAACTCTGTTGCTAATGAGAAAACCGTCGTTGTTCAGGGGCGCTGGACTGCGGAGGCGCTTCAACTCAGATCTCGTTTGAAGACAACAATGATGACGACGACACCTCTACGTACCTCCTATATGGCAACTCATATAGCGTTTTTGCGTCCAGTACGAACTGCTATGGCCTCGAAGAGGCCATGAAAAGATTCACAGCTCTCCTGATCCTGGAACAGCTGAGTCAAGTTGCCACCCATCCGGAGGGGTTGACTTTGGACAACCCCTGTGCCAATCCATCTTCATCCAGCAGAGACACCTGGCTGACTTACTTTCCGGCGACGAGTGGTCAAGTGTTCGACACTCCCTGCACGACCTTTGCCGATCAGCACGCTGCAGAAGTGGCTGGGGCCCTGCCTGAAGACTACTCCTTGACTCACGCGCTCAGCTACGATCCGGACCTGTGCTCCGAGTTGATTGGCAAGCTGTTCAATCTCTCCGCGTGTGTGGCCACGTTCTCCTGGCCGAACTGCTTCGACCCAACGTTGCATCCAGCGCCTCGAGGCAGATTTCTGGCTATTTCATCCTTCTATTGGGAGTTCGCAGTCCCGTTGGGGATCGGTGAGGGTGGGTCTTCCACCGCGACGGCTGCGCGCGACACCGTCGAACAGCTGTGCTTGGATCCGACTATGACGGAGTGCGAGACGTGCTCCGAGACCGACTGCTTCGAAACTTCGTACGCGCTAACGTTGCTAACCGATGGCTTCCACTTCGACGATGACGAATTCGAGCTGATCGAGTTCGTCGAGAACATAAATGGACAAGAGCTCTCGTGGACTCTTGGCTTCGCCGTCAACGCCAGCGCCGGCGACCTGGAAAGAGACTACTACGTTGGAATGGGAAAGAGAAAGATCTCCGTGGCGACTTTCTCCATCATGATGCTGATTGGGTGGGTTGTAGTGGCCCTATCGCTCGTGGCCTTTGTAGTTTTCAGGAGAAAACACTTTAACAGATACCTGCATAGACCAGAGGAGTAGTTCAGGTGTGTGTGATAGATACGTATGTATACGTTTTAGTTCTGTTAATGTAGTCTACAGACATTTGAGGCATGGATCTTGTCATATTCATTCAAGATGACGACGACCAATGCAACCCACGACTGAGCGTTCAAGCAATATTCCTGTCCAAAAGATTTTAGCAATTTCATCTCCTAGCTTTAAAAAAGCCCGGTGTTTGGTATATTACAGGGGTGACCTGATCTGGTGAAGCATTAAACATTCGTCACAACTTCTCCAAGTAGTCAAAAACATCAGCATTGCAGTATGATGATACATGTTTATATAAAATGTTAAAATTAACAGCTTCGATATGGTCTCATCTGTAGTCGCTACCGGCTCCACCTACTTTAGACTACCTTAAATTAGAATTTAGATTAGCACAGCAATAGATGCTGCGCTAGATAAGATGAACCGTGTACTCTATAACTGTCAAAATCGTGAATGAAATACTGAAAAACGCTCTCTCCAAGATGAGAATGCACATACCATTTCTCTGTACAATGTGTCATGACGGACCTCTTCTAGCCAAGAAGTCGAAACTGGTCGGTCTCGGGACAACCATGTCCTAATGCAAGAGTTTAATGCATCATAAGAAGCATCTACTGTAGTGAAACAGCCTTGGGAAGGAAGTCCATAAGAATCACAGATCATCGACGCACGAGTTCGTCAAATAGGCGAGGCTAGGACAAATGTGCAATCTTCATTTAGGTCTGACGATGAGAATCTTCTCCGGTTGTCGTCGTCTTCTGGGCGCTGCTGGTGCCCCCCGCTTGCGGACGTGCCGCTGAGCTGGGAAATGAGATCGTCCAAGGTCTCCTTGACCTCTTTGTGCACATGGCCGGTCTCCAAGTCCTCTGCCCAGTTAGGGTTGTACTCTGGATTGATTTCCTGAAAGGAATGTCTATGCAGATTGTGATTTATTTAGCTTCAGTCGAGGGAAACCACTGAGAGAGCCCAAAAGTTTTGGACGGCTCTGGAACCTCTCTTCTGTGGACCTGTAAAAGTTGGACACTTCAACCACATCTTGACAAGCCTTTCGCACCCTGTCTGGGTCAGAGGCGACCACACGGCACACTAGTGTTTGACCTTGGGAATCATGATGGTGATAAACATGGGCTGCTCCGGTGCAAAGAGGTGACTCGTAAGACTGTTCCCAAGGGTTCTATCTAGGTGAGGCAACCATTACGAGTGGATTTGGGATCCATTTCACCAATCTGTTCGTGCATGGTACAGGTACGTTAAAAAAAATTGACCGAAGCTAAATAAATAGCACCATAAACGATGCAGGTATGATCCTAGAGATCATAGCAAGGTACCTTCAAATAGTAAGCAAGCATCTTAGCGTGAGCAATGACGTCCAGCTTTGCTCCACTTGTCATTTTTGCTGTGGCTGCTTGGTTTATCACGACTGGACGTACTTGCATGAGAGACTCTTTGTACTCTGGCGGCTCTTTCCTCAGCACGAGGGCGTCGTACGTGGGCGGGGGATCCGCCTGGGCCGCTCTCTGTTGCTGTTGCTGCTCCCGCTCACGTTGATGTTCTTCCGCCTGCTGATCAACCCGCCTGTTTTGGCACCAGCAGATCAAGATCAGAGCAAACAGGAGAAAAATGCCTGAGAAGAGAATCGATTGTGTTGAAGACGGCCTCAAAAAAGGGGGCCTATTAAGTCACACAGTAAAGCCTTGAACCCAATGATGAGGCATAATTACCCTTGTAAGCTAATTAAGTCTGCTATTTTTCCCCTGAGACTGAGGAAGCAGAAGTGATTGATTGTTGGCACAGAAAAATCTCAGCATAGTAAAGACGTAACTTTATAAAGTAAAAGTAAAACCTTTGCTCTTGGAACAGCATAGTCAAAACTGTGATTAAAAGAAGAGGATCAACTTTTCCTCCTACTTTTTTGCTCCTGGTGGCAAATAACTTCTTACGCAATCTCCATACAACTAAAGACTGGCTGAGGTAAGTTGGAATGCTCAGAACTTTGTCCAAATCCGGTTGGGTCCCCATGTATTCGGAAAAGTCGCTGCTGTGACCCCACTGAATAAAGTAATAGTTATGAATTCGTCGACTTTAGTGTACTGTTGCTTTTTCACCCCAGGACGAAAGTTAAAGAACCACTGTGCCGGTCGCTGGAGACCTCCATCAACTTTCAATCAGGGAGAAGCGTATACTAAGCATAAAAAGAATACTAAAAGCTCTTTCTTTGTTGCCATCATGTTTCTCTCATTGTTCTCCTGAAGGATCTGCATGAAGTTCCTCTTCTGAAGAATCAGAGGCAACATTCTCTCATACTCATGCCTCATCATACTTTTTTTGCTCATTGCAACACAACGACAAACACTACTCTAGCATTTCGTGGGCATTCAGTTTTGTCATTGATCCCTAATCAGCGCACTCGAAAAAACTCTTCCTATCCATATTCATGCAGTTCACACACTTGTAGCAGTCGATTCCGGAGTTGGGGGAGTGTCTAGGTGGGGGGGGGGGGGGGGGGGGGGGGGGGGGGGGGGGGGGGGGGGGGGGGGGGGGGGGGGGG
>JAAUXU010177583.1_pt1 | contig 16744 bp, 18 predicted proteins | sample 7278151 | NCBI WGS metagenome assembly JAAUXU01 (sample SAMN14350113, study PRJNA611818) | marine sediment metagenome | isolation source: surface marine sediment (1.8m) | place: French Polynesia: Moorea | collected 2018-08 | reverse complement strand
GTCATGCCCGACGCAATTGCTTCCGACCAGGACTGTATTTTAAGCACTGATCAAGTTTTTGAACAGCTGGTTACAACACCTTACAGTTCACTCTATCAGTCCTGTCTGTTGCAGTCCCACCCTACTCCAAAGATACCATTGGGACTACCTTGAAGCAGTAATCAGTTGTTGACTTGGTTTACATGACCACAGCTTCCTCAAAAGTACATGAATATGTCATACCTATTTTTGTAAATTTCATACCTATAGGGGCCAAAGTACTGATTTTAAGATTATGACTGTTAGTAACGATGAATGACACAAGAAGAAAGTGGTTTGCCTAATGTGCACTCACACTTGCCAGCAGACACCAATATTTTGACACCAATATTTTGTTGTATGCTTACATCCCAGGAAGGGTTTTTAGATGACTCTAAAACTTTTACTAATGATATTTCCCTGAAAAAATGCCTGTATTTCCCCTCGGGTCCAGAAAGTTCTAGGTCCCTCTGTCGTCTGTACCTTTCCCCCCTTCCGCCCTACAGCAAAGCAGTACAGGTCCTTGGCTCGCAGTATCCTGAATAGCAACATAACAGACAAAAACAAGGTGTAGTAATAAGAATTATATCTCTGCCGTGTATTTCAAAGGCAAAAGTCATGTTCCGTCGTGCAACAGTTTGTTAAATCCTCGCAACTATCGTACATTCCCCCGCTCTCTATTCTTCCCCCGAAAGCTTCACTGGGGTCATGCGAAAGTCGTTTCCCGCACAAACGTTGTCTCCAAGTGAGGGAAAATAGTTTTTTCCCCCTCAGGAGGAGAGAAGGTGAGCTGAAGGGCGGAAGCAGCCAAAGACGGGCTTGGAAAAGTGGGCGAGACCAAAGCAGCAGGCCAAAGTCACGCTACTTTCCGGGTTTTCGCTTGCAATGTTCTGGCGAGGCAGCTGTAGTTTTACTTGCAACGGTCTCGGCGGAAAGTACGAGACTTTCGGCGTTGCCGCCTTTAGTCAGGTGTGTTCAAACCTCCCCTTCGTCCTCTTGGCAGCGGAAGCGCGTTCGTTCGCCACTTAGGGACGCGTTGAGGTGAGCACAATTGAGCACAATTCTCTGCATTCCTGAGTTTTTCCTCCTCCCAGCTGCGAAAATCCGCGGAAAGTTTTGTCACGTGCAACCGGCCTTAAGAAAAGTCAGGCTACTCCGGTGACTGCATCTTTTGGCAGCTTTCACCCAGACTCCTCGTACACTCGAGCACTGACGTCCGAACGAGTCACACGCGCTCCCTGTGAGATTCACCGACTTGCTTCAACTTTACCAAAAAAGTCATCATGTCTAAGGTAACTTTGCAGCTTTATTCCCGTGACTTGGTCAAACTCAATCCACTTTATTGTGACAAAGAGCTGCTTGTTATTGCTGGGGGTCATTTGAAGGGCAGGTGAGCCTTACTCGTGCTTTCTATCGTGATCATGCAACATGACGACACAGCTGGACTTTTCTCTCTATCAACATAAACGCATCATTATTGTTTCTAGCAGAAAAACCCATTGTTCACGAGACTTCGTCGTAACGGGGGCACTTCACAAATTTAAGCAACATTGACTGTCTTCTTCCCCGGGGCCAGGAGGAACAACAGCCACGTACTTGTCCTCCTGAGTGGACTGATCAGTGATGCTTTCCTAGCTGAGCTTCTATTCCTCTGTTTCTCCGTTTGTTTTTCCGTCTCCGTAGCCATTGCCTCCCTCATCATCCAGGCCCCCGAGGTTCTTCTTGATAGAGCTCATGATGAGGCTCCAGAATGATTCACTGAGTTACTTTCTCAACTTTTTTGTCTTGTTAGTCGTCTTAAACAAAGAAGTCCCGTCCTGATCTCGAAATTGACCTCCAGATCGACCTCGATTGGTTGAGATGGACACACTCTGACTTAAGAGATGACAATTTGTAATCGACTTCTCACCCCTTCATAGATCGGAATCAACGGTTTCGGCCGCATCGGTCGTTTGGTGCTGAGGTCTGCCATCGCCAAGGGCGCCCAGGTCGTGGCCGTCAACGATCCCTTCATCCCTCTCGACTACATGGTGTACATGTTCAAGTACGACTCCACGCATGGCAGATTCAAAGGTGAGTAGGAGACATTTTGCCTGCCGAGGAGTCCGCTTATGGCGGACATCGACGACAGGCGAGACGCCGGGGGAGCGAATCTGGCATCGTGCCAGGAGAAAATTGTCTCAAATGAGTGCCAAAACGCCAGTATCACGAGACAGTGATGAAGTTAATACCAAAAAGTTGGTCATCATCTTACAAGGAGCAAACAAGTAACGGACACCACTGGTGCTTTTTGGGTCGTAACCGTAGCTTTCTTTTTGGTTTTAGATTGAAGTAATTCTTTAGATAAGGTCAGCAATAAAGGCTAAATGTGGCTCTTTTGTAAACAGTGCAAAACCGGATGTGATAAATTGATATTTTGGCTACACACGAGTAGAAACAAGGCATGGAGGAGCAAACTGAATGTAGTCATGCACATCATACTTCACTTATTAGCACGAATTGAAAAATATTAATTACTATTAGCTAGCAGCAAACTTGTCTTATGTACATAGAGCAGCCTTGGATTTACTGAGCAGCAAGTTCAGAATAACCGAACTTCAGAGAGGTGGCGTCCATTGTCTTGTTTATTTTTTGCACAGTGAAACCTCTTTATGAGCATCAGCACTGAACCTCTGATCCTCCTAGGGGGTCATCCTATCACAGAGGTTCCACTGTATCGACAAGTTTTCTTCGTGTCAGAGGTGACCTCACGCTTTCACCAAGCCAAGCAGTCTTAAGTTTTGTGATAAGTCCTTCTTTGTTCAAGCCATAGCAATTTGAGCAAGCTGCAAAAATGCTTGGATGAGAGGCTTGACCAAGAAATATCTTGCAAAAGAAGCTCCAAAGCTTCTCCAAAGAAGACAAAGAAGCTGCTCAACTGTCAAAAGACAAGTATGAGCAGTGACTCATTTGTCTGCATGTCTGTAGCAAGGCTATCAGAAAGAGCTTCAACTGCAGCAGGAAATATTATTTCAGTTTAAAGAACAATCTTGAGCTTTAAAATGCTTCTCTTCTTAGAAAGAAAATAATTCCGGTGCTGTTTAATGGCGAGGGCACCACAAGACACGCTGCAAACTGCAAACCCAAGCTGTATATTTAAAATGTTGTAAAGAAACACAAATGCGTATGCATAGAGCAATATCACATTTGTGTTTCACGTAACTCATACCCCAATGACTGTTTGCAGGCGAGGTGAAGCAAGACGGCACCTTCCTGTACGTGAACGGCGCCAAGATCACAGTCTTCGGCGAGCGCGACCCTGCCAACATCGACTGGGCCTCCGCGGGAGCCGAGTACATCGTCGAGTCCACTGGTGTCTTCACCACCTTGGAGAAGGCCGGCGTGCATCTCAACAAGGTTCAGTTTTCTGGCTCTTGATGGCTTTTCGCAGACTGTAACTGGTGCATGTTTGGCACTGCAATCAGGGAGCCAAAAAGGTGGTGATTTCCGCCCCATCGGCCGATGCCCCCATGTACGTGATGGGCGTGAATCACGAGAAGTACGACCCTGCCCAAAACGTCGTCTCCAATGCTTCCTGCACCACTAACTGCTTGGCGCCCTTGGCCAAGGTCATTAACGACAACTACGGCATCGTCGAGGGTCAGGCATAATTCCCAAAATTACACCTTGCACAGATTTTTCAATGACGTTTCCTTAGGCCTCATGACGACCGTGCATGCCGTGACCGCGACCCAGAAGACTGTGGACGGTCCCAGCGGCAAGAACTGGCGTGACGGCCGCGGCGCTGCCCAAAACATTATCCCGGCGTCCACTGGCGCAGCTAAGGCAGTGGGAAAGGTGCACCAATGACGCATGTTAAGTGTTTTACCACGTATGTCATGTCCCTAATTTTTAGGTCATCCCTGAGCTGAACGGCAAGCTGACGGGCATGGCCTTCCGCGTGCCCACCCCGGACGTCTCCGTCGTCGACCTGACCGTCAGACTGGGGAAGGAGGCCAAGTACGACGACATCTGCGCCACCGTCAAGTAAGAGTTTATAGCACTTATGAGGAGGAGATTTCGATCAGATTTCGGTCGCACCTAGGATCAGCTATCTTGCCACAAGACTGCATTAACTGCACTGTTTGTTGACAAAACAGAAAATGATCAGAAAATGTTCACAGGGCGGCTTCTGAGGGTCCCATGAAGGGCTACCTCGGCTACACTGACGAGCAGGTCGTGTCCACCGACTTCGTGGGAGATCCCAACTCATCCATCTTTGACGCCAAGGCCGGAATTCAACTATCGCCAACCTTTGTCAAATTGGTCACCTGGTGAGGACAGGAAGAAAAGGCGGCCAAATATACGAAATATCCTAATGAACACGCGGCTTTTTCACAGGTATGACAACGAGATGGGCTACTCCAACAGGGTCATTGACCTCATCAAGTACATGCAGTCCAAGGACAAGTAAACCAGCGTTCTGGACCGGGAAGAAGAAGCGGGAAAAAAACAGTTAAATGTTAGACATCCTCCTGTGGCCTAAATTATTGAGGAATAAAAGTGCTGTCATGATCAACTATGCTTCAGCCATTAAGCCTAAAGCAACGTCTCGTGGCCTCTCCGACGAACTGTGCAGGCGGTTCATGGACTTCCAGTCAGTGGTCACGGTGCCTCCATTAGGGACCGTGGCTGTGGCTGCCACAAGGGACAAGTTCATAAGCTTGGACGTTATGGACTCTCAGAAAGTAAACAAGGAGGCACAATAGATGGTGATTGGCAAATTAGAACGGTCTTGTGTGGATTTTCATTGAAAAACTTTAATTTACCTACGTGCACACAAAGACACGTACAAAGTGAGCAAATACCATTTACTTGCACTTTTGCTCAAGGCACGCATACACTGTATGCGTATGCACATCAGGCTTCACAGATACCTGCATCATACATTCGCAGGTACACGTAATGTTGTACAAACTGTCTACTCAAAATAGCTCTCCACCGACTGCCCAAAGATCTCCTCCATCCTGGCGATGAACCTTCTGCACTTCTTCTCCAGCTTGTCGTCCTCATCCTCCAGGATCTCGCACAAGAAGGGGACAGCGTCGGGAAGGAAAGACAAATACGCGTCTCCCTTCACCTCCACCAGTCTCTCCACCAGAGCCAATACACAGTGACGAACCTGCAAGATTTAAAATTGCATTCATCATACAGCATTAAGACACTTTAGACATTTTTGCCTACCTCGACGTCCGGACTCCTAAGGCCCAGCAAGACCTGGTAGTTCAAGTACTTCCATTGGCTATCGTCCTCAGTACTCTTGCCTAGCTCATCGAGGCAGTCGCTCAGCTGTGGAGAAAATATTTTGTGAATGATGCATTAAGGGCAAGTAGCTTTAGGCTTACTTTTGTAAACAGCCTTTCTCTGCATTGAAAGTCCGGAATTTCGAAGTACGTCATAAGAGAATTCACGTGGTCCTCATACGATTTCGGCAACAAGGATTCAACGCGGTTGTGCTCAAAGATGCTGGAGAGGCACTCAAGCAAGTACACGAGCATATGGAGGACGCGTTCCTCAGGCTCATCACGGAAGGCCTGGAATGATCGAAATGAGGCACATTTAGGCTAATTTCCCTTTAGACTGTTACTGATTTCGGACCGGAGCTAAGCTTGTACAGTATCATTATCACTAACACTCAATTTGCGTTGTTCTTTAAGGTCACCTTAAAATCGTTCTCCGAATACTGGACGAGGACTTCTGTAGCCTTAAGCACAAGGCTCTCACAGACGAAGCCGAAGAGGCCCCTGAGCCTTTTAGCCACCTCCCTGGACACGTGGAACCCGGTGGACGCCTTCACCCTAGCCACCGTGGAGCCTGAGGTCATGCTCTCGGCACCCAAGAAAAGGTTAAAAATCTTGTAAAAGGCAGGCTTAAAGTCATCGAGCGAGAGCTTGAGCGCCAAGGCCAAGAAGGCCATCACAGCTCTCGCCTCCACATAATCCAGTTCATTTTCCGGCAAGTCCTTTTCCTCCCTGAACCTGAAAACTTTGTGGGCGAAGAAGTCGATAAAGTCTGCTGAGATGGCGCGCGCGCCTGTCTTGTCCAACGAGGCGACGTTCTCCGCCAGTAGCTCCATGAGCGCGCCCACCATCGAGGTGCTGGAGGCCAACTCTTGGAAGCAAGAGGCGTTGCAATTGGAGATGAAGGCGCTGGCCGGGATACCTCTGGCCAACGAAGTCTGCAGGTGGCGAAGTCGTTGATGGGGCAGGCCTGAGGAGGCTTCACAAAGGCCCTTAAGTCGACAAGCACCAACGATGAATTTCTAGAAATGAATAAATGGTCAAGAGACCTCAAGAAACAACATCTAATGCAACCATCTTACAGCGTAATAAGGGTTCAAGAAACCGCTGAAATCCTCCATGAGCTTCTGGATGGCCAAGATGACGCTACTCAGCAACACTTGCGTCTTGAGTAGTTGATCATCTTTGTCTTGAGCCTGGAGCAGCAGGTCCAGGAGCCAGTTGGCGAAAGGGGCTAGCAGAGAGACCGCGTGAGGACCGAGGGCATGAAAAGCCTCGCTCACGCACAGCATAGCAGAGGCCTGAACCGAAAAAAGCTCTGGATTAGAATGTTTTTTTCATTATTACGAGGTGCAATTCACCTGTAAGTTTGTAGAGGTCAGACCTCTGAGGAACTTCTTGGCCGCGATTCCCTTGAGCGCGTCCTTAAGCTCCCCGGGGTGTTTGGACCCGAGTACTCTAGCGAAGGATCTTAGAGCGAGCAAGGCCAGCTGCTGATTGGCCTCACTCTCACTTCCTTCATTGCTAGTGGCAAGGGCTCCCACAGATGGAAGTATTTGAGTCAAAGCCTCGTCTTCCTGCCTCAAAGCCTCGTCTTCGGTGACCTTGGCGTTGAAAACCTCGAGCGCTTTCCGCCTTACGGCCTCGTGATCGCTCTTTAAGAGACCATTGGTGATCTTCAGGAAAGCCTTAGGTGGGAGGATGCCCAGAGAGGACTCAAGAACCTTCTCGGAATGATGGAGTAGATGGTGATGCATCCTAAAGGTAAAACAACAATTTATGAACGTAAAGAAAACCAATAATAGTATAAGTGATGACTCCAGACCTCGACTTTCTGTTATCCTTGGAAATGGCTTCAATTGTTAAGATGGAGACTTCAATCAGCAATTCCAGCTGCCTGCCCAGAGCCTCTCCTCGGCTCAGTCCCTCTCTGATCCGGGCAGACAGTGTTGTGGAAGACAGCAGAGAAGTTGTAAAGTGAAAAGTCTTTAGTCTCAGCATGTCAAACTCTTCAGAGGGCTTTTCTTCAGTTGTCTTGGTCCCAACTTCTTCAGTCCTGATGCTGAGGAGTTTTCTGATAGCTGGAGAATCTTGCTTGAGGTTCACCAGCATCTGAAGCAGTGACTCTAGCTGGGCGAGGCTGGAGAACGAGGAGTACAGTTCCAGGATCTGCTCCAACAACACATTTTTTCTATTCTTGGCCTTTTTCTGTAGCAACATAAGCGTCATGATCCATAAGTACTCACGCTCCCCGAGCAACAAGATCAGCCTGCGAAGGAACTCCGCAAACCTGTGTACAGGCATATCCAAGGAGGCATCGGCAAAGGTAGAGACGATCCCCAAGTTGGTCTTCCTCAGCTTTTCCTTGTCATTTTTGCAAGAATCTCTGATAGTGGGCACGATGACATCGATCGCCTGGCATGCGACGGCGAAGCTGTGGACGGAATCTCTCCTGAGGAAATGGCCACCCATGAAGGTGAAGATGGGAATGCTATTCTGAATGACATAGTCGGCGTTGGACGCGGCTGCGCGCGCCAAAGCAGTTAGCGCCAGGCTCTGTGCTCCGGGATTCGCGCTCTGGGACGACAGGCATTGAACTAGAGCCTCTGGATTTAGGTCTCTATCACCTGAGGCCTCTGGGCAGGTGTCCAGAGTCCTCAAGACACACGAGAGGATGAGGTCTGTGATGTAAGAGGTGTTGACTTCATTGATCTCGTCAACGTCGACCGATTGAACAAGGTCAACGAGTCGGAGGAGGCCAAAGAAATACTTGATTAACTTCTTATGCTTCTTGGACTTGATTTCCGCAGCCATGAACATCTCTAGGACGAAGGTGGTCCTGTTCCACTTTGGGTATGCGGTCTTCAAGTCTTCAGTGGTGGAAACCTTCCGAGTTCTCGTGGAATTCTGGATTTGTTGTCTCTCGAAAGCAGAACAGCCCCATATGAGATCGAGCATGTCGGTGAAATCATCAGCTTCCAAGCTGAGACTTTGGACTATGACGTCTCTACATCCCATGGCGACGTCCGCGTCATCACTGCCAGAGCTGACGTCACAGAGTAGTGAAAACAGCTTGAACGTAAAAGATCCCAAGGATTCAAGACCTCTGAGACTTCTGAGAGCCAACACTGCTGCTTTCATCGTCTGATTGCTACTTGTGTTAAGGATCCTGTCGCTCTTCAGCACCTTGGACATAAACTCGAAGCACTTTACGGTCGAGATGTTTAGAACAAAGTCCTTGGCAAAGTACTTGAGAATGACATCAAGAACTGCTCCAGAAGACTCTGGATCGCCTACGCTCAGAGCTCTTGTTCCATATGCTGCCACAGCTCCCAACTCTTTGTTCAGGAAGAGGAATACGAGCCTGGTAAAGATTTTGGCATTCTCTAAGCCCTTGCCAGCTGTGATCAAGGCCAATAAAGTCTTCAACGATCCTTGACAGTCTGAAAAGTCGTTGAAGACGGAGGCGATGTTCGACGTAGCAGACAAGATGTCGGACTCTCTCCGGCATAGATGCTCCGCAAGCGGACTGAACAAGTTGTTGTTCTTTGAGAAGCTGGCTTGAAGCACCAGAAAAACATGACGCTTAAGCTTAGTGGTACTCCTATTGTCTCCTAGGATTGACAAGATGGAAGCCAAGTTGAGACTTTTTACACAGGAAATCTTCTTGGCTATCTCGTTGTTCGTCTCGACCAGCCTGAGCAACCGCTTGCCCGCGTGGAGTCTCATACTGTTGGTGACAAGGTCTGTACCATCTAAGGCTGCAAAGATCTTTACGCTGTAGTCAACGGCTTCTCCGCAGTCCAAGGCTTCATCGTATAGGGTCTTCAAGTCTTTGCCAATTCTGTTGCTTGCGTTCTTCTTCCAACTGCAGGCTATCCTCAACAGTTTCATCAGCAACTTTTCATTCAGCTTTGATTCTTTAACCGTCTTCAAGACCTTGTGTATCAGTTCCAGAGGAACCGCCCGGTCTTTCCTGGCCTTGAAGACCAATCTCACAAGTTCATCCTTGGCTTCCGGGTTGGAATTAGCTTCAGGTGGTTCGAAGTGTACACGAATGGTGTCCATGAGACCTAGTAGAGCCTCAATCAAGTCATTATCGCTACTTTTTTGCGGCTTCTTCGTTGAGTCCAACTGTTCCAGAATCAACACGGTTATTATCGCCACAAGACCTGGATCTTGATGTCTCGATGAATTTGCTATCTTTGTTGCCATCTCTAGGATGTCTTTTTGATCAACCACTTGGTGCAAGGCATCCAAGTACAGGGTAGCGTCTTCCCTGAAGTCTCTATCCTTTGCCTCGACTGAATCAAAGACGAATTTGAGATACTTGGACCTGTTGCACACGAACCAGGAATCTCTAATAGCTCTGGCGCAAGCACCGGAGCTTGCGCCAACCAGGAACGGGAGGAGCATCAGCTCCAGATCGATCTTGGCGGCAATCAACTCTTCTCGGACACCTTCGTTGTTGGCGAATGCTTCGCCACAGGCGAACTCCGCCGCAGCAGCGGCGGCGGCGCCCGTGCGCGACCGCGGCCCTTCGAAGAGGCCGAGAACATTGCACACCAGTCTGGTTACTTGCACGGGATCCAGTTGGGAGAGTACGAATGCCGGAGAGACGCCCTTGAAGATCAGGACCACGTTGTTCTCGTTTTCTCTGATCATTGATTTGATATCCTTTTCTCTGATCTTCTTGCTTACTGAAAAGATTTCTTGTGCATTGACCAAGGCACTGTCTAACATGGCCCTTTTGGCCGCCACCTCTTCCGGTGTTGGTGCGTCTTGACCGCTCATGAACATGATGTCAATGTCCTCGGTCCGGACGCTCGAGAGGCTCACATACTCTGCTGGAAAGCTGTACTTCAGCTTAGCCAGGATTCTCTTGGAGGCCGAAGCGAGCTTCTTGAGCATCTCTTTCTTATTCATGTCGTCCTTCTTTCGGGTCTTGAAGACACCCAAGGCCCTGCTCACGTGCGCAATGAGGACTTTTGCAGTTTCCTGGTTTGTGTTCTTGGCTTCTAGTCCTCTCTCGATAGCTTCAAGGAGCTTAAGTACTTCTTCTGCATCTTCATGAGTGGTCAAATGTTCGGAGAGCAAGGCCAGATTGTATAGGATCTTCTGGATGAAGGAGATGTCGGTGGGATCTTCGAATATCTCCTGGAGAACCTGGTCATACTTGGATAAGACCTTGATGACCCTAGACTTGTCAATGGTCTCACGTTGGCTCTTGTATAAGATCACCACTAAGGTCAGCATGCTCACGTCTCTCACCTGCATAGAGAAAGCTGTTACGCACGGCTCGCGATTACTTTTCTTTGACACCTCACCTTCTTGGAAGTCTTCTCGAGCACCTTAAGTAACTTGTTGGCCACCTTCTCCTTCAGATTAACATGCGGAAATACCCTAGCCAACAGGGTGGAACTAAGGGCGAAGAACTCCTTGTCAGGAGATTTGATGCCAGAGACTATCACCTGTATGAGCCAGAGATGAGATATTCGCAAGGATATCAGCGAAGTTGCAGCAAACTCCTACCTGCATCACAGCGTGAAGCTGCTGGTCAGTAACTCCCGAACAGTTGGCCAAAGCTTCCAGGACCGACGAGCAGAAGAAGAACATCAAACCCTCGTAATTGTGATCAGGACGAGCTGCCTATTGTTGGAAATAATAAGCATACAATAAAGTTAAGCTATCGATCACATACGTATGATCACATTACCAGGTGTCTGCCAGTTTTGACCATCCACTCGCAGAGCATCTTAAAGAATCCGGAGTCTCCAGCCAAGTGTTTCCTGATCCCGATTTGAGTAGCCGGGTGGCAGGAAGCCCGGAATGCACGGAGCCAGCCAGGAAACTTTTGCTCTCCTTCCGGGTTCTCTTGGAGAGCCTCGACCACCCTGTAGAAGATCTGGTATTGGTAATGAGGTAGGCAAGACCATAGAAGGCACTGGGGGTGTCTAGCATGGACCTGAAAAGTAGAAATGCTTCACAGTGCACAAAGGCAACGTTCTACTGACAAAACCTGGTGAGTGGTCATCAGCCACTGGAGGACGGTCTGGCCGGCGGAGGTCAGCAACGACGGAGACAGCAGGATAAGGATGTCCTCTTGCCAGGGTAACAGGCCCTTGGAGTAAAATACAGGATCAAGAGTCAGCAAAGAATCTACATAAGCCGCCAAAGGAGATGTACCTCCTCATCCTCATCGCTGTCCTCATGTTCCTTAAAGACTTTTGCGCTGAAGCCCTTCAGATCCGGGTACTCCGAGGTCAACTTGTTCCAGGCCTTCTTGGTCAGTATCTCTAATTTTGAACTTTCCAGGGACTCCTCCTCCAAGCTGAGGATCAGCGGCCCCGAGGCCGACGTCGGCGCCTGCGCCGCCTGCGCCGCGTCAGAGCGGCGCAGCTGCGCCAGCTGGCGCGAAAGAGACGTGGACATGAGGAAGAAGGTGCTGTTGTTGTCACACCGGATTGAAATCACAACAAAAACTCGCACGTTTTGTTGTTTCCTCCTCGAACACGAGCAGTTGCCGGTGTTGTTGTCACAAAAGGAGCCAACGCTCCAAGTGTGACTTGGCTCTAGAGCGGACGCGATTGGTCACAACGTGGTCACTGCACCGAGGGGCACGAAAGTCAAGCCAGCAGAAAAAGCACGCGCTTTGAGCTACAGACTTGTACGCAGTCCAGTTGCAACCGAAAGTGACATACAAGCAATGGTTAGTGTCTAAGTACATGTATATTGTTCTACATTTTGACCATACCGGTGTGTTGGTGACCTTTGTTGACTCTGTGACTTCGTGACCTCTCCTTTCCTCCCGCCTTTGGGATGCTTGCCTGCTTGAAACGCTACAACCTCAGGGTTACCTAAGAATGATCGATTGAGGCTTGAGATGAATTTTTGTCAGGACTCCGAGTTTTTGACTTTTCTTCATCAAACCGATCGCCTTTATGATCTAAAGTATTTTGTTGTGTTTTCTCATTGTTTGATGTATGAGTATTCCGATTCGAGCCAGATTTGGGTAGCCGAGGCAGCCCTACTTTTCTCTTTCTTCTCTCCTTTTTTAACCTCCTCTGGTCTGGCCAGAAGCGCACAAAAAGCGTCCCCGACATTTGTGCTGTTTTTGAGGAGTGTCCAATTTTGGGGCGTCCGAATTTTTATCAACTATTGGGCTCTTTCTGCGCCGAAGATTTCGAAGACCAACCGAAGAAATCACTGCTCCTGTTGAGGAGGCAGCATTTGAGGACAGGTGAGGAAGAACAGAATTCACGCCGGAAAAAAGTAGGAAAAATCTGGCCATTTGGAAGCGTTTTCGGCTTCGGGCTAGTAGAAGTCACTTCCAGTCCCAAGTGGCCCAAGGCTGCACGTGGTGGAAAACTCCCCCGACTCCTCCTCCACCCCCATCTTGACACACACACACACACACACACACACCGACCGACCGACCGACCCGCGTCTGCTCACTCTATTGCTTTGGGGCAGTTCTGGGATTGACGCCCCATAGAACAAGGTTGATGACTGCGCATATTCTTAAGTCATTTGTTGCGGAAAAGGGAGAAAAATCGTTGCTAAGGCTCTTAACGGCCAAGACCCGGCACCGGAGCTGGATAACGAGCCAGCCCGCGCCCCTCACGGCCCGCACCCACTTTGGCCAGCCCTCGCTGGCCCTCAAGAAGGGGATCGGCCCATGGGCTGAGTGCAATTCGGCAAATTTGCAAGCTGGCCTGACTTTCTATGTTCTTGCACCGCTCGTTCAGACAAAGTTAGTGAGCATGCGTTGAACTGACTGATTCTTTGTTCTCAGATCTTATCTTCTAGGTGAGACGGTTGTTTACTTACTGTACAGCACAAGTTGCTGCTGGGTCGCCTTAAGGTATAACACCTTGTACTGACGCTAAGTCAAGCTGATTGTCTATTCTGCAAGTTCTTCTCGTCACAAGATTAATTCAAGCAAGCGACTTTGTACAGCTTTGAACCATCTTCTGAGTATGGAGGAAGGCCAGAAGAACCAGCTTCCAGGACGTAGGATGAAGGCTGCGATGAAGACACCGAAAAAAAAGCTCCCATGCCTTAGGTTTTGACTTTTATATGGCATTAAGTTTAAAATAACCTAAGCACTATGCAATAGCAACCTCAACGGCATGAATTGTTTTAGTTCTTAAGTAAGCATGAGTCAAACCTCATGAGCGTTTTGTCATCGTCCGCTTGATGGTGCGTCAGTCCCAACTATGACCTCATCTGTAACGTTAACCATCCGTATTGTAACGACTCGGCAATCCTTTTTTTGTCTGGTCTAGCTGCATTTTGTGAGCCGAGCCGGCCCGCAGCTCAGCCCGACCCGGGGCCCGCCAGTTGTGAGCCCGCCACATCCCTACCCGGCATGCTTGCACTTCAAGCTGATTGCTAGCTTTCTTTTCTTTCTCTCTGTCAGCCGACCAACGTCAGCTGCTGTCAGCTTTGCCAATTCAGCCCTGACGTCTTTTTAGCACAATATTTAGTGACTCAGCAAAAGGATTTTGCAATAACGTTCTCACCTGTCAAAGCCCTAAAACCTTCAGGCCTTGCAACTTGAACATTGGGAACGATCTTTGAAGAACGAAAGATTTGTCGAGCCGAGATCCTGGCCGCTGCGGGCTTCTGAAGCATCATAGCTTAGGAGCCTGAAGGCTGCTTTAAGCTCTGAACGTTGTTTTCTTCTTAGATGCACGAACACTCCTCTCCGGCGAGTAAGAAGCTCAAGATGGACAACGGCGCAGCCGCCTCCTCGGACAACGGCGCGACTAACAACGCCGGAAGCGCGGCAGACGTCGATGAGTCGCTGTATTCACGCCAGGTAAGAAGAAATCGTCCAGTCCTGCCTTTCAATGCAGCGTCGTTAGCTTAGCTTTATACGTCCTCCTGCTTATGGTGGTGGTAGTGTTAGGAGACCTGTCTAGAGGGGTGGCACGAGGTGGTGCCTAGGGAAGGCCGAGAAGGGGCCTAGAGTGAAAGGAAAGACGTGAAAGGAGATTTGACAGGAGAATGTTGAAGGAAATGGCATCGTGAGTGATGCTGCAGGACGTCGCAATGCTGGCATAGCTCTTTCAGGCTTAAAACCTGGTCACTTTGCTCTGCCAGCCACCAAAAACGTGAGGGATAGTCGCAGGTCACTCGATGCATAGCTGTCTGTGATGTTCTCGTTGCTCTTGATCAAGATTCAGTGGTGGTGGACTTCGGTGACTGGAAACCAGTGTGTGTAGCCACATATGACTTACGAGCCGTGTAGGTGTTCTTCCTGAGTGAATTTCAAGTGTCCACCTTGCTTTTCAGCTGTACGTCTTGGGGCACAGTGCCATGAAGCGCATGGCGCAGTCCGTCGTGGCTGTGGTCGGCCTGAGTGGTGGCCTTGGCGTGGAGGTGGCCAAAAACCTGATTCTGAGCGGCGTTGGCTCAGTCAGGCTGGCGGACGATGGTTGTGCTGGACCAGAGGATCTCTCGGGCAACTTCTATTTGTCCAAAGAGGACCTGGGCAAAAATAGGTAAGTCTTCATAGATGGACATGTCTGTAATTCTTCACAAGTAGTTTATGAGAATCCCACCCTTTTTGTGGTTTTTGACGCATGAAGTGCACTTCTATTTTCACGACAGCAGTCCCATGCGTAATTGAGCATCACTAAATCGTAGAACTTGCTTAACTTTGGGGAAATACAGAAGTTCCATTCATATTTTCCATGATAAGTCACCCCTAATCATTTGGAAAACAGTTTATCCCTGGCTTATTACAGGGAGCCAAAACAAACAAAACTTAGTGGGCTGATTAATGGAACAATCTGCACGTTTAATCTCAAAATGTGTTGTGAGCCCCTGAGAGTGCCACTAAAAGGGGTAACCTACCAGTCGAAGAGCAGCTGTAGTTTTTGGTATGCTAGGATGTTATTCCATAGATTTGTGGGATAAGAATGAAGGGTGTGTATAACCTTACATTGCACCATTCTCACTATAAAACCTCTACGGCACTCTTTTATAAGTTCACTTTTGCCTCCATGTTCAATTGTGCAACTTTCCTTGGTCTCCAGGCTATAGGAATAAGACTGTCACGCACTGTTGTGCCCCCCAAAATAAGGTCACAAGATGAATGTATTTCATGCTGCCTGTGCCAACATAGGTCCCAAGGGATCTCAGATCACATTCAGCAAAATTTGAACTTCTGGACTGAATGGGAATGTGAAAACATGACTGACAATATCTAGGGGTGAAGGACCTGAGCTGCAGCTCGGGACAGGGTAGGGCATATGGTCATGTCACTTCATTGGAATTGACAATGGAAAGATTTTAAATGGCTAAATTATTTTCTTTCTATTCAGAAGGAAAACAATTTAGCAAGAGAGAGGTCTCTTGTGTGTATATGTGCAGTCTTCAAGCGAAGAGTATACAAGTGAGGATCATGGAGATTGTGGAAGGGACAACAGGGCAGAAGTGATTGCACTCAGACGAATGACCTCAACCACAAAGCCAGTTGTCTCCTTGTAGACAGACCTCAGGCAAGTTGGAGATCATGCAGAGGGTCTGGGACTCACAACACCTATGAGAAATTGGCCAATATTGAATAACGTATAGATGTTGATGGCCAAGGCAATAAACTGAAGCCCTCACAAGTTTGTCTTTCACTTGACTCCTTCCAGAGCAAGAAATGATCCATTAGGAGTATTGCAACAAAATGTTCAACAGTTATCCATTCTCTGTCAACACCTCTGTGGAGGTGCTTATATTGGAACAGGCCTGCATGGGCATGGTTCTTCTGGGGGGCAGCAGCAGTACGAAGATGCCCCCTCCACATATTCAAGGTCAGGGTCTTGGCCAACACTTCTGTTTAGCTGAAGATGTGGTGATTAGTATGGCCTCCTTTCAACCCATGCTTTGGCATGTCCACTGCTAATGAGGCCCACATTATTAAAAGTCTATGAGAAGCTTGTGTTGAACTGTCCAAGGGGGTTTAGGCTATCCAATACCTTCAGGTAAGCCTAGGAGAGCAACAGTGATGATAAAGAGGAAATGTGCAGCAAAGAGGAGTATGAGTGAAGAGAACAACTGTTTTTAACAGCCAAACATCATTATTGTCATTCACATTCTTCTACAATGTAAAGTTTGGTGACTTTGTCAGATAAAGCATAATGCACCGTATTGTGAAGATACTTCATTAACTTGAGACTTGCCAACTCCCTTCATCTATATAAATAAAGCTGTTCAGGCATGTATGTATGTTTGTGCTCCTCTGGCGCCCTCAGTTCTTCACTGATCTGGCTCATTTTTGGCATGTGAGACCTTTGGGTCAACAAGAAGGACATAGGCTATGCAAAGTTGCATTTTGAGGCCGTTTGAGGCCAAAGTTGAGGCCAAATGTTGCATCTACTACATAGGTCAAAGATAGCTATGCCAATAGGTATAGCTAAGCCTGTGTGACTTAGCTGTGTGGCATC
>JAAUXU010164722.1_pt1 | contig 16746 bp, 20 predicted proteins | sample 7278151 | NCBI WGS metagenome assembly JAAUXU01 (sample SAMN14350113, study PRJNA611818) | marine sediment metagenome | isolation source: surface marine sediment (1.8m) | place: French Polynesia: Moorea | collected 2018-08 | reverse complement strand
TGAGAAGTATAAGGTTTTTGGTGAGGCACTTCATAGGTTTGATGATGTTGTTACAGCTTGCTTTGGAATGCTTGTCTTGGATGACTATAAGACAAAAATTGCTGCTTTCAAGACAGCCTATGCCAGTCTTGGGATCTCAGTGACTCCTAAAGTGTATGCAGTCTTTGACCACGTCCCAGAGTGGGTTCTGAGAATTGAGAAAAGAACTGGCATCCAGAGAGGGTTGGGCTTTTCTTCCGAGCAGGCAAGTGAGAGTGCTCACAGGGACTTCCGTGCAAAGTGGGAGCAGGGGTACAAAGAAAATGAAGCTCATAAAAATTATCACAAAAGGCTTCTTGACTGTGTTGTTCACTACAACAGTGGGCATATATAATGTCACGCCATCTCATGATGTTAAAGTGACTGCAGTTTTATTGTGTTGGGAAGCTCCTCGTCTGTAAGTTCTAGTTATACGGACATTTCTTATTTCATGCTCATGTTGTCAGTTCACCTAAGAATCTAGAATCAAGTAAGGATTAACAAATCTAGAATCAAATAAGGATTAACAAATCTAGAATCAAGTAAGGATTAACAAACCTAGAATCAAGTAAGGATTAACAAATCTAGAATCAAGCAAGGATTAACCCACCTATGAAGGTCCCAAGTCCTGAAACTGCAAAGCAGTGAGAGGGAGGGATCCTCAATACAACATGCATAAAAAAGATTACTTTGCCACCTCAAAGAATAGAAATATTCACCTAAAAACTTCAACTACTTATAACTCCGTTGGATGTCATGATTGAGGTCTGGTTTTTGGAGATGGGTGTTGTCACCTCAAAATTGACGGAAAATATAGTGCTCTGGCAATGCTGTGCCTGCCGGCGCCTGTCATTTCCACAAGATTTGACTCCCCAGGTCCCCTGGCGCCAGGTGTTACCATGCAAAATTCAACCTTCCGGGCAAAGGTTGGTAGGTTCTGTGAGGGGACAAAAGAAGCGTGAGAGGGTGCAATGCGATGACACTTCGCATCGACGACAGTCGGCAAATCTCGTTTGCTATTTCTGGAATGGCAACCTGATCTGCAAAGTTTTGGACGGTTATGTTTGCTGGTGCTGAGACCAGCGACCTGGTCTGGAAAGCTCTGGACTGTTTGCCGAGATTTGTCGAGACACAATAATGAAGCTGGGTCTGCGTGGTCTGCTGGGCCTCGGCGCGCCTCCCACGGACAAACTGGCATCCGTGGCCACGCGGGGGCGCACGAGAGCGACTTTCTCCGTCTGAGTTGTTATCACTGCCTTCAATAAAGGACTTATCTGGGTCCTCATGCAGTTCTTGGGTTGCGGAACGACAGGAATGAGCTCAGGCTTTCCGTCCTTGTTTCTTTCTTGTCACTGCCATTCACTGCCAAGATGATCCTCACTTTCCCCCTCAAGGACTCGACCACCCGGCTGCTCAACGTGGTTCTCCTGGGAGTCGGTTTCCTCTTTATTTTTTCAGCCTTCTCCGCCATGGGCAGTCTCCAGGTACGCAGGTCAAGCTGACTTTAAGGCTTTCGTCATCTTCATCACCCGCAATGCACAGTAGACAGTCATCATCGACAATGCCAAGAATGAGAACTCGAGTGGCTTCGTCGAAAATTTCGACGGGGAAGGTTTCACCGGGCAGTCCATCGTGTACGCAGTCAGTTCGGTGTGCAACTGGATGGCCCCCTCCGTGATTGCTGTGATTGGGGCCAAGTTGACGATGGCCATTGGGGGCACGATGTACATGGTCTACATTGCTACATTCTTCTATCTGGCAGAACCACTTTTGTACACCGGGGCGGCCCTCATGGGCTTCGGAGTGGCCATGATCTGGACAGCTCAGGTGACTTTCCTGGCAGGAGTTGATAACTGAAAGGAAGAGAGAGAAAGAAGAGACCTTCTTATTTCCAGGGTGCCTTTATTTCTGCCAACTCTTCCAAAGAGAACATTGCCAGGAACTCCGGACTGTTTTGGGCCATCTACAAGTGGGCCGGAATCGCTGGAAACCTTTTCGCATACTTTCAGTTCCGTGACATTGACGACATCTCTGCCAACGCCCGGAATGTCTTCATCAGCGTCTTGCTCTGCATCGGGTTCCTTGGGGTCCTGGTCATCCTCAGCCTGAGGCCCATTCCCGCTAAGGAACGTCACCCCACCAGAGGACAGCAGGAGGTGGAATCGCCGCTGGCGGCTCTGAAGAAGGTCCTCAAGCTCCTGGGTACCTCCCACATCCACCTCCTGGCGTTCTTCTCAATTCACGTAGGCACGTCCACTTCCTTGTACTTTGGAGTCTACCCTCCCAGTCTTGGATTCACCATGAGCTTCGAGGATCCGAAGAGCCTGCCAGGCTTGCACGGCATTGCCCTGGCCACCGGCAGCATGTTGTCGGGGCTTGCCCTGGCGGTGTTCGGCCGCGTGACCAACAGAATTGGACGCTATCCCATGGTGATTCTGGCCACCCTGCTGCTGCTGGTGGCCTACGCCATAGCATTTGTCAACCTTCCCGATAATGCTCCATTTGGAGACACGTATTCCGACGCCATCATCTCTCCCAGCAACGCTCCACTGGCAATCTTCTGCAGCTTGCTCTTTGGCGTGGCCGACGGCATCAACTGCACGCAGGTCATGTCTCTCTTGGGCGACGTCTACTCCAACGCAGCTGGACAAGCATTTGCCATCCACAAGTTTGTCCAGCAGGGATTCATGGCTGTAGGCTTCGGATACTCAAACTTTCTAACCCTGCACTGGCAGCTGGTACTCTTGACAGCGACTGGAGTCATTGGCACAGTTTGTTTCGCAGTGCTCGATGTCCAATCCAGGAGGGAAAACGCTCAGCTGAAGCAAGATGAGGAGGTGGTCAAGGAAACTGCGAAAATGCATTCAGATGCGTCGGTGCAGAGCTAAGAACTCATGATTTTCAATGTCACAGCTTTGTTTAGAAACAGTGTTGAAAAAAAGTGTTTCTTTGTTCAATATACCTTTTTGTCGGTGGACAGAGTGAACTCTAAAAATGGTCAAAAGACTCCAGGTCCAAAGCAAGTAGCTGCGCTTTTTCTGGACCTGACGAACGCAGCTGTCGGTTTATTGCGCCCGAAACCTCCCAAGTTCGCAAATCAGGATAAGAGGCAAAAAAAAAGGTCGCAAAAAATGTATGTGCCGCCAATTTGCATCCCTCCTCTGTGCATGTAGACAAAGCGTTCTTCGTCCACTCGCAGAGGAGGCTCGGTCTTTTGCCCACGTGAAGGAAAGAGCTCAGGTGCAGCCAGACCTAACCTAACCTAACAAATTTTCGTACGATGAACCAACTCTTTACTCTCGGATACAACAAACGGATGTTTCTACGTGTGACAACTTTTGGAGATTAAACAATGCTTCTTATCATTGATAACGCTTTGTTCACATCTAGCTTCAGACGTCAAGAAGATCTGGAAGCAAAAGCTTTTTTGGCCCCGGTCAATATCATTGACCTCACGCACGTCAGTACGTACTGTAGGTACGCACCTGCAATGCCCACCTGTCCAGACAGAGAATAAAAATGCATCGTATGTTGACGTTGTGACGTCATTGACACCGTCAGCACTGGAAAAAAACATTATAGTTCTTGAATTCGGTAAGACTCAAGGTAAATCAATCACAAAGTCAAACTTTATGGCTGGCTAAGAGCTAAAGAGGCTTTGGGATTAGGGCCGAGAACATACGTTCCTTTAAAGCTCGTGAATGTCGATGAGGACTTTGCACTTTTACATCAGACACAGGACCTGACCAGTGGCTCCTCTGGACCAGTGCGACAACCATGAAGGATTCCTCCGTGAAGCTCCTCAATGTCCTCCTCATGAGCTGGGCCTTCCTGTTTCTCTTCGCCTCCTACTTCGCCATGGGGAATCTGCAGGTGGACACATCAGACTGTCCATTTTAATCACCTAAAATAAGCAACTGCCACTTTCAAACATTGGCGTATATTACAGACGAAGAGTTAATAACTGTGAAAAGTATCGGCCATTTTCCAGCCTGTTCTAACGGACTTTTTTAGCTGATTTTTGGCGTGACGTGAACAAGGTGTTCACCTTCCATGCAGGATGAGGCAGCATAGGTATTTTTGTATTCGGCAATCACACTAAAGAATGAACCAACATTAGGATAATTCGGTGAAATCTAAGAGGATTTTGTGCTCCATGCACAATTTTATTCTTTTAGCACTGTCTTGTTGGTTTCACCCAATCATTTAGCTAAGAGAGTTAAAACTGGGGCTTGAACCTCTTAATGTTTTTCATTCCAGCGTGTGTCAATTCTACTTCATCCAGCCTAAACATTTTACTTCCACTATAGCCTCTTTTTTTCCTGCCAGACTGTGATCATAGAGGCAGCGAAGAACGAAAATTCTTCCGGCCACGTAGAAGGCTTCAATGGCGACGGCTTCGCGTCCTTGGCCGTCGTTTACGGCACGAGCTCCTTGAGCAACTGGGTGGCTCCGTCCATTCTGGCCGTCCTCGGAGCCAAGTACAACATGGTCGTCGGCTCCCTGTCCTATCCACTGTTCATGGCCACCTTCTATCACCTCACTGCACCGTTACTGTACGCGGGTTCAGTGCTGCTCGGCTTCGGTGCCGCAATCTTATGGGTTGGACAGGTACTTACAACATGTGGAGGCGCAACCGCGAGTCTGGTTTACCTGGAATTGAAATAAAGTGAACTTTTCAGGGAGAGACTTTGGCAGCCAATTCCACGCCTGAAACAGTGGCGCGAAACACAGGGATCTTCTGGGCCTTTCTCCAGGGTGCGGGAGTTGTTGGCAACACCTTTGCCTTCTTCCAGTTCAGGGACAGCCACGACATCGAACCTGAGGACAGAACAATGTTCGTCACTGTCCTCTTAGCGATTGCCACACTGGGAACCGGCATCCTCCTGGCCCTGAAGCCGGTGCCCCGTCCGACGTCGAAGGCCCCACCTCCCACGCCCCTGCAGGCACTCAGAACCACCTTCAACCTGCTCTTCACCCCTCGCATGGCCCTGCTCGTGGTCTACTTCACTCACGTGGGGATGGCGTTTACTTTTTGGGGTGGTGTGTACGGCCCTTGTCTGGGATTCACCATGGTCTTTGACAACCCCAAGAGTCTCCCTGGCTTACATGGAATCATGGTGTGTTTGGGCAACACGGCCACGGGCCTATTCTTCATGGTGTTCGGCCCCAAAATCAGCAAGACTTGGGGAAAGTACCCTATTGTGCTCTTTGGGTCCTGTCTCTTAATCTGCTCCTATGCAGTCATATTCATCAACATCCCGAATGAGGCTCCCCTCGGAGAAACATATGACACCGCCATCCTGTATCCCAGCAATGAGTACTTGGCCATCCTGTGCAGCTTCTTCCTAGGCGTGGCCGATGGCTGCTACGGCACCCAGACCATGTCAATCCTGGCTGGGGTCTATGCCAAGGAAGCTGGACCAGCATTCGCCATCTACAAATTCATCAAGCACACCTCAGCAGCCATAGGATTTGCCTATGCCGGCTTCATGCCTCTTTACTGGCATGTTGCACTTCTCTCCTGCACTGCCGTCTTGGGCACCGCGTGCTTCACCATGGTTGATCTCCAGTTCAAGAAAGCTCAAAGAAGTCAAGAAGAGGAAGAGACAACTTCTCAACGCATCAATAGCGAAGTGAAGAAGCCATAAGATTTACAAAGAATGTTTATTTCAAGCATTCACTGTGGCAGGGACGTCACTGCTGCGACTGCTTCATGTGCAGAAAATGGTTCTTGCTCATGTCATGAAGTCCTATCTTATGGCACAGGGATAAGAATATTTCACAGAAAAAGAACCATCACCATTGCGGAGCCTTGGTTCGGTTTTTTCCCCACTCTGCCCTAGAAACTCCAATGAGTCAAAAAGGGCTCCTCATAATAAGTGCCAGTTTTATCACATTTGAGCACTTGAGTTTGAAAGAAAGAAGAACAACTTTGTCTCACTTGTGTGCAATTGCAGTTGTACAACCTTGCATTCCGTTCGCTTTGATTCATTTTTCAAGGCCTCGTGTTCTTTGGCTTCCTGATGAGGACGAGTGGGTAAGAGAGGGATCTCTGGCCATTGCTCTTGGAGAACTCTGACACTAACTTTGGCTTTCACAGAAAGTCAATCTTGGCAGAAAATACCCAAAGGGAAAAAGATCAGGTGAAAAAGGCACTTAGCAGACACCATCATCAGTCATTATAAATGCCCTTTACTGGATCTGACTTGGGCACCTCCTCCCTGCTCCTGTGGATGAGGGTCCCATTGACGAGGAGGCAGTTGGCAGCACGGTCTTTGAGCAGTGTCAGGGTACAATAACCGTCATCATTCAATGTAAAGCAGGGAGCAACTCTTCAGCTTTTCTTCTCTGTCGCGTGTGGCCTCCCTCTCAACCCTGTTGAGGATGCCCTGGGCCTAAGATTTCGTGCCCATGCTGGTTACATTGGGGCTGGCCATGCTCAGAAAAGACTTGAGGTGAAAGGGGCCATCAACCCAGGAAAAAAGATTGATCTGTGTGTGCCTTTGTCTGATGCAAGAGCCTTTGAAATGTCAGTACTTGGACTGGGGTGCTACGGATATTCTGGCCAGGTGGCCAGCGTCAAAGTCCAAAATTGACTGAGCAATTCCAACATCCTATGCAGTGCTTGCCGTAAATAATGCTGCTTGGTACAAATCGTTGTGCTATGCCTAGAGGGATAGTCGTAAGATTGCATTTAAGGTTGGAATGTGTGGTGGAGAGTGTTAGACATGAGATCCTGCAGTTTCGTCAAGTTTCAGGCACTCATTGTCATTGTAGAGCACTATAAGTGTGATGAGTTGACAGGAGCACCATTTTCGGTCACTGCTGAAAATCGATGTTTTTGACCAGTAAGTGAAAGTGAAAGTGGCTGAATTTTCTGGGAGGCTCCCACCCCTCAGACCCACCACTTTTGGGGGGGCTTCACCTCCCAACCCCCCGGCAGCAGCATGCTGGGCCGTAAAAACACTACGTACGACTACGTAAGAGTAGGCATGGAAAGGGGCGGCCTCTTGACGGCCTCTTCACTCCAGAGAACTTGCTCCACTGCTGTTTCTTTCTGGGCCAGCGACTCGAGAGGATCTTGGAAAATGACGGCGGGTACATTGCAGGCCACGGCCATCACCACTGAGCTGAAGCTGAGCGTCATGTCTTGCATTGTCTTTAAATACACTGTTCTGTGCGCTGGTCACTCGGCCGGCTATTTCAACCTAGTCAGTTCAATATCTCTCAACCTTTTCATGCCTTAGTCTTACGTAGTCGTACGTAGTGTTTTTACGGCCTAGCAGGCTGCTGCCGGGGGGTTGGGAGGTGAAGCCCCTCAAAAGTGGTGGATCTGGGGAGTGGGAGCCTCCCCGAAAATTTCAGCACTTTCGTCAAAAAAATTGATTTTCGGCAGCGACTGGCACGGTGCTCATCACAACTCACCACACTTAAACTGCTCTAGTGCCTTAACAAACATTCAAAAAGGTGACCTTGTGTACTAAAAGTTCTGTCAAAGAGTCTGAGTAATCGATTACATGCTGAAATTCCACTCGGAAACATCCCCAGTCAGCCTCTGACCTCAATATGTACCAAGCGACATTATTTACGGCAGGCACTGTTTATGCAAGAAATGTTTAGCAGACTCAATTTTAGAAGAAAAAAATAATCTAAGCTTCTCAGGGCAGAAATGGTGCCCATTTGCAACACTGCTGCCTTGCAACATCTTTGAGCAGACCAAGCACGTTACTACGTAAGAGCACGATCAAATGCTGTCCCATCCTAACTTCCTAGGCCCAGCCTTCGCCCCAGGTGAGTGCACTCCCACATACACGGAGAAAAAGCCACCCCAATGGAGTTGTGTTGCTTGTGCGCCACATTCACGTAGATGAGATTGATGCAGTTAGTTGACCTCTCTGTGCCACGCTAAAGGGAATGAAGCTGACGAAGCGTTTCGCATTCACTTGTGACTCGCGCTGCATTGCTTGCCGAAGATGTCAGGCACCCTGGCGGCGATGGTGAGCGTGTACCTGATCGTGGCCGTCATCCCGACTGTCATGGGGCGCCCAAGAGGTCAGAAACGTCCCATTGAAAGCTTCTTGGACTAGACTTTTTGGCAGCAGAGGCGGCTGCGGACCCTCTTCATTCGAGAAGTTGTATCAGTTGCTTCTTCTCGTGTATCGATAGCCTCAAATATTAGCTTTCGTTCGGTCAACTTTTATGGGCGAGTGTCCTTATGTCATTTTGGGCACCGTTTAATTTTTCTTAATGTCTAATGTACTCATGTACATTTGATCCGGAAATCATTCGTAACCCCTTGCAATTTCGACATTTTCCCTGTCTTCTCTTCACAGTTGGCAATTTCTGATAGTAAAAGGGCACCAAGGGGTGATAAGCAAATGTCAGAAGTGACACTTACCTTGTCGGGATAGAAGCACCTTGAAATGCTAAACAGGAAGTAGGTCAATCCTTTCATTACCATAACTATTTATGTACTTCTGTACCGGTGCTTATCTATGACAAAGTCTTAACTTTACAATCTCAGCTTTAAGCATTTGTAAGCTTGCACGTTCAGATAGATTTGCCAGCGTCCCTGGTAGCAGAACACGAGTGTTTTCACCCCCATGCTTAACTGTAGGGATGGACGGTTGAAGCCGACGGGGCCTCGTGTGCAGTGCGCATCTTTTTTGTTGCACATCAACTTTCCATGTGGTGAACAACCTCGATGTAGAGAGGTCATTCCTAGCCTCACTTTATGGAAGATTGACTGCATACGAGCTTCATTTTGTGGCGTGCTGTGTCATTTCTGATCTTTGTCACGTCTTGGTCATCTGACGCAAAGAAGTGGGCAACCCTGAAGAGGAAGCAAGTAAAATGACGAAATCCCAGGAGGCTCCGAATACTTCCAGGCTCACTGTACCCATGCAATACGTATGAAGTGAATGAATGACTCCTAAGACGTCTCCATAGAGCTTTATTTCCTGTCCTGCGGGTAAATGACTCCGACCTGCTTCCTCACGTCTTCCATGATCTCCGCCAGCAGGATTGTCTCCTTCCAGGGCACCACCGGACTCTCCTTCAGTCCCTTCTGCAGACACTCCCTCACGTGGGCGGCCTCAAACCGCAAGCCCACAGAGTTGGGGTAGCAGAAGGGGTGTCGGTTTCCCTTGGGATGGGGCCATTCAATGGTTTCGCCGCCAGGCATCACCTGAGGATGTCATCTGTTACCACTCTCAGTTATGATCAGCACTGACCAGTAGCTTTTTTTTCGCTTAATGCAAGCCCTTGATCAATGACGTGACTACTGACCAACTTGAATGAGGACCACATGGGGAAAGGCATGGTCATGTTGCCCTCGGTGCCGAAGATTTGGGCCTCGCAAGGCAAATTCACCTTCGTGTGTGTGTTGAACGACCCCATGCGTCCATCCTGGGTTGGGTTGAGGCGAAATTGTTCTGATGAACCCCCCAAGCTTTTTAACTTGACAGACTGACCTTATAGTACAGGGTGAAGGACACAGCCTCGTCGCAGCCCTCCTCGTTCGTGCTGCCCACGGCCACGATCTATACGCCAGTAAAAGAAAGTAACGCCTATGCTGCAAAACAGAGTTCCAGGGAAAAAAGGTAGTTCACGACCTTCTCAGGCCTCTCCTTGAATATGAAGCAAGCCAGCTGGACGCAGTAGATGCCCATGTCAATGACTGTGCCGCCGCCGAGCTCCATCTTGGCCACCCTGCAGTCAATCGGGCAATAATAGCACTTTGCTATCCAAGCTCGTGCTCATGTTACCTCCCCACCTGTCTCTGGTCTCCTTCCAGCCGAAGGAAGCCGTGATCTGCCAGACCTTGCCGATGGCGCCTCTCTCGATCTCCTCATGCAAGCGCATGTACGCGGGCAAGAAGCGGGGCCACACGGCCTCCATCAGGAACACCTGACAATGACAAGAAGACGTCGTCTTGCGTTGAGCTCATAAGGATCTTGCGTAGCGCATCAGCGTGGGGTGAAGGATCTGACTGATTATTGAACAAAATTGGCCAAGATTAGATCGGATCATCTCTTACGTTCTTCTCCTTGGCCAATTCAATGATCTCCTTGGTTTCCCTGACGTTCATAGCCAGTGGCTTTTCACACAGGACGTGTTTTCCGGCATTTATCACTGTTTTGCACAGCTCCAGGTGAGTTGGGTTGATGGCGCCCACGTACACAACGTCCACAGTGGTGTCTTTGGCCACCGACTGCGAGAAAACCCTTCACGTGTGACATAGAGTTAGGCAATACCTCATAGGCAATACCTCATAGCTGCTGTAGGCCTTGGGGATTCCATGCTTGTCGGCGAATGCTTGAGCCTTGCTCAAGTTCCTGGCAGCGACGGCCACGACCTTGTGCTCCTCGGGGTTGAGTGTGGCAATGGAGTTGACGAAGTCGTGGGAGATGTTGCCCGCTGAGAGGATGCCCCAGCGCAGAGGATTCGCCATGACAGCAAGTCCGTGGAGAAGAAAGAACCTTCTACTCACAGTACAGCAGGGGAAAACCTCAAGTTTTATACCTAACAGTTATAAGTAGAGACGTGTCCCACTCCTTGAGAAGATAAGATAACACAGACATTAAAAGTGAACTCGGAGTAAGTTGCATAGGAGGGGAATAAAACAGTCATAGTTGACCAGTAGACTTCTAGATTTTAGGTGATCATTTAAAATTATTTTTCATCTGTATCCCCGAAAATGCTATTTTGAGCGAAGATTCGCCTGAAGTGGCATTGTTGAAAGGGGAATCGTATTGACGATGCTGACATCTGCAATTCATGCGGGGCAAAACAATGAAACCCGCTTCTATGAGATTTATGCTTAAGAGACATCCTCTTAAAAAAAAAGCTCTGTGCCTCAAATGATTTTGCCGGTTAATTTTGTAAACGAAAATTCGCTTAATAGAGCAAAATTAGGAGTATCTGTGCGTAGTTCCCCCATTTGGTGTGTGTGCACAGAGGTTTTGGCACTGAACCAAATCGTCTGAATCGAGAGCTTCTGCAGGTGCTATGGAAACAGCTGTTGCTAACTCAGCAACTCATCACAATAGCTCAGAGGAAGAGGGAACATTAAACAAATGAATATATATCGACTTATAAGAGCTTATAATCTACGTTTTTAAGTTGGTTGTACTGAACTTGTTTAGTACAACCAGATGCTCGTTGTAGTCCAGCGTTGCACTGATCCTTTGTGATCTTCTGCTCCTAACTGTACTGCCAGTTAGGAGCTCACTGACGACAGAATCGCCACAAACAAACAAACAAAAAGTTGGGCTGCTTCTCAGCACACTCAAGAAAAAGGGTTGGATTAATTGTTGCGCTCGCAATAGTGAAAAACCTATCACTGACTTCTAACTATGAGGTTAGGAAGGTGAAGATGAACTGTTGGAAGAAGATTCCATGGCAAAAATGGTGTAATGTGTGACCTCATTGCACCTCACCAGCCTAGGGAAGAGCATCATAGCATACCTGAACCTCCAGCTTCTCTTGCACTGACCTCCCCATCCTCTCTGGTGGGTTGGCTGACATCTTGGTGGATTTGCTACACTTTTGGGGGCCAAAGATGTAGATTGAATCAACCAGTGCATTTGAAGTTTGGTGTTTGTTAGGCTCAACTTTCCAAGCAAGACCGACTGGCCAGAAGGGTATGATGAACCATGGAGGTTGGTTGCATGGTTGAGCATGGAATTTTTATGCCAAATGGGGATTTGACTGCAGCATTTTTTCGCGAACAAGTTGCACGATCAAGAAATGGCACCACAGAGCGTGAACCATGGTATTTGTAATGTGACACCTTTCACTTTAGATATAACCTAACATTTCACTCATGACAACAGTATTACGTTCTAAGATACCGCTTTCTTTAACCTAAAATGTCGAAGTCTTCTGAACAAAGAGAAGTGGGCTAGTAGTGCATTCATCCCTTCCCTGCATGTACCAAATTGACTCTTTCGATCGCTTTGCGTCGGTCGTACTGAACTCGTTCGATTTGTGCTCTTTGCACCCAAAAGTTCACTTGGATACCTGTCAAGGTTAGGTTGGGGCTGACGGTGAAATAATTATCGCGACATTATCATAACACTGTGATGTCGGGCACATCTGCCAAAACTCAACCATGTCAAGTCGCTGCTCGCTTCAGCGCTTCTTGGTTCAAGCACAAGAGCTTGGAACGAATGTCTCTTCTCCTGGCAGCTTTATATTCTATTTTAAACCACATATGTTGTGTCCTGAAAATCAATATGTGCAGAGCACAGGACAGCCAACAATGCTCTCATGACAAGCAGCAAAATTGACTCATCCGCAGCAAAATTGACTTCACCGCATAGAAGAAAGCAGCAAATTCTCCGGCCAGAGCTGCATGTGGGACGAAGAAAGGAAGTTTGCTACCCTCATGTGCGTTATTACAAGGAGGTGTCACCTTACACGCGTGGCAGAGGTATGCGGAACTACGCCGCAGCGCTGGTCGCCGTCCTCTTCTGCTCCGGTGGGCGCTTGGACGCCGCGACCGCAGCCGAAGCCGCAGCTGCCGCAGCCGGCCCCAGGAGGTGCAAGCGACTCGAAGTGACGTCCGACCTCGACTCGACCGTCTGGCACGCGTTGCCGGACGAGGTCGACGGACGTATCTTCGTTCCCTTCGTCTTCGTGCCGTCCGCCGTCAGCGCGGTACTTAATATCTACGTCAGCGAGGGCAACAATTTGGATTCTTTCTCCTATGTCATCTCCATCGGCGCCAGCGAGTTGAACATTGCCAAGATAGTGAAGAGCAGGCTAGAGCAACTGTACAAGGTCAAGCACATGCTGACAGCCTTTGACTTAGGGACCTCGCTCGCCTTCTTCTTCAGGCTCAAGATCAGGCAGGGGTACACTACTGTTGGCCTTTACGAGGCTGGAGGAGGAAACTCAGACTTGATCATATCTTACAAGGACCAGGTTCATATCATTGTTCATATCATGGGTAGCCCAGAGCATATTTCAAACGCGCCATGGCATCATTCTATTGTTCTCTCCTAGGATACGCCCGAGCCGAGATTGACGCACTACACCTTCAGCGTGACCTCCAAGGTGTCATCGGTGGTGCTACATCAGTGCTCCGTGCCCTTGGGATCGCGCTGCCTCCACTTCGTCGAATGCGTCGACTATGGCGTCACTTGCCTTAGCGACGGCCTCAGCGCCACGTGCGACTGCGACGAGGACCACGTGAGGGTTGGCGACCGATGCATCGAGAACAGCATAAGGGTGGGCGACGAGTGCCAGAACAGCAGACAGTGCGCAAGACTGGGAGCAAAGTGTCGAAAGAACCACGCCAGGAAAGACAAGTTGAAGAAGAAGAAGGTGTGCAGGTGCCTGGGCAATTTCTACCTCAGCAGCGAGGGCAACTGCGCAGAGGAGAAGGACACGGGGCTCGTGGACGTGACGCTCATGAACAACCGACCTCCGATCTGGGAGAATGTAAATCCTGGCCGCAGCAGGAGTCACCTGAACACGACTCGAAAGAATTTGCCTTGGAGTCCCCAGAGGCTAAACGACGGGTCCGTCAAGGTCCCACCGCACTGCGCCATCGACATCGTCGTGGGCGCCGCGAAGTCCCCAGCTGCTGGGTTGACGGGGCAGTTCTTCCCTTTCGAGCTGAACCTTCGAGGCTTTGAGCTCGGTTTCTTCATCCAGGGCTTCGGTGTCCTCCAAGTCCAATTTTTTCACAGCAGTAGCGAGGGCAACACCCAGGTCGTATTCGAGTTGAGGCTCTCGAACTACTTGGCCGCCTTCAGAGCCGAGAACAGATCGGAGATCATCCCGCAGATGACGCCGCTCTTCTCAGTGAACAAGAAGTCTGGCTACCTTGTGTCCATGGATTGTCAGGACGACTCCCCCTGTTGGGTGACGGTGATGAGCCCAAAGGAGACCTCCCCCAGGCTGAAGATGAGCGTGGACAACCCCTGGAAGGGGCGCAAGGGTCGCGCCAGTCCCGTTTACGTGGGCTTTTCGAAACTCAGCAGTCGTTCTTCCAACATATTCGTGACGGGAATGTGCACAGCCTCTCGAGGTCATCGCTGCTCCTACGACGGCGACTGCAAGAAGACGAACATCGACCTCTCGTGCAGGGTCAAAGACGTGACAGGTGAAGCAGATGCCGTGTGCTTGTGTCCTACAGGCAGGCCTGAGTGGGACGCAATAAAGATTTCCTGCGTTTAGTTTAATACCACTGATTACACAGATATATTTCTAGTGATTGACGAATTTTTTTTTATATTTTATCATCCCAGTATAAACGTCGTGAAGTCCATGCCCCACTTGTTCTTGACGGAGCACTTGTACTCGCCCGCGTCGCTCTTGTTAGGAAGCTGAAAAGATCATGCAACTTTTGTCACAAAGCATCACTTTGCCGTCAACGTTAGCGCACACGAATAGACGTTAGTGGATTAGTTTAGCTTGAAGGTGGTGAAGTCATTGCCCCAAGTGTTCTTAACTGAGCACTTGTAATCTCCACTGTCCTTCTTGGACGGACTCTGGAATGATGCCAAAGCGCAATCGTCTCGTGATTGCCTTGAATGCGCACGACTTTACAGTTTTTGCAAGAACCTTGATGGTAAGGGTGGCGTTCCACTTGTTGGACTCCTTCTCCTCCAACTTGGCAGAGACTCGGTCGGACTCCTTGATGAAGTCACCGTTGCAAAGCCAGGTGACCTTGGGCTTCGGTCTCGCATGAATATGAGCCTCCTAAGAAGTATTGGCTGGGGTGAATCAACGTCATTGATCTTTCGGACAGGTCAAAGTTCTCACTAATATGAGTATGGATGGATCTGGTTGTTTCAACTCGGGCTGCTCGTAGATCTTGGCGGGGATGTTCTCATCGTCGCCCACGGGGCCGCCTTTTAATTCAGAGAGTAGCTGTCACCTGTGTTAATTTTTCTTACATCAACTACTTGTTGTCACCGAAAGTAAGAGCCAGTGTGCAATCCTTCTCGCCCATGGCGTTGTTGGCCTTGACCACGTAGTTGCCGCCGTCCTCGACCACCGGGTCCTAGAAGAAGAAACTTTGCTGATCAGCTCCAGGAGACCGTGATTCAGTTGAGACACGGAACGAGCTGATCTCACCCTCGGCCTCCCTGAAAGTGTCACTGATGCAGAACAGAAAACTCACCTTAATGGTGAGCCTGACGAAGTGAATGTTCGGATTTGATGGCTGCACCGTCCTGAAGAGAGAGAATCTCGGCCCCTCCACGATTTCCGTGTCGCCGAGGAACCACTTGATGTCCGGCCTGGGCAAGGCCTCGATCTCGCACTCCAAGTGGAGGAGGTTGCCCTCTTGGCGGGACGAGGGCTTGCGGAAGAACGTGGGCTCGATGCCGCCAGGGATCCTGAGTGAGAAAAAAAAGGAACATTTTTTAAGCTAGTGAGTAACAGTTTATTAGGCACTTCCACTGACTTTTGCGGCTCGTTGGGGTCCTTCATGGAGAGCCTGACATGGTTGGTCTTCTCGCCGTACTTGTTTCTGACGCTGACCGCATAGTTCCCGGCGTCCTCCTGGCAGAGGTGTCTGATGGCGAGCGCGCAGTACGTCCAATCACCACGACGCTCCAGGAACGGCTGCCGGGAGACAGGAAGTTTCTTTTTGATGCATTCACACACATCTCGGACACTCGAATAGTGCATAAACCTTCTAATATCAAGTGTGCAAAGTTTGCCAAAGAAACAAACCAAGAATAACCCTTTCAAGTCTCGGTCGTTGCGGAAGAAGCAATGAAGCTCAGCTCAACCTGGTATCTCTCGTCGTAGTCGAGTCCTCCCAAGAGAGGCTTCCCCTCCTTGAACCAGGTGGCCTCGTGTTCGGGCTCGTAGATGAGGAAGCACTCGAGGAGGACGCCGTCGGTCTCCTGACGCATGTTCAGCTCCTCCGTGAACTCGGGAGGTCCCGGACTCAAGGGGAAAAAGATAGCAGCGCATGTGAATCCATACACATTTCTGCGTCTCGAATGATCATTGCTATGGCTGTATTGTCACTGTTACTATTTTGCGTAAGCATCTTTGTGTACGAGTTTCAATATAAAGATGATCTTTATGCTCAGCTTTCTCTGGGATCAGCAACCTGTGATCGAATAAGCACAGGGTTGGACTGGCGCCAAAAAGCCTCCCTGGGAATCACGACTTTGCTACTAGGCAACACATGCAAATGTCAACGTTCACCAGAGAGGTGAACTTCCAGGGCAAAACGGGCCCATTTTTGTGCTCTGCTCACAGTTTCTTGATGGTGGAGGCGTCGAGCCTCTTGTCCACGATCGGGGTCTTCTGGGTGGTGCTCTGGATGGACATGTTTGGGGATGTCCTGCTTCTGGCTCTGCTTTGTCCCGACTGAAAATCTTATCCTGCTTTCTACAGTTCACTGACGCATCGCTGAAAATAAGGAGGATGAGGGGAAAGTCGAGCGAGTTCTCTTCTAGCCTGTTCATCTCCCCCGACCCAGAAAAATGACTCGAATCTCTAGCATTCGTACACACCCACGTACTAGTTTATTTTTATACAAGTTACTCATATGGTGACTCTACACATCCCTGGCCGTCCACACGGGAGGGGGCGTGTATGTCAGCGGTAGGAAGCGCAGCGGCACCGCCAGCTGGCCTGACCAGGACGTTGTGGCGGGCATCACCATCACCATGGCCGACGGGGCCAGATTGTCAAGACCTTAGCCCCTTGGTCACGTCTTCTCTCTCTCTCTCTCTCTCTCTCTCT
>JAAUXU010056226.1_pt1 | contig 16746 bp, 16 predicted proteins | sample 7278151 | NCBI WGS metagenome assembly JAAUXU01 (sample SAMN14350113, study PRJNA611818) | marine sediment metagenome | isolation source: surface marine sediment (1.8m) | place: French Polynesia: Moorea | collected 2018-08 | reverse complement strand
GAGCTACAAGGTCACTTCGGGGCCCTACAAAAATGTTCCCCTCCGACAACAACAACAACAACAACAACAACAACAACAACAACAACAACAACAACAACAACAACAACAACAACCATTACTTGACCTTGACGACTATCGCCGCGGGTAAAACCTGCTCTACCTCACAGCCTGCTCTACCTCTCACTGTAGACATTTCCAAACCCAGTAGGGACGGCGAGGCTGTTGCCTCCCCAGAAGGAGCTGGCGTGGATGTTTCTCTGGGAAGCCACAGAAGCCTTCCCGGATGGGGACCGGTGCCTGTTGATGTGGGTGATGTGGTTGATGCCGAAGATCTTCGCGGATGCCCTGCGCTCGAACTTGCAGTTGAGGAACTGCTTGTTCTGCTGTTCTCCTTCTTCTTTCTTCTCGATTTTTTTGCCCTCTTCGCCGCCAACTCCCGTTCCCGGTCTTCCCTGGGAGGGCGGGGGAGGGACGGCAAGCCCGTGGGGTCCATGTTCCAGATCAGGAAGTCCCTGAAGCACCACGACCTCACTCACAAGGCCTTGCTCTAGTTGCTCTCCATGCCTTTAGAGTTTAGACCCTTTTTTACTAGTGATGGAGTCGAGCTTGGCCCGAGCCTGAAAGCCCGACGGCTCGACACGGTTTTCTCAGCCTGACTCGGCCCGAGCCCGATTTTTCCCGATCTTTTTCTATATGAAAAGTCGGGCTAGCCCGAGCTCGGGCCGAGTTCGGCCCGACTCATTTTCAGCCGGACAAGGCCCGAGCCCGACTGTTGAAGGCTCGACTCCATGCATATTTTTTTACCTCCTTTACATTTTCTTTTTTTTCCTCGGATTTTGCGACGAAACAAAATGAAAATGGCGCTGGCGGGGCAGGCGACGCGGCAATTTCGGAACGTTACTGCAAAAAATTCACGGAACCTTAAGATAAAGAAATATGTAATAACTTCTTGCCCTTGGCGCGGCCAAATCGATCCAATCAATGAATGTTGCTGCTATTGTTGCTGTTGCTGCTGTTGTTGCTGTTGCTGCTGTTGTTGCTGTTGAAAACTTGCTAGTCCTGCTGCCGCCCACCATACGAACAAACTTCCTTGTGGTGGGGTGGATTGATTTGGCTGCGCAAACACTCGTAAGTTTGGTTACGCGCCTCGTTTCGCCGGCAATACCAATACAATACTGTGGTTACTCTCTAAAGGAAAGGATGGTTGCGATAAAAAAGGGACTGTTGGCCGCCGGACGAGGAGAAATTGGTTACACACTTAGCAACAACCACATCTTATTGCCCATGCGGGGTTACTCACATATCTATTTTACTTTTTGACCCTATGTGGCGAATTCACTGTCGCTTATTTCTTCACATAATTTGGCCGTCGTTTCCCTCGGCTTGAAATAGTCTGTAATCTTGATGCTGCTTGGGCATACAAAACTTTTTCTCTTGCCTAGTGGCTGCCCCCGGGGTTCCCTCTTTGTCTTCTTGGCGGGGGGAAACTCCAGCGCCATTTCCTCATTCCACGACCCACTCTGACGTGCAACATAAGGTGCCTTTTCTTCGTTGAATCTTTTGAGTTTCTGTATAAATGTGGGAAACTGGCTGAACTTTTGCACAGAACCGCGGACCCACTTTGGGAGATTATCCGCATAATTTCGCGACTGGAATCGGCAGTCTGCCAGCACTACAGATCCCCAGTCATTTTTATGCCGTATACACCTCCCCATGGACTGGTTTAAAGCTCTGAAAGCTTGCATTTCATACCAATCCTTCCCAGACAGGAGAATCTCGTTTTGTTGCCCAGAACAACGAAGAGTGTCGTTGTATTTCCTTTTCTCCCTGACCTCTGCATCATGTGAGTTTGGAAATGGAATCCCCACACAGACGACTGCTCTTGCCTTGTTGTCCGAAAAGTCTATCCCTTCGCTCACTTTCCCTCGGTAAATTCCAATGTAAAGTGCGCTTCCATTATTGGATGTAACTTTGCAATACTTTTCGATGCCAATCTGGAAGCTATTCGAATCCCTCGGCTCGATTACCACGACCTTGCTCTTCTTCAATTTGGCCCAAATACCCGTCGACTTCCAGCGACTGCTCATAACCTCCATGGACCAATACGACGGCAAGAAGAGGAGGACGCCCCCATGTACGCATTTGCATACCTCTTCCACTACCTGTCCAATCTCGTCCTGGTAAGAACTATTCATGACATTTCGGAAGTTGCCCTCAAGTGTTTGACCTCCTGGACCTTTGCTCAGGGAAGCCACAAACACCTGCCCACTTTGGATGACGTGTGCTGCTTCTAGCTTCAGAGGGAACGGGACTCCCAGTTCAGTACCGAACGATCCCAACGGTGACAGTGTTCCGGAGGAAAGGATTACGCAGTGGAGCATTTTTTCCAGCCCAGAGAAGGCTATTCCAGGATTAAGGCAACACAACTTAATCTGCCAGATAGATTTGTGTCGCGAACCCCCACTTCTCACCCAGGACGCGATAGACTGTTTAGCGTCTTTCTTCATATGACTTTCTTCACGTTTCCCTATTGACATGAAGTAGTCTTGCGAGTTTGGACCCTCCAGGAGTGTCAAAAGGTGAATATATTTCTCCAAAAACTCAATCGTGGCTGGAGGGAGAATTCTTTCTGATGTGTTGTCTTGCTCCACCTTGGATATTCTCTTCATGTGGGGGCGAAGAATACGAAGGTATTGAGGGCCAGCCTCAATGTCATTAAGGCAATCCACGACCTCACTCCCCGTGAATATTTTCGACTGGCTTGGTATGGCCGACTTGGACGAGTCCAGAAGGAGACAAAGGCTTGAGCAGAGGTTCGCCATCCGCTTATGTGCTTCCACTTGCTTCCCAGTTCTGCTCATCTCCTCCAGGCTTCTCATGGCCTCTCTCAGCTCATTCTCTTCAACTTGGAGGCTCGTTGCTGCCCTGCAGGACTCCTCGATGTTGTGTGCTTCATCTAGAATTAGTACTGCACCCTTCAGGTTGATATTCATCTTATCGCGAAGGAGGGGGTCGATCATGTAGTTGTATGGGCAAAAAATGATGTCCGAAGAGCTTCTCAAATTTCTTGTTATAAAATGAGGGCAAGCACCAGACTTTCTCCCAGCGTTCACCAATTCTTCTAGATCCCATGCTTTCCCCGGATTTTTCATCACCAACCTGTCCAAAGCCCCGTGCGATTGGATTTTTTGGGATCCAGCCAGGAAAGGGCATCCACGACCTGCTCCACTTCGGCCCTCTACCCCTCCCCCCTGCTTCGCCTTACTCATCATTTGCTGGCAGCCTAGACTAACGTTTTCCATTTTGGATACCCTTGGGTTCACACATGTGTGTTTCTTGCTTCCCAGGATGGCCATTCTTTGGGTTTCATAATCTGACTTCTTGAACTCCTGTATAATCTGAGATATCTGCCTGTGTGTTCTTGTGCCATATATAATCTTTGGGGTGTTTGTCTTTGCCATGCGTTCATTCTGGTCCACTGGGGGTGACGGATCGATGAGCTCCTCTTGATTCTTTGCAGAATCCACGACCACCTCGTGATGCACCTCTTGATGCGATTTTTCTGCTCTCTGCCAGGCCAGGGATGCGCAGAGTAGAGCCATGCTTTTCCCTGTTCCTGTGGGGCTTTCGATCAGCGCGTTTTCGCCCCTTTTTAAAGAAGATACAACTTTGCTCATCATCCCCACTTGAGATGGGTATGGTTTGTATGGAAATCTTATCTTTACACCCGATATAATGAGCTGGTGGTGAGTGTTTGAAGCATAATTTGATTCCATGGCCACCCCTTCTGCAGTTTACTTCCATTTCATGGCTCCAGTCTGTTTCCCGATTTTTATGAAATATTTTTAACGACCTTTTTCAAAAAACAATTGTTCATCTCAAGACAACTAAACTCTACTAGGAAGAATTTTTGTAGGTATTGATCTAATCCCCGCCCCAACTACCATGTTAGTTCATTGAACAATAAGAAAAGAAAAAACCAAGAACAGGCTCTGAAAAAAAGGAAAGTACAAAATCCAGCGTGGTTGAGTTCAGACAAAGATATATTGCTCCCACGCTTCCCCCCCTCCCTCCCGCCACCAGTCCACCCCTTCCCCCTCCACCCTCCACCGCACCACAGCAAAAGCAAAAACCCCTTTTCCGCTTTCGTCTGCAGCACCGGGTGGAGATAGACGGATGGAAAACTTTGTCTGGAGTCAGGGTGGCCAGATTGGCGGTCCCACCGCCCAAAATTTCATTTGGCTCTCTCTGAGCTGGACATTATTTTGTAAAAATGTCAAAAATGCCAAAAATAGACTATATTATTGGAAAAAATGTTGACATACATTTTCCGAAAAATAAACCTTCCCTGAAACATCCAAAAATGCAATTAAAAATTTGACTTCTCAGACCTGGCCACCCTGACTGGAGTAGTCAGTCTCATTTCCACACCAGCTTCCGGGGAGTGCAGTATAAGAGGAACTTATCTCAAAAATAAAAAAGGCAGAAGCATCTTATAGAAGAAAATGGCCCCTTTCTATCCCATCGCCGCCGCCGCCGCCACCCCCGCCGCCCCCGCAGCCCCCACCGCCACCACAACGGCCACAGATTCTGCCTTCATCAGCAATTGCAATCCCGGAGGCTACAACATCGTCTTGGCTGCTGCGGTCCTTCGTTTTCTGGGTGCCCTGAGGCTATCTGGTGTCCTGAAGTCCTACCCAGGTCGAGCAGCACTAGCCGAGGAGAGCGAGGAGGACTTGGCCATCGTGATGGCTCTGGAGCAATCCCATTGGGATGTGAGTAACCATTAGATTATTCCGGTTATTCCGATATCCGAATACGCGTATTTACATATCCTTATGGAAAAAAACATCTTAAAATACTGTCCTGCAGGTCAGCACCTGCGCATTTGGTCCGGACCCGCTGATGTCCTGGGCGCTGCAGCTCACCCAGCTTCTTACTCTGGCGTTGGGTGACCCAGTCCAGTACAACGATGAACTCTTCGCATATGATGCCAGAATGGGCACGGTCATGCTCCAGATGCTTTCCAAAGAAATAAGTCAGATGGATGGTGACGTCAAGATGGAAGATTGCGAGGGCTTTGTTCCCATCCTGGCAGACTACACACATGACCTGGTTACGTCCATCCAGTACAGTCCCCATTATGAATACTTCCAGCTCATGCGATCTCTTGTTTGGGATTTGTGGGGGGTGTCAGGGAATGTGACCTTTAAGTGTCGCGAGGCTCGATAATCCCAAATCTGAGAGAGAGAGAGAGAGAGAGAGAGAGAGAGAGAGAGAGAGACAGAGAGAGAGAGAGAGAGAGAGAGAGAGAGAGAGAGAGAGATGTAACAATTGTATTGTCTTAATCGCTGTACATTGACCTTGTGCTAATTTTTCAATTTTCGTGTTTATCGACTACTGATATACCATCGGAACAAATAAAGAATGTCCCTTCAAATAAACGCCCTACCCTTCCTTTGGGACCTTAGAATCTTGTAGTAGGGGCATTATTCCCAAGTGAATGATACTGGCATCAAGTAAATTTAGTAGGGGCACTTCTGCCAACTCTTCCTGTGCAACAGAAGGGCCTGTTATTATTGCGCCAAATAGATGAACTTCCAAGCAACTTCCAATAAGCCTCCAAGCCCTTCCCTGGGAGCAACATAGTCACCTAGTGTAGCTGCAGATCAAACAAACACAATAGCGACACTTTTATTTTTCCTTCCGGTCCGATCAGTTTGGAGGACTGGATTATGATGTGCATAATAGATGATCTTCGGAGAAGCCTCCCAGCTCTCCTTTGGAAGCAAGATTGGAGGGAGCTTAAGGACAAATGTTCTCCGTGGCGTGGCGTGGCGTGGCGTGGCGTGGCGTGGCGTGGTGCTCCGCGTGGGAGGGGACAACAATTCTATGAACCGGAAGGAGCAAAAAAAGGAAAGGAAAGGAAAAACAACTAGATAAAAACAGCGCTGTGGATGCTGTGGATCATATCTTCATATACAAACCGGAAGGAGCAAAAAAAGGAAAGAAAGGGAAAAACAACTAGAAAAAAACAGCGCTGTGGATCATATCTATCGATCATATCTTCATATACAGGAAGGTGGACTTCTCGGAGTTGTCTTGTTCCTTGAGATTTGAGATAGAGAGGAGAGAGAGCACGAACATGATGCTTCCCAGCGCCTGCAACAACCACACTGCGTAAGTTTTCGAAAATCACTTAACTGCCGTAGTAACACCCCCACCCCCACCCCCCACCCCCAATTTTCCCCCCTTTTTTAATTCCCTGCTACAATTTTTTCCCGCAGAAAGAGCACCATACGTGATATTAAGATAATATTCCTTCTTTTTATCCTCAGGGTCGCCGACATCCTTGCCAGGGGAGAGTGCACCGTCAGCAACTACCCGTCTGGCCTCCTGAGCACCGTGCTGACTCTCCTCGGTCTCCTCGTCTCCAACGACTTGCTGCCCAACAAGCAGACGAGAAAGAACATCGAGGAAGAGATTGCCTTTCTGGAGACCATTGTAGACTGCGATCCAAGGATCATCGACAGGATGTGTCCGGAGGGTGGGTGGCATCACGCCGTGGCCAGGGCAGGGCTGGAATTTCTTATCGAGGCCTTGCGGGAAGGATTCCTGTTCGACTTCCCCCACTTGGCTGTTCTTGGGCGTGTAAAAAGAATCAGCGGAGGGAGGTCCCACTTGGTAAAGAAAAAAGACTGCAGGTTTCCCGCACCTCTACAGAGACTTCAGGGAGATCTAACTCCTGCCATCCTGTCCCTCTCCCTCTCCCACAACAAGGACTTCATGTCCCGCCACCTCTTTGTTCTCAAAGAAAATCTGAGCAGGGCATTTGCTTCCTGGGCGTCTGTTTGTAAGGGCTGCGAGGGAAAGGATCTCTGTCTCTGCCGACTCCCCTACGCCCCAAACTATCTCGTCGATTGTAGGAAGTAGTAACGGGAAAAAAACCACCAGTAATTGTAAAGCTGAAAAGAATTTATCAGTCATCGCAATTCAACAATTCAATAAACGGAATGAGAATAAGGAAGAAACTTGAACCGCTGCCTCCTCCTTCATCAGCAATTGCAATCCCGCCGGCTCTGTTGTTGTAGCTGTCCATGTCTGTCTATGTTAATTGTTCTCCTCTCCCACTCCATTGGTATGGAAGTGTTTGGATTTGTGTGCGTTTTTAGACGTTTTTGGGCAGATTGGATTGTTAAGTTTCGAGCTATATGTACTGAAGTAGCAGAACAAATTGTTGATTAATTTGGGCCACAAATATATAAGCGGTTGGCGGTACAAACCGCTTTTTGAAAAACCAGACATGTAATAATAATCCGAGCAATCCGTTTTAAAGAAAACGCTTCCACTTCCGCAATTGCGCCTATATTTCTTCCTTTCCCATTGTCGGGTGGACTTTATCATTCCCTGCCGCATCTGGCGAAGGTGTTCTCCGTGAACTGGAAAACGTCCAGTGCCAGATCTCGCATCACTGTGAAGAGCACATCTCTTGGGTTGGGCTGAATCACGGAAATGACATCGAAAGAATATTCTGCAAAGTCTTTGACAATCTGGCTGCACCCCTCCATGGTCCCGTTCTTAGCTCTGACCTCCTGGCTGAGTTCCATCATGATGTGGGGCGCCCTCCGGGCGTCAAATCTAAAGATGGGATGTCCCGCCTGCACGGGGTCGCCGAGGGAGTATGTCAGGATCTGGAAGACGTTCAGTGCCGCCCTGGTGATGGGAGCCGAGGCTGTCGGGCAGTCTGGATTCTGAAAAAAAAAGAAAAGGATTTTTCGGGTACTGAAAATAGTTTCCTTTAATTGATTGACATTTCAATAGGGAAAAAAAACCATCGAGAAGAATGATTAACAATGCCAATGACAGCTTCAACTCACCTCCCACCCAGATCGCTCCAGCGCCACCATCACCTCCAAGTCGTCCTCACTGTCCCTCAGCTGCGACGCCCTCTTGGGGTATCCGTCCAAGATTCCAGACACCCTGAGGGCCGCCAGGAAGCGGAGTGCCGCCGCCGCCAGGATGATGTTGAACCCCCCTGGGTTGCACTGGTCAATGAATTCGTAGGTGGGCGAGGACGAGGACGAGATGGGTGCCATCCTTCTTTTTCTATTCGGAACAAGATAAGTAGTAGAGGTAGCGGTGCAAAGAGATATTGTCCCTTGATTGTTCCCTGGGAAACTGAACGCCGTTCTTTGGTGGTTTCGTGGTTTTTATACATGCGATGGGTTGGGGTTCGGCGCAAAAGGAAAGAAAGACGAATCAGCTCCCTCATTAACCCTTTTCCGCGTTGGGTTGGGGCTAGGAGCAAAAAGGTGGAAAAGAAGAAAAGGACCAATCAGCTCCCTCATTCTCTCTTTTCCGCCAAAACAAGCGACGCACTGAAACCAAATTATTTCGGAAACAACAACAGCAGCAGGTGCAGCTCGACTGGGTCCCATCCATCCATGGGCGGCCCCATATGATTCTACAATATACCCATAACACCCCCCACCCCACCCCAACACACACCACACACACCCCGAAAATTTTATTTATTTACCCCCTCCCTCAAAAAGAAAAAAAAAATCAATGATTTTCAGTGAAATGTCATTAAAAATGTACAAAAAAATTTTAAGAACCAAGATTTCTTGCTTTGGGGGACTACTTTGGTTTTTGATATATATATTTTTTTCAAGACACTGAAAATCTAAAATCTACAAAAAAAAATAATATTTGTAGCTAAACCGAACCGATCCAATTTCGGAATGTATTAAAAAGACCCACTAAACCTCTGTTTTTTGTGTCAAAAAATAAACAAATCTTCGAAATCGAACTGTTCTTTTTGGTTTTGATTTGATTTGACTTTTGGTTTTGACTGACGCCAAAAAGACACTTGCGGCTTGCCTGGCGCAAATTTGTGGCGTACGCCAGCGTCAAAGAGCCCGAGGTCGGCGTCTTCGAGGCCGTGTTTTTGCCCGACTACGACGTAGTCGCCCAGCCCGCGGCGGTGCGGTGGCGGCAGTTCCGTCGGAAGCAAGAACAACAACAGCGGCCGGTTTTTGGGCCGCGCAACGCCGCCAGGGACAACTAGAAGGCCAGGATCGTCACCGGCGCCAGCCGTAACGGCGAGGAGCTCAACAAGCTGCTGAACTGCGTCTCCGAGGACGACTGACGCCGGGAGTCCGGGACAAAGCGTCGGACTACCTGAGCTACTTCAGTGCCGTGCCCTCCGCCCGCTCTGAACTTGTGCTCGTTTGCGCTGGTATGCGTCAATATGCGCCTGGTTTGGGCTGGATCGATTCATTTTAGCCACCCGTTAGAAAATAATGATGCACTCAAATTGTACCAATTTCATGCATATTGGTAGTTTGCCAGCGCCGGTAGTAAAATATTCATATTCGTTTGTCCAGGTCCAGCGCCTTTTACAGAAATATAATGAATAGGCATCGAACAAGCTAGCTTTTCGAGCTCCGAACCCAGCTCCGACTCCTACCTGCGTGTCCGGCCATATATCTAAAAAAAAAAATGATTGATAACGTGCGTACCTAACGGCGATTTGATTCCCCTCCTGTTTCTAGTGCGAACTTCAGGAAAATATTCTTTATTGCTGTTAAATGGAAGGGAGGAGACACATACCGACAGTTTGACATTACCTTTCATATTCAAGATTTGAAAAACACGAACACAAGTAGGATGCATTCTTTCATGAGCGAAAGGCATTTTTCCCCTCTGTATACAGATTACAGACCACGACAAAGGGTTTTTTACTAGACCACGTATTTTTTCCTCATCTTTTTTCTAGACCACGATTTACTCATCTTCCTGAAGTTTCTTCGAATATGTTTCCTTTTACTCTAAAGACCACGACCTCCCAACCGTTTTTTTTCTTCCTGAATTTACTTCACACAAATTTCCTTTTTTTATGAAACCACGACCAACTCAAAACGTTTTTTCCTAAGACCACGACCTACTGCTAACTTTTCTTTTTTTAAAAAGAAAAAAACCACGACCTACTCCTGCTTTTTCTTTTAAGACCACGACCTACTTCGTTAGTACGTCATACGACGACCTGCTCACGTTTTGTTCATTCATCTACCATCCTTCGCAGCATGTCCTTTTTCTTTTCGAGGGCCTCCTTGGTCACCTCCAGCTCCAGCTTTAGGTCTTGGATAGTCTTCTCGGAGGATAGCAGCTGGTCTTCATAGTTCTTCCTTTCATCGTCGAAGCCCTTGATCTTTTCGAATTGTGCCTTCATGTCTTGCATTTGCCTCGTGAGCTCGTCGGCTGCGAGAATTGCCAACTCTTTCCCCTCCTTCTGCCTGTTTAGCTCTTCCTCCAGAGCAGTTTTCTCCTTCTCCACCGTCCTTATCCAGTCGATGTGATCCTTGACGTCCTTTGATTTTGAATCGAGCTTCTTCTGGAGGTCGGCCTTCTCTGCAAGCGCAGCTTCAAGTCTCCTTTTCATGTCCGCCTTCTCCGCGGCGGAGGCGGCCTCGATCTCCTTCCTCACGGCGGCGGCGGAGGACTTGAACTTCTCTTTCATCCTCTGTTGCTGTTCGAGGGACTTTCGCAGGCGCTCGCTCAGCTGTAGGGCCTTCTCCTTCTCCGGGACCACCTCAAGCGGATGGTACTGTTTTCCCCTCAGGATGTCCATGCCGTCCTCTACGAAGTCGATTCCCTCGACCCCGACGTCCCTCCACTCGAACTCGCCCTTGAGCTGTTCGGGGTCGAGTTTGAAGACCTCGACGTAGTTCCGGAATGTCTCCTCCACGACCTGGCTCGGAGAAACGCCCCGTATCTCAGCCGCGGCTGCCACCACGTGGGCCACGAGTCCTGGCGTTTTGCGCATCTGGAAGAAAATAATCGGGTCAAGCTTTAAAGTTCGAGCCTAGGGTCGGGTTGGGTTTGCCAGCTTTATGGGTACTATAGAGATCGGCCACTAAAAAAATAGGAACAAAGAAGTGAACCATTAAGGCGTCAAACTCACCGGGCCTTCTTTCGCTTGCACGTGCGGAGCACACGATGCAACCAAGTATCGGTCGGCAGGGATTTGGGCTACCAGGTCTCGGGCGGCAGTGTCGAATGTGATGGCCGGAGAAAACGCTACCATTGATCGGGGGTGGATGGACAGGAATTGGAGAAGTGATTTGTCCGGGCGCCTTGGATCCAAAACAACGATGCGGCCGTCCCTGTAGTTTGCCTTTGGAGGAAAATATTACTATCATTTATAATATGTCTTCTTTTTCGTAAGTCGCATTACCAAAAACAAACAAACAAAAGGAGCAAACTTCTACGTGAATTCGATGGGTGGCGCAGCTCAATCGATCCAGTAAAATGGCGGGTGTATAAAAATTCATAGAAAAAAACCTAGTGCATTTTCGAAAAATATATATTTAAAGAACTTTTTTTTGCGAGACTCTTTTGAGAGTTCATGCAAAGTATTTGGCAGATTGGGGTCTTCAAGGTCAATTTACAGCTCCCGAAGTTGCTGATGGGGTTCTTGACGTCCTTGGGAAAGGGCGCGCGATTAATTTTGCAAAAAAAACAAATAAAGACATGAACAGGTCCCTTTAAGTATCGCAAAAAATCGCCAGGCAATTCTGGGGTATACAGGCTTTTTTCTTGGCGCATACCCGCCGCCGCCGATCGTGTTCAGGGCGAAGGAGAAGAAGTCGGGCTTTTTACGCCGGCGTACGCCATTTTTATGCGCGGGAAGGGCAGACGCAAATTTTTTTTTACCTTTTTAGCGCAAAAAAACCAATGTTTAGTGGTTCCTTTTTAACATTCTGAAATTGGATCGATTGAGCTGCGCCACCCGTTAGTTTGGGGTTAGCGCGGAGGCAAAAAGCTAAAAGTAAGTTACTACCTGAATGCAAATGATGTCCGAGGCTATCTTGTACGCGTTGACGTGGGGCTTGAACTCGCTGTTCTGCATGGTGATGATGATGGTCTTGTCATCCATGGCCGACAGCTTGACCTGTTCTTCGAAGGCCCTTTTCTGCTTCTGGATGTCGGTGGATTTCCTAGCATCGATGCCGATGACGCCCACGGCCTTGCAGGACATCAGCCATCTACGGAAGTCCTGTCGAACCTCTGGACACCAGTGTGTGGCGCTTCTGGGGTCGAGGCCGATTGACCTAACGACGCCCCTCTCCTGGATGGGCGCCTAGACAAGTACAGAAATAATATAATTGACTCATTCAGCCTCAGCTTGAAATTAGATAAACGGGGAGTTGTTCAGCTAAATCTTTGCGGAACCGAGTCTAGTGTTGGGAATTTGAGTGACGGTAAGGGTGGGTAAAAATAATGATAAATTTCATTTGTTCCATGTGACGAAGAGAATTAGATGCAAAAGTCGAACGAAAACTCCAGACTCACTCTGTCCTTCCAGACGCTGGGGTCCGTGTGGGATGCGGTGATCAACTGGAGACCCCTTGCCCAGAATTCCGGCCAGGTCCTCCTAAGGTGCAGCATAAGGTAGGTGTCATTCGCCCCCGTGCACATGAAGAGCCTGGTGCTGTCGCAGTAAGCGTCGGTGAGGACCTGACCAAGTTTCTTGATGGTCCTCAGCTCCTCAATTGTCGCCTGACGTTTCCTCACTAAAGGAAAGAGTATTTGATCTACGTGGCAAGCAATAATTTTTTTTTTGTTATATTTACCGGCATCTCTCTGAGCTTCTTCTGGACTGATTTTCTGGTCGTACGGCTGTAGTGCCGCGGCCCCCCCCTGTGGCTGTTCTTGCGCGGCAGCGCCCTCCTCGACGACGACCTGCCCCGAGCCTGGTTCCTCGGCGCCCTCCCCCTCGCTCGGATCCTTTTTCTGCAGCGGCGCTGGCGGAATGACCTCGACTTGGTCTCCCGGCTGCTGACCCGGGCTAGGCGGAGGGATGATCTTGATGTTTTGCTCCGGCTGCTGCTGGGGGGCAGGGAGAACCTGGACGAGAACTTGGACTGCCTGGCCGTGTTGCTGCTGATGAGCTGGGGGGGAATCTCCTACGTCTGCTTGCCGCTTTTCCACTTTTGCCTTTGGTACCGCCCCCGTTTCTCTCCCTGGCCTTGGGATCGGCGGAGATGGTGATACGCTTGAGCCACGCCCTGCTCTGCCCCTCCCCGTTGCGTTGGGTGGTGGAGGTGGCCTACCTGCTTGCCTGCTTGCCGAGGGCGGACCGGTAGGAGGAGGCGGAATCCTCACTTGGGGGGCTCTTTCCGGCAAGACCACGACCTCCTCTGGTTGCCCCGGGGGCGAGACCACGACCTCCTCTGGTTGCCCCGGGGGCAAGACCACGACCTCCTCTGGTTGCCCCGGGGGCAAGACCACGACCTCCTTTGGTTGCCCCGGGGGCAAGACCACGACCTCCTTTGGTTGCCCCGGGGGCGAGACCACGACCACGCTCGGATCGACTAGACGGGGGGACTTTTTTGCTTCGCCCCCAGGCTGTTCCCCAGGCTGGTCCCCAGGCTGGTCCCCAGGCTGGTCCCCTGGCTGGTCCCCTGGCTGGTCCCCTGGCTGGTCCCCTGGCTGGTCCCCTGGCTGGTCCCCTGGCTGTTCCCCTGGCTGGTCCCCTGGCTGTTCCCCTGGCTGTTCCCCTGGCTGGGCATAGGCGACAGGTTCTGCGGGGGCGGGGGCGGGTTTGGGCTCCTGATATCCTGTAAAGAAAGACACAAGATATGCATTTGTGACCTTGTTCTTTTTGTCGACAAAAAAGTGTCTGGTAGAAGATTCTCACCTTGCACGAGAGGCCTGTTGGGATCAGGCTCGAACGGTCCGAAGGCGCCCTTTTCTGGGCCTGGTGGAGGGTCCCGAAGGGGGACCGTGAGTTGCGCGTCACCGGCAGCGTGGACCCACTCCAACTTGACCGAAGGCGAGACCTTCACGTTGCGGCCGTTCAGCCAGCAGTAGTCCTTGGTGAGGGCCAGCGTCGCCGCGGCCTGGCACGCGTAGCCTGCCAAGACGGTGAAGCGGTCCTTCCTGTGGACCACATCGGCCCTCAACAGGGCCGCGACGTGTGGGGTTCTTGTGGTTGGGTTGAGGTTCTGCGCAGACACGAAATATTCGATGGGCTCCCCGCCAGAAGGTCCTCCCGAGTTCTCATAGTCCTCGGCTTCCCTCAGGAGTTGCTTGATCTGTTCTTCGTTTGCCTCCCAATAGGCAATCTCGTCCGAGTCTAAAAAAAAAAGAATAAAATTGTTTCTTATTGCCGCTGCAAAGAATAAAATTGTTCTTTTTAAAAAAAGTAGTAGATACTTCAATCGAACTCAATCGCTCTAAAATTTGACCTGGGAAATGGAGTTCGACCCCTGAAGTTTGACTCGAATTGAGTTTGACTTTTGGAAGTTTGGTTCGACTCGAGTTCGCAAAAAGTAGGTTGAAAGCCATCTCTAGAACTGCCTCCAGACGTAATGTGGGTGAGGGAACTGTTCGGATACTTAAAATTTCATATTACTCACAGATTTCTGTGGCCGTGATCCACCTCGGGTTGCCCTTCTTTGCCTTGAAGTATTTGCCCGTCCCGCCCGTCCCATTTATCTTGTAGATGAGGTCGGATAGGTAGAGGGCGGGGACGGCTACCGCCAGCCATCCGTGCCTCCGGCCTGGGTGGAGCCTCTGGTGGTAGATCTTTACGTCGCTCTCTGCCACTGACGTGTTGAGCTCTTCCCGGAGAAACCGCTGCACCTCGGCCTCCGTTACCCCGAAGGGCACACTGCACAGCTTTATGTACCTGTGGTCCATCTGAAATACGATCAACTCTTTTCAATATCAACGGTTAACGAACCAGTTGACCACCTAATAAATGTCAGGTTATCCGAAAGGCTAAAATTCCACCACATTCCCAACTCTTATTTTTCAGATTAGGGTCCGGAATAGTTAATGGTTGACCGTACCGTTAATTAACGGTTAAGGGGTTTCAGATTTGGTTAACGGTTAAAATTTTTTGTTGATTTTGGCCTAAATAAGCTAGTTTTGAAGCAAGACTACGTTTTGAAGGGGAATTTCAGAGTCTATTTTTACAAAATAGTCTCGCCATCGCCAAGAATGTTTGTCCGAAAATGTTTTTTTTTTTTAAAAAAATATCGTTTTTCCCACGCCAAATCAGCTCACAGCTGTCCCTCTTGGTGTTCGGTTCCTTTATGGGAATGTAAAACAAGGTAAACTCTCACCTTTTAGACCACGACCTTTCTCTTCCTAGGCCGATAGACCACGACCTGAAAACGAACCAGAAACATGTATAGTTACGAAAACGAACTACCGGCGTGTTCGAGTCACACAACTTTTGAAGCTGCCAGTCTAGTTGTTTCTGGGGGATAGAAGTCATGCTATAAAACAGAGTTAACCTTATCCTTTACCGGAGATAATCAAACCTGATCTGACCTGAGTTAACACCAAGGAAAGGCTTTGCCTCTACTTTGATTACCTACCTTTGTTCCCTCGGGGTTTCCCCGGCCTCCGGACACTGTTCGCCACCGGGCCAAAGGGAGACGTCAAGGGCCTTTGTCTTGTTGACCGGTCTTTAGGAGATCCCGATGGGCACTGGACCCTCTCGGCGGGTATCAACGGCGACCGGGTCGTGCACACCACCCCACCCACCCCCACCCCCACCCCGGGTCCGCCGGGACGCCGGGGAAAGCGTTTTAAGCCTCTGATGGACGCCCTTGGTCCGGATTTTCGAGGGCAAATGATGACTAACACTTTAGTCCTCCGCTGATCCAAAAAGGGAAAGAACGGAAACGGAAATGGTTTAATTCAGCTGTTTTAGCTTTTAGGGTTTGGGTTAGTTCGATTTTGTAAACTCGAATTTTCGTACCGGGTTTTCGGAAGAGCAAAGAAGTTTAAAGTTTGAGCCCGATTTTTTGAGCAGGACATGTCCAGCTTTTAGAAAGATTTTTAAAGTGTTTCTCTTATTTTTTTTAAAAAAATATAAAAAAATCCTGCAAATTTTTTTTTAAAAAAAAATTCGGTATTTTTTGAAAAGCTGGAAAATTCGGTTCGGTTCGGTTCGAGGTCGATGGTGAAAACTCAACTCGTTCGTTGAAAGTTCGAGTTGGTTCGAGTTTGAGAAAAAGATGCTCGGTTCCATCCCTAAGCTATTTAAAAATCTTTATTCCAGTGCCCAACGTACCAGGCAAGAGGTTGCGTTGAAACCTCTTTCAAGAAAACCCCTCGTGATTAGTTTCATACCTGCTGTAACTCTGATGCGTTGGATCTTTTTTTCGGACTCACATAAAAGTTTTTTATGTCACCGACAAAATTGAAATAATTTCTTTTTGTTTCAGTTTTGCCCTTCTGCATGTCGTGTAGTTGACCATAAAGGAACCGTTTCTTTATGAGTTAACTCACTCATCTCTTTCCCTTGGCAAAAAGTTGCGTTTTGTTTGGCACGCAACCTCGCCACTTTTCGGTTTCACAACAAAGTGGGCGCTAACCCCCGCCGCTCAGCCCCGCTGAGTCCCCGAGCCGACTAGGGGTGGGTGGGTCCAAACAACTTTTTTTTCGAACTCGATTTGAACCGAGCTTCCATATACCGAGCTCGAGCCGAACCGAAATTTCAACCTCGAAGCTCGAACCTGGAACCGAACCGAACCGTTACAAAACCAAACCTAACTTAAACTTTTTTTGCAAAAAAAAACTCTGAATTTGACTTTGAACTTCTTCGAACTTTAACAAGAACAGACTCTGTTCAAAAGGTCTGCGGCGGGATTTGAGAAAGTTTTGATAGTTTGGCAAAGTTTTACTGCAGTCAAAAAGGAAAAAAGTTAAAAATTATATTTT